>Ga0099822_1004854_pt1 | contig 17541 bp, 9 predicted proteins | sample CowpeawhiteBW_FD_76839 | JGI IMG/M metagenome (GOLD analysis project Ga0099822, IMG submission 76839) | Root nodule microbial communities of legume samples collected from California USA - Cow pea white BW | ecosystem: Host-associated > Plants > Roots > Nodule | place: USA: California | collected...
AAAAAATATATTTTTTTTTTTTTTTTTATATATATATATATATATATATATATATATATATATATATATATATATATATATATATATATATATATGTGTGAATGAGAACAAAATTCATCAATAAATTGTACAACAAATTGTTTATCACACATATTTTTAGATTAACATAGTCAATTTTATCAATTTCATCACTTATTTACAAGAATACTTGCTCTAAATTACTTAAAATTATTCACATAATGTATAATTTTATCTGTAAATGTATAATGAAAAAATGTGTCATGAATAGAAGTAATTATAACAACCCATTTAGTAGTATAATTACTGAACAAAATATTTAATATCAATAAATAAGCCTATAGTATTAAAATGTAATTGTCATATTAAACTTATCCAAAAAAATAAACTGAAATACAATTTATACGTGATATTTTATGTCAACTAAATTAATTAAAGTGATTTGTTTAATATGCAACATTTAAAAAAAAATAAATAAACCACTACAAATTATAATTATATAGTAATATATTTTTTTATCTAAAAACATAAATTTTATTAATTATTAGAACTTATACATATGTTTTTTATTTTATATTTTTAATTAATTTATAATTTGATAATAACTTTATCAATTAAAAACATATAAATTAGAATCTTAATCAATAAAAAATGTGTTAAAAGGTGTGTTATATAAGATTGATAACACATAACTGCAGGTGGAGTGAGGAACTAAAAACAATTTAATTCTAAAACACTTTTTTTTCTTTTCACAATACATTACTCATTATTATAAAAACTAAAAAATACTTTCAAAACTTTATTCTAAAAGAATCTCCAAAGCCTAGGCATAGAAAAAAAGACAAAGTAAAAAAGACAAAGTAAAAAAGTGCGCGTGGGGTTTACGCGTCACGAGAGAGAGGAAGCTCAGGTGGAAACTTGAAAGACAAAAAAAAAAACGAAATGATGAAAATTCGGGCAGCAAGCAAAAGGGCCACGCAGGGCCGTCCGGGCAGCGGGCAGCACTAAGCGCCGTTTTCAGAGTTCAGACCCTTGAGACGAAAGAAGGAGCCATCATTTATTATTAGGTACTGCCCCACTCACCCGAGCCTCAGCTTCGCAAGTGAGAAGCTCAGCCTCGGACACGAGTCTCCAAAAGAGTCCAAACCTGTGCCCCTCGAAAACTCCACGGAAAGGGAGAACTAACGAAGCAAGGGAAGAGAGAGAAAAAAAGAACGCGTTTCTAGAGAGATAAAGACAGGGCGGAAAAAAGAACGAACCGATTAGAGAGAGAGAGCAGTGGGTCTCTAGAGAGAAAGGAGCCAAGGGCGCGCGCGATGGTTCAGATCGCAAGGAGGAAGAAGGGACGGCCGTCAAAGGCGGATCTGGCGCGCCGCTCCGGTGAGTCTCCGGCAGCCGCGTCGCAGCCCGATCTCCGGCGAAGCCACCGGCGCCGGAGCGTGAGGTACAACATCATCGACTACGATGGCGACTACCTAGACGACGAGGAGGACGAGAGGAGGCGCGAGAAGAAGAAGCTCAAGCTCATGGCGAAGCTGAACCAGGATGGCGAAGAAGAGCGTGAAGAAGAAAACGACATGACGCCAAGCCGCACTTGCGCTGATACGCCGGCGGAAGATTACGAGGACGACGAAAACGAACAAGAGGAAGAGCAAGAGCAAGAACATGAGCAAGAGGAAGAGCACGAAGAAGACGCAGATGGCGTGGTAATGCATTATTTTGAAATTGCGGTTGCGTTTTTGTTGCGATCTTTGATGTTACTGGAAATTGCGGATAAATGCGGCCACGAGTACATTGTCAACGCTAACAATCTTGACGTTTCAGCAGAATTCGTGTTAGTGTCACTGAGATTCTTCTTCGGTGTAATAACCGATTGGTCCATGGAATTTATCTCAATTTCTCTCTCTAAATTTCTCTCTGTTCATGTGGGAATCTAGAGAGAGATTAACTAACAAGTCAACTGTAAAAAACTAAAACACAGAATCTGATCTCTCTATATATACATAAACTCTCTCTCTATATATACTCTCTTTCTCTCTCCACAGGCTCTCTCTCTCTCTATATATAGATATACATAGCTGTCTCTGTCTATTATTTGTGTCTCTGTCGCACTCTCTATTATAAATATAAGTGATGAGTGAAGTATTTAGCCTTTGGACGCTATTAATTGTGTGCGTGTGTTTCTAATGATGACAGGTAAAGGGCAGAAAAGTAGAATCGAAAGGGCTCCACTCTATTTCTGTTTCAGGTTCGTGTGATTTTAATTGGGGTAATTGCTATGGTTGTGGGTGTGGTTTTTTAGTTTTTATATATATATATATGGATAATTGAAAAGGAAAAAAGTGATGACTGCTCAAAGGGTATCAGTGGTTTTGTTTCTGCATCGTCCTTTGTGTGCTTTCATCAATTTGCCCTTTTTTGTTTTTGTTTTATTTTACTGTCAGGAACTCCGGTTATTCTTCAATCTGGGATTCCGTTGCCTGATAAGAGGACTCTGGAATTGATCCTTGACAAGCTTCAGAAGTATGTGTTTCCTTTTCCATTTTTCAGTGTTAGAGGGATTTGTGGGGGTGTATGTTTTTGGGTACTATTTTTGTTTTCTGACTTCGAACTATTGCGGGGTCTGGATGATTGCAGGAAGGACACTTACGGTGTGTTTGCGGAGCCTGTTGATCCAGAAGAGGTGTGTCAAATTTTCTTCCTGTGAGTTAGTAATCTTGCTTTTCGAAGACACCCCTGACTTGGAAGTTCGAATTCTGTTTTGACTCGCAGCTACCTGATTATCATGATGTGATCGACCATCCCATGGACTTTGCCACTGTGAGGCAGAAGTTGGCAGCTGGATCTTATACTACTTTAGAACAATTTGAGGTGTGCAAACATGTTTCAGCTGCTCATGATTGGAGGTGTTTGCTGTTTTGTATTGAGTTTTTAATTGTTTGGTACTGGATTTTGATGTTGATTGTGTCTGCTCTTCTAGATATTATTTGTTGGTGTTTGAACTTGACATACTTTAGGCAAAACATAACTTGCTGTCTTTTCTATAAAGAATTCAGCAATGATGACTATTATCAATGATGTATAGACTATCAGTGAAATAGTTGGGTTGTTAGCAAGAGTCAGCCGATGTGGAGTGCTTACCATGCAAGGAAAGCATTCGGAATGACTAGTTTCTTGACTTATTCAGGATATTTTCAATTTTGAACTGGTCTTTCTGTAGTAACAGTGTTGCTTAAGGATGGTTATTGCATCATTTTAGTAGGCAACTATTGGCTGCATATTTTAATTTCTCATTCGTTGATGCATCATCCCATGTTTATTGTATTGTTAACTGAAGTCTGTCGGTATTTTGTTAACACATTCTGAAAATGGCATGATGCTAAACAGTTGTTGCTCGTGTGCTTTTTGATGGGTTTTAATGGGTGATGATTGTTGCAGTATAATATGAATGGGATCGAATGAGACTTGGTGTTTATTTGATTGTGTTTTATACCCATGAGATACATGTCTTTCAACCTGCTGATTAATTGGATTTGGGCAATAATGAAGGATCTATCCACAGAGCAGGCAGGAAAATCTTTTTATTTTTGTTTAACTCGTACCTGTTTGATTGGCAATGAATCGTGATAGTCTAACTCTAACCACACCCTCACTTGGTGTTAATGTTATAGTTTAACTCTCACGGATGTGGAACTTCAAAACATTTCATCCTCATCATATGATTTGATTTTGATCGTGCTTAAACTATCTTGTGAGCACAAATTCTCTGTTTCTTCCTAGACCTTTTCTGGACAAAAGGGTTGTTTAATATTGTCAATAACACCATCTCCCTCTAATTATTGATTTTGTTGTCTATTGCTTCCCTTTTTATCATTAGTCAGAAGTATAAGAAGTAAGTAATATTTGCACGTGGTTTCTGTTTCTGGCTTCCTGTTCTTCATGGGTATTTCTCAGATGGCAAATGCTAATGCCTCATTAGGTGTTGGGTTGGTAGTCTTGTTTTTCTAGGAAAACTGAGGCAGTATCTTTGGTATACATACATCAATGTTATTTTTAGTTAGAAACTGTTGCTGAAGATTTCTCTGAGATAATGGTTCTTGCTTAATTTATTCTGGGAAGGAGAAGTTGTTTTTCTTAAAGTTGTTTATCTCTCTGATAAATTCGGGCGGCTTTTTTTTTGTAATGACAATTTGTAGATACAGAGTCAGGTGAGGGGGACGTGGTCCCTTCGCAAACTAATTCCAGTGCATTAAATTATAAAAATCATTTTAGGCCTCCCAAAAATTTATAAAAATAATTATTAAATTTTTTTTGTGGAAATTTCCAAGTGGAGGATTGATTTGGAGTATTTGGAGAGAAAGTGAAGTGATTTGGTTTAATGGAAAGATAGTGGATTTGACTTGAAAGTTTATTGGTATATATGATGGATTTGATTGGATATTCAAGAAACGCGTGAGAAGCAAATAGATCCCTATATGAGATGAAAGTCCAAAATGTTTTTCTCTCCAGTATTATCTTAACCGTGCATTGATTTTTATCTTTATAATCGAGTAAAAGTTGGTAGACAAGGTTATACTCTAATTGCACTGACTTGTGAATGGAATCGTTGGATGCAGAGTGATATATTTTTAATTTGCTCAAACGCAATGCAATACAATGCAGCGGAGACTATATACCACAAACAGGTATACAGTTCGATGCTTCACTGTGTTCCCCTCCCAAATTCTACGTCAATGATTGCTTTATTCTGCTTACTGTGTGACTCCTATATTTGTCACAGGCACGATCAATACAAGAACTTGGACGGAAGAAGTTTGAGAAGTTAAGGATTGGCTTTGAACGGTCTCAGATGGAGCAGAAATCAGAGCAAAAGGCAGGATCTAATTATTTGGTTAAGAAACAACCGAAGAAGCCTTTAGTACGTACTTCACTGGAACCTGTTGGCTCTGATTTCTGTTCAGGAGCGACTCTTGCTACTATTGCAGATTTACAGCCAACTTCCCATCCGATGCAAGGTGGTAGATGTGAGAGGCCTGGCAATATTGATGGTATTTTGGAGGCAAATGCTTTCTGGATTGATGCAAATCAAGAGAAAGCTGAAGACGTTTTATCAGGTATTTCAGTAAAGAGATCATGCTATTATCTTTATCCTGTTACAGTTGTCTTTATTATTCCTGAACATAAGGAGAATTCTTATGTCAAAATGTAGTTAATAATTTTGATTGTGTTGCTTTATTCTTTCAGGGAAGGGCCTTCACTCCAAGTGGGGAAGGAAGTCCGTTGTGCTTGATGAAAGTCGGCGTGCATCTTATAACATGTCCAATCAACCAATTGGTCGTTCAGAATCAATCTTTATGACTTTTGACAGTGAAATGAAGCAGCTGGTTGCTGTATGTATCATAAGCAACGAAATATTTTTCTCGAATTGTTCGTTTTCTTTTTCTCATTGTCAAAACATATAACGTTACAATTGTAATTTTTGGATACAGGTTGGGCTTCATGCAGAGTATTCCTACGCTAGAAGTTTGGCTCGATTTAGTGCATCTCTTGGACCTATTGCTTGGAAAATTGCTTCCCACAGGATTCAGCAGGCTCTGCCACCTGGCTTTAAATATGGTCGTGGTTGGGTTGGAGAGTATGAACAGCTTCCAACCCCAATATTAATGGTTAATAATGAGGTCCATAAAGGAACTAGTTTGGCCATGAAGTCGCATTCAACTATTGAATTACCAAAGGGTGACAAAAATTGTAAGAATGTGGAATCCAGCATTGAGCATCCTGTAAATAGGCAGATGCTAGACGGAAAACATCCTTTGATGCCTGATGTTGAAGGAAAACCTTTCTTTGGTTCTGCTGGAGAAAGGCTATGTGCTCCGGCCAACATCCTAAATCAGGAGCAGAACAATCAATCCAGGAAAATCGGCAAACCCGAGAAGAAGGGTTTGAAACAAGAAGAGTTGAATTCTTTATCCTCAAGTAAGCAGAATAACAATGTCCTGGTTGCAAAGTTTACTAGTAACACTCCTGCAGCAGAGTCCAAGCCCAGAGAGATGGTGCCAAGGAACATGTTCAAGCAGCCAGATGTTAGTGGAGAGTTGCCTAATGGAAAAGTCACAGATACAAGTTTGAACAGACAAGTGACTGGTCCATCACCTGAAAGTACATCAAACCAATCAAGCAGGGAGGGTCCTGTTGTCCATGGGAAGGAGCTGGGTGTTAGTGACCCAGTTCATCTGATGGGAATGTTCGCTGAAAGGGCTCAAAAGCAACAGAATTCCAATCATTCGGTTGTTGATACTCCACCAGTGACACTATCGGGTCCATCCGGGCAGAGAGACGACTTAGGCAATGCTTCAGCAGCTGCTGCCCGTGCATGGATGTCTGTTGGGGCTGGAGGGTTTAAACAAGGTCCAGATAATTCTAATTCACCCAAAAGTCAGATATCTGCAGATTCTTTGTACAACTCCACAAGAGAGTTCCATCAGCATATTTCAAGAATTAGAGGGGAGTTTCCCTCTGCTGGAATGCCATTCCAACCATCTCAAGCACTTGCTCCTCAATCTAGTCACACAGGCACTGTTTCACAATTTCCCAACCGGCCTATGGTTTTCCCTCAGTTGGCATCTGCTGACCAATCTAGATTTCAGATGCAGTCCCCTTGGCGAGGACTCAGTCCTCGTAGCCAGTCAAGACAGAAACAGGAAACCTTTCCCCCTGATTTGAATATTGGTTTTCAACCTCCAGGGTCACCTGCAAAACAATCTTCTGGTGTCCTTGTTGACTCACAGCAACCAGACCTGGCTTTGCAACTATGATAAGGCATTGCTGTCTTGGTATGGATGTTTCCAATTGAATTGGACTGGTCAAGGAATTTTTATTGCAGCTCCTGTCACGGATGTGGAATTTGATCCTTAAAAGGCTTGCATATTATATGTGAAAATGCCAAACTCTACCCCGGATTGGATTTAGCACAAGTTAGCCTGATTCAAAATGATTTTGATAGTGCAGGAGACTGGATTTAACAGAAATAACTCAAGGACTTACTATCATCATTTCCAGACGAGGATTGCCAAATCAATGCAACACGTTTCCGTTAACCTAGGGTTGAAGCTGTGGAAAAAAAGGTCTGCATGTTGACTGATTATATCGGTTGCAGGCAAAATATAGTCCTGATGCCTTGTATGTATATTGTTTACAATTTGATTATATTTGATTGCCTGGATATTTCGTTTCTTGTGATGACTACTTGTGTATCTGAATTCGTGGTAGGGCATCACTTCTTAATTATGCTATTATTTTGTACATGAGATTTACATGTTACTAATGGAAAAGGATTGCTTGCGTCTTTTTCTTTGCATGTCAACTCAATTCAGCCCCTTTGCAAAGACTTGTTCTCCCTGACAAGGTATTTTTTTGAAACGCCAGTCAATTATTCTTATCTGCCCGTCCTAATCACCTGCACACAAAAAGAAGTATGTAGGAGTGCAAAAAGAAAATTGCAGATTACTTATTCGAGAATAGAATTAGTATATCAATTTCTCATCTCCCCTTAACTCAGGTTGAGTATGACACGCTGAAGCAATTATTAGTTTAATGAAACCAAACAGCAGAAACCTAAATGGTGGTTGTAAGGGTTCAAGGCACTTTAATGGCAGCTAGCAGCAACAAATTTGGATAATCTCACATACCAAATTGGTTCTGCCTTACAGGGAAGCAGCACAAGATGTTTGAGGATGACAACCATGAATGGTTCTAGCTCCAAGGTATTGAAGAGTTTTCCTGTTGATTACCTTTATTTATTGATTGCCAACTGGTTTAATACTGCAAAGCCAAATTTGAAAAATAACGTTGCTCATCTAACTTTTGGGATATGTAAAGTAATGGTCAACAATGCAGAGATTGAACTTGCCAGCCACAAAATTTGGGGCAACTTTTTAGACTCTTGGTGATCCAAATGGTCAGGGCAAGATCTATCAGATCTTGAAATGATGGGATGCTTCAGCAACATATATGCTCCTAGACTCCAACTACTGGAATCAATGCCACGTTAAAAATGTTCAAACGATAACTCATGGCATACTCCTGAAGCATGTAGTGCCATTTTCTAAATATACATTTTTTTTTATATTTTTATATAAAACTAAATTAATTATTGTTTCGGGTGCCTATTTTGCAATATTTTGAAAAAAAAAGGTGTTGATTTTCTTTTATCAGATGTGTTAAAAATGGTCTAATGTATGATTTTATTATTTGATTTAAATATATTTTCAACGCTAATAGATAACCAAGTTTGGTTCGATTCTTTATATTTTTTTAATCTTTTTTTTTTGTTTTTAATTATTTTTTTTTTGTTTCAATAAGATATTTAAATTGCTTTGTTTAATGGTTCAAAGTCTTATCTAACCCACTTTCAAATCAGAAGAAATAACATAACAAATGAAAATATTAGGAAAAAAGTCATTATTTTTAAGACAAAAAACAGTTATTTGTGATTATAAACGTATTTAAGCCTTAATTTTTATAAAAATAAATTTAAACGATGATGAGTGAATTAATTTGATGAAAAAATATGGAGCAAATGAAATCTCAATATTAAGATAATTTTGAAAAAAAAGTTATAAAAAATGTTAATAAATCAACTTTACAAACTGAATTAATTTTTTGCATAACACCTTTGCTATTACTTTCTCTTGGATGTTATAGCTTGGTACTTCTTCCTATCTCTATCTCTGAGCCTGCAAACATCACCATGGCATATGAACTCTTTGGACTGTGAGGAATCTGATGAGAAACGGCAACAGGAGAAGAGAGATAAAGCCATGAACTGATGGATGAAGCTTGAATATTGAAGCTACAAGAAAGAAAAAAAGAGCTTAGTGGCTTGGTTGTTTTTGATTCTTGGTGCTATGATACCTATAACATGAGATCAACACATTTTTTTGAGGTAGGTAGTGGAAGAGAAGTAGAATATGAAAAGCATTATAATAAGGGTCAAAGATTGCACAATCTGTCAGTGTCAACAGTGAGAACACGTCTTGCTTTGTGTACTGTTGGTATGCACCGAAACTACAAAACTAGCCTATAAAGACTAATTTTTATGGGATTCAAGGACTAATCCTTCCAGAGTCTTTGAGTACTTGTTTTCTTCATTTTCATTCTAATGAAAATCTATGCGTCATGCTATTTCTTGTTCTGAGTAATAAAATTCAGTTTATAGATGAAATTTCTCTTCAAATCTTAAAATTACTTCTCTTTCTTTTATCAACAATTATTAGTTATTAATTTATGTTAGTGGGGAATTTTTTTTTAAATCTTTTGCAGTCTTAAGCAGGGTCGAAAGACCTTGATACATCCTTGGACCACACTTACCACCTTCAGAAGCAGAGTCTTCCATTGAAAGTAACACCTAAACTCAGAACGATTAAATATATCAATGCAATGTGAATAAAAAACATGGAACAGTGAAGTGGAAAAATGAAGAGCAATGGTAGAATAAGTCTACAACTGAAAACAATCAAAACAATCGATGTAAATTCAAGAACAAATTAAGAATCGAAATCTTAATTGAAAATTTGAAACATAAGGCTAGAAATGCTTATTAGACACTTACAAATTAAGAAATATATGAGATTGAAAATTTTATATAACAAAAACTTCTATAAAAAACCTAATCTAATTAATACTACTTAATTTTTTATTTATAAATGTTAGTTGTTAGTTTTTGTTAATGAAAAGTATTTAAATCTTTTGTGTTCTTGTTTCGGGTATAGGGACTAAGCATTTATCTCCAACATTCAATTTGTTTGTCTTCACTCAATCTCCTGTTCGTCCTCCTTCTGTCCTTTTCTGCTCGGTGGACCAGACAAGGCTCTGATGCTTAAGTCAATTCAAGTCCGTTTGGGTAAGCGCAATTAATGCTGTAATAAATGTGAAGTAAAAGTCCTCGTCAAATTACTCTGGGCTCCTATTTATAGTTTTTGACATGGGTCCGTGATTAGGGTTTTCTCAATCATGACCCAATTGCTTTTTAAACTGACTTGTATTACTTTAATTTACTTTTAGCTTACTAATTTAGTTTTGGTGCAGCCGCTTGACCGAAGAGCCGTGCGTTCTCATGGAGTTCCCCATAATTATGTTAGGACGACAAAATTTCACTAGAATGAACGGCGGAGGCAGTTCGGTTGCGAGCTCTCACAAATCACTTCGGAGAAATTGACACATCAACAACCCAAGAGATCGTCCGCTTGTAACAAGTGGCCTTGGGCCATTTATCCTTGGACCGCTTGACCGGAGATGTCGATAGACGTACAATTCTAAATAGGACTAATTACATCTTTTTTACTTTTTGATCCACAAATATTAGTTCTTAAGTTTTGTTAACGAAAAAAGTTTTTAAATCATTTGCAGCCTTAAAGGAAAATAAAAAAACCTTGATACATCTTTGGGCCACACTCACCAGCCTGCGAAGTAGAGTCATCCAGCACCTAAATTCATAATGACAAAACATATCAATGCAATGCGAATAAAAAGACATGGAAATATGAAGTGGAAAAATGAAGAACAGGATGCAGAGTCTTCCACTCTCCTTACTAAACCAACAAAACCAACCTTTCCCTTCAAAATTAAATTGTTAACAACATGATGAAACCCATAACCTTTTTCTCTCTTCCCTTCTATTTAACCACTAAACCTCTTAGCTCTAGTTACAACTTTCAGAAACTAAACAAAAAACTTACACTTTAAGCCCTGATTTTGAGAAAAAAAAGGTGATGATTTTTTTGGCTTAATTTATGATTTAATCCTCTAGTTTGTTACTATGGTTCATTTTCGTGTTTTTTTTAAATCCAATTTAATTCTTCAATTTTTAAAATATATTCAATTTGATCCCCTTATATTTTTTTATTCAATTTAGTAATTTTTTTTTCTAAACAATCCAATTTTATCTTCCAATTTGAGACCAAATTAGTAATTAAGCTCAATTACAACTCATATATACATATATACATGTTAAAATAATTTTTTATAATTTATACATCAAATTATTCCTCTTAAATGTTCAAATTATTTAATTTTTTACAACCCATCAAAATACTCAAGTTTTTTATATTTAGGTAGATTGATTTGATGTATAAATTCTAAAAAAATATTTTAACATTTACATGTAAGTTTAAATTAAGCTTAATTACTAACTTTATCTCAAATTGCAGAAGACAAAATTGGATCATTTAAAAAAAAAGAAGGACTAAATTAAATAAAAAATAATGAGGAACTAAATTGAAAATTGAAAATTTAAATTGAATAAAAAAATAATAAAAGGATCAAAATTAACCAAAACAACAAATTATAAGACTATAAGTAAAGCCAATTTTTTTTATCATATGTTTTGTAAAAAATATTCTAACGTATTTTATTATTATTATTATTATTATTATTATTATTATTATTATTATTATATTTTGATTTAAATATATTTTAAGCGCTCATAGGTAATCAATTTTGTTATTTTATTTTGTTTCAAAATACATTTAAATTGCTTTATCTAATGGTTCAAAGTCTTATCTAACCTGGTTTTAAATCAGAAAACATATTAAAAAAATATTAGGAAAAGAAAAGCCATTGTTTTTTAAGGGAAAAACAGTTATTTGTGATTAAAAACGTATTTAAGCCTTAATTTATATAAAAATTATTTTAAATGATCGTGAATGAATTACTTAGATGAAAAAAGATATATTAGGTACATGAAATTTCAACTATAGGAATAATTTTGAAAAAAAAAAAATTTATACAACATGTTAATAAATTAATATCACTAACTGAATTATTTTTCTTTAATTCTTATGAAATAGTTAAATAGATCTGATATGTCAGCCCCCTTACTACTTAACTTAGAAATGGAAAAGATGGAAAATAACTTTTATAACAATATTCTCTTCATTAATAAAATCTATTTAAGTTTCAACTTTTCTCATATGAATTTACATATTTTTCATAGAATAATGTTCTTTGTGCAATACATTCCTTAACAATTCTTACACATATATCTCGTATATATTACTTATCATATATTTTTCTCTTAACCAAGTAATTGGACTCCCATTACTTTCATGGAGTATGAAGAAAATCTGGTTGTGATGATTAACATTTGTATTCTTCTAAAATCATATACATTCTCAACTAATAGGTGGATATATTATCTACATACATACATACATGAATATTTTTTATTATAATTTCTTTTATCTGACATAAGTTTGATGTGTGGAAGAAAAAAAAAATCTTGCTTTCTCCAATCAGTGTGAGACAAAAAATGAATAAGGATAAAAATCATAAGAAAGAAATTAACATGCACATTATTCTCACAAGAAAACTTTATTTTTCAAGAAATTTTATGAAGTAGCTATCAACAGACTTTCTCAGCCATGAAAATTCTAAAGAAAGGAGAGAAGTGGAACAAAAAATTCTTTCTCCAATCTCCTTCAATATTTTACCATAGAACCATTGATAACATGCACAAAATCAAACATCATAGTTGCATAAAACCTTCTTCGCTATTGCTTGGTCTTGGATCTTTTGGTTTGATACTTCTTCCTGTCTCTGAGCATGCAAACATCACCATGGCATATGAACTCTTTGGAATGTGAGGAATCTGATGAGAAACGGCAACAGCAGAAGAAAGACAAAGCCATGAACTGATATGGAAGAAGCTTGAATATTGAAGCCACAAGAAAGAAAAAAAAAAGAGGTAAGTGGCTTGGTTATTTTTGATTCTTGGTGCTATGATATATAAGATGAGATGAAGACACATTTTTTGAGGTAGCTAGTGGGAGACAAGTAGCATATGAAAAGCATTATAATAAGGGTCAAAGATTGCACAATCTGTCGGTGTCAGCAATGAGAACACGTCGTGTTTTGTTGACAACTTGTCACGGACAGACAAGAGTAGTAGAAGCTTCGGCACTACATCGTTCCCTTCTTCCCTTTATTTTCTGAAAATTTGAGTTTCAAAATGACAACACCTTCTTAAATGCCATTTTCTCAAGCAAGATCATAAGATTTTATGGAATGTTGCGGGTTCCACAAATGTTCTTTTATGGTAGAGGTTAATTAGTTCAAGTTACAATTCAGGTGAGATTTTTATTAGGACAATTATTGAGGAAGAGATTGTTATATATGATATCAATTGTTTCGTGACGATGGTTAAGTAGGTCGGATCACAATTGAATCGTGACAATTGGACTGTTACATTCCTAAGTAAAATGAGTTACGTCCTGATTATTGACTATAGTTTTTAGTCTAATAATAAACGCTCGATCATGACACAAATTATTTACTTATTTATGGGACTTATATATATACGAAGATGGAAAAGGCGTATTTATGATTTATAAAGTTTATTATCAAATATTTTAAATAAAGATCATTTTGTCTACCTTCATTCTATATATTTATTCTCCCTAATTTTATTCTTCCTATTTCTATTTTTACTTTAAAAGATCGATGGACTGAAATTCAAATAATTTCTAACATCGCTGACTAACACTTGTATAGTTGGTTTCATCTCTCATTAACCTATTTATTGTACTCCAAATAATTTTTCAGAAAAGAGGAACTATTTTAAGTTGAATATCTATTTAGAAAATATTGTTATCAACAAAATGGTTGATTTTGGGCTTTGAAATATTTGAATTGATATTGATTGTATTTTTATTATTATTGATTTAAGGCTTGAAATTGAGGTTTACGTGTTCATGTTGAGAAATATTAGTTATAAAAGGCAATTTATGTTTCGTATGTGATATTGTTACTTTTTAAACTTGTTAGAATGAATAACCTGGTTAGTCTGGAATTGATCTTGGTTTTGGAAAAATGATGTAGAATTTCTAGTTTTACATAGTTGACGCAATGAATTTCTAGTATTAAGAGAGAATTAAAGTTAATTCTAAACTTCTTTTGTTCAACGAATTTTCATTCATTTAAGAAATTTGACAAATTTAAAATAACAAACTAAGTCATTAAGAAATTTGAAAAGTTTAAAATAGAAAACTGATCTTAGGAGAAGAGATTGAAAAGATTTACAAAATTTTTCTCAAAAAAATTGATAGAGTATTGGATAAAGAAAATTAAATAAAAGTTTATACCACTTTATCCACACCTTTTATCTTTGATTGGATATAGTGTTTTAAGATAATAATTCATTTGTTTTTTCATAGAATTTGAATTGCATTACGATAAAATATGTTGTTTAAGTACATAATTTTTGAAAGAAATTGAATTTTGAAAATTTCATTAGAATAATTGGATTACTGAAGTTCAAATTCAACCAAAATGTAAGAATTTGAAACATTCCTATTTTTTAAATTTATATTTTGGTCTTCGTTGATTGGATCGTGTGAGACAATTTGGTTTGACCAAAGTCCAGGTAGAGTAAGTACTACAAGAAGATTCTTAAATAATAACCAATTTTAATTACTAAAAATTGTAAAATTGGTTAGTTATTATATTGACCAATTTACAAAATAAAATATTATTGATTACTAAAATAGTCACTATTATGAATAAAAAAATTATATTTGGTTGCTAAATTGGTCACTAATTAATTAGCGGCTAATTTAGAAACTAATTTCTTTGGTAGCCAAAACCTTGATAGCTAATATTTAGTGACCAATTTATAAACTAATTCTCTTAATAGCGAACATCTTGGTTGGCAAATTTTAGAAAGCAATTTAGAGACTAATTAAATTTTTTTATTCATAATAGTGACTATTTTAAAAACCAATAATTTTTTTTATAAATTAGTATTTAAATTGGTTATTATAGTGAATAAAAATTTTTTGTCACAAAAATTGGTTGTTAATGTGAGATTTTCTTGTAGTGACTCAATTTGATGAAACCTAACTTAGTTTGACATGGTCCACACTAGATGTATCAATTCAACATAGTCCAACTCGACTTGGCTAAATCTGACTTTATTTGTCTTGGTCCCACTTGAGCCCAATCCCACTTAGACTCAGCCCAAGTGAAACCCAGGTCAACTTAGCTCGACACGACTCACTCAAGCTAACATGACTTGATCGAGCTCAAGTTGACTCAACTCGATTAGACTTAGACATATTCAACTCAATCAAACCTGAGTTAACTTAGCTCCATTTGGGACAAACTAACTTAGTTCAACCCGGTCTTGACCGGATTAGGACTGACTTGGGCCTAGTCCAACTCGGCTAAACTGGGTGTTAACACTTTGGCAACCGTACCAAATCGTGCAAGTAATAACTATTAAGACCGGAATATCGTTTCCCAAAAGAGTCGTGCAATACCAAAGAGTTGTGCAATTAATAACTAATCTAGACTAAAGAATAATTCCATAACTGGAGGTTTTTGTGCTAGAAAATAAATTCAACATAGATGAAAAAAGATGAACTTGGGAAATCCAAAGCATTTAGCGAGCGGAAAAGACTAGAAATGAAATGGATTGATATTGTTGGGGTTAGATTTCACGGACTTCACTCTCATGTGTTTAAAACACTCAAACTCTTCATTAATATACTAATGTCAACCCATAAGTTTACTTAAACCCTACTCTCTTAGTTGAATGAGCCTAGGTTTCCTCATTAAGAGTTAATCCATTGAATCCCAAATAAGTGAACCCGCTTTATGAACTAGGGTTTAAGACAACTAATGGGTCAAGCTTCATTCCTAAAATCAAGTTCCATTAGGTATCTTGTTCCAAATCTAGGTTTCAAAAGACATTTTCCCATACTCAATAAACCAAGTATCATGCAATGAGTGGCCAAATCAAAGCAAGCATTAAGTAAAGAAACAAAGATCCTAGCATTTAATGGAAGAAACATGTATATATTCAAAACATTCGAAGAAACAAGAGAGTTTAGTGGCTATATCTACCCCCAACAAAATGGGTTTATCTCTCCATTGTCATGTAGAGCACAAGCTTAAAAAATGAAATGCGGAAGAAGATGAAGATACAAGGAGGAAGAAAAGATTTCTCTGACAAGCCCTAATAGACCTCCAAGCTCTCCAAAGAGTGTTTTTCGTGCTCAAAACGTTTCAAGATATATAACTTTCCCTTGAGAAATCAAAAAGATATAAAACCAACTTGCCACATCAACAAAAGTGGTTCCCGATGCAAGTTGTCCACCGTCAGAGACGAGCATCTAAAGAAGAGAAAAGATGACTTTGTTCATCTGGCGCCTAACGCCCTTTAGGTGGCCCACGATGCACCCTTCAGGAACGAAGCTGGCGTCCGACGTTGGTATTGGCGACCCGACGCTGGCTTTCTGCAGAATTGGAGAAGCTCTCTGACTTTGTATCGCCTAACCTTTGCGTGGCGCCCAACGAGCTCTGTCTCCTCTATTATTTCACATTTTTTTATCTTCTCCTTATTACTCAGGATTGCTAACTTGTCTAGGTTTTGGAACAAAGGTTCCTGCCATAAAATTAGACACAAAAAGCGAGATAAATGGTATTATTAGATTAGTGCAACCCAAAATATACTTCTCTAGGAAAGTAGGATAAAATTGAAGATTAAGAATGTTAAAAGCTATGGAAGAGTTAATTTTGTTAATAAAATATGACTCAGACAATGACAAGAATTAACATTATCAATGGATTAGTCCTAACTTAGACAATGTAAACTCATCTAGACTATGTTGACTTGCCTTAAGTCTGTTCAACCCAACTAATCAACTAATCTCGTCCTTGGCTTGAGCCACTCGCCCCGATCTAGCGTTTAATAATTTGAACTTGATTAACATAAATTGAAAAAAATTGCAAATATAAAATAAAAGAATCTTACAAAACTTTGATAAAAAAAATAAAATGAATCAATATTAATTACAAAATATTATTAATACTGATATTTTAAAATTTTAACGATTTTGTTATATTTAAATAGTTTTTGTTTTGAATTTGGTTAATTTATAAAAAAAAATTAAAATTCACTAAATTAAAATTACTTTATTCAAATAAAACATTTAAAAAATAAAACAATTTGAAATGAGATCTATTCAAATTCATGAATCCCATATAAATTACGAAATTTTGATCCAAACAAGATTATTTTATATGTATTTCTAAGAAACTTTTAAAATAATGTACTATGATTACAAGGCTAGCACACAAATTATTACTGGTTGTTCCTTCTCGGTCTCTCTCTAAGATTGAAAACTTGATCAATATTCTTAACTACTAGTATTACTATTTCACTAGTAAGTAACTTCAAAGTGGAAAATGCATATATTGTAACATTTCAACAAATCACATATTGCAATAAAGGCAAAAACATTTTCTTTTATTCAATTTGTGGTTAGAAATATGAATATTACTTGTATAATATTTAAAAATGATATGATAACATAATTATTTATTCTTTACACAAATGTGAACTTTATATATATATATATATATATATATATATATATATATATATATATATATATATATATATATATATATTTTATATATATATATAAGTTTTTTTTTTTTTTTTTTATACAAAAATAAATATAA
>Ga0099822_1004859_pt1 | contig 17526 bp, 4 predicted proteins | sample CowpeawhiteBW_FD_76839 | JGI IMG/M metagenome (GOLD analysis project Ga0099822, IMG submission 76839) | Root nodule microbial communities of legume samples collected from California USA - Cow pea white BW | ecosystem: Host-associated > Plants > Roots > Nodule | place: USA: California | collected...
ATATATATATATATATATATATATATATATATTATAAGAGCATGTAAAATTATTTATCAATTTTAATGATTGCTTATGCTTAAAAAAAATATGATTCAAGCATGTCAATCACGTATAAAAAATATAACAAACAAAACAAGTGTTGTGTCAAAATAATATTGTACAAACTAAACTATTCTACAGAAGTGTGTGTTTCCTAGTTTGGGGTCTCCTCTAGTCGAGAAAGTTGTCGGAGCTCATGATTTTTAATTTAAATTTAAATTATGATTAGTTAAACTATTTTCTTAAAAAAAAGTTCATATAGAATACGAAGATATATTAAATTTGGTTTAATGTACCAGTGTTTAAAATATAGACTGTAATTTTTTTTAAATAGAACAAATTGAAACTTAAAGTTAAAAACTAATTTTATTTTTAAAAACTTAAAAATCTGTGAACAAGACATAAATAAACAGATTCATATATAAGTATATATTTAATGAATCTAAAACTCAAACAAGTAAAAACAAAATCATATATATGTACTTCTAAATCACGATTTAAGCTTGCTATAAGCTATTAGTGACTAACTAAATGCATCTTTATTCCACGTGCAAAATCAGTAATTGAAAAGAGTAATGTTTTGCAGACATTTATGGGGTGTAGAAAGAGAGACTGATAAAAAGAAAGAAAATATTTTTGTGAGCATATCTATATGCTAATCTAGGCTTAAATAGAGACATAAACAAAAGAAAAGAGTTCTAAATTCTAACATGTTGGGAGGATAAAAAAATAATAATAATAAGGTGTTTGCAGAGTTTAGGCATCCAAAAATCCGTGGTGAAAAATTGAGGAATGAAATGAATATTTATAATAATGGAATCTGCATTTTTCTGATTGATCGATCCTAGGGTGGGATGGAGTGGTCCATCCATAGGTGCAAAAGCTTTACCATGGATCAGCCGCCGTTGAATTTGAGACCCACAACATCACTTCACGAGCATCCATCCAAAACCTAATTACAGGTTGTTTCCTGCCAGCTAAAACCCTTCTCTTAAACCCGTTTAACTATTTAAAAAATGATTACTTCGGTGATTTGTTCTGAAACAATTTACCCTACTTGCACTCCAAAACGCTATATAAACCACCATTCACTGCCAATAACTCACATCCCCACAAACACTCTTCTCTTTTGTAGCCAAGTAGTGTTTCAGCAACTACTAGACTTTAACATGGCTTCCAAAACTACCTCTTCCCTTGCTCTTTTCTTCACATTCAACATCCTCTTCTTTGCCCTTGTCTCTGCTTGTGGGACATGCCCCGGCCCGCACCCAAGGCCAAAGCATAAGCCTGTCAAACCAAGTCCTTCAGGTGGTTCCGGTGGTTCAGGTGGTTCAGGTGGCTCAGGAGGTTCCGGTGGCTCAGGCGGTTCCGGAGGTTCAGGTGGCTCCGGTGGATCTGGTGGTTCAGGTGGCTCAGGTGGTTCTGGTTCTGGTACCACATGCCCCCGTGATGCACTTAAACTAGGAGTGTGTGCCAATGTGCTAAATGGGTTGGTGAACGTCACCTTGGGTCAACCACCAGTTACCCCATGCTGCACCCTCCTGAATGGTCTGGTTGATCTTGAGGCTGCGGTGTGTCTCTGCACCGCCCTTAAAGCAAACATTCTGGGTATCAACCTCAACCTTCCCATCTCACTCTCCTTGCTTCTCAACGTTTGCTCTATACAACCCCCACGTAATTTCCAATGTTCCTAATCATGCTGCTGCTGCTGCTACCTGTGCCTTTCCGTTGTCTTCTTTTCCAAATTTCATTGATCGTGGTGCGATTCTAGTACGTGCATGGATGGTTAACTTCTCGTTATTCTGTCGCTTTAATTAGTGTTTGTTTTATCATCAAAAGTCTCGCATTAAATAAATTCCCAACGCTTTCTTATGTAAAGCCAAAGGAATCAAAGATGATAGTGTTATTTATTTGACTCATCGATAAATCATTAATGTTACAAACACCGCTTATTTTATTGCTGCCTTCAAATGTTGTCTTTTCCGTGAATGAAACCATCAGAAAAATTACTTTCCCTTTAGAACTTCTGTCCAACATATCCAACCATAGGGCAGTGGGAAACAAATTTAAGAAAACAATAAAAACGAATGGAAAGGAAACCTGCAACGAGCCCGTGACTAATGTACTTTATCACTCCACGTGCAAGCACTATTATTTTACTTTTTATTTATCTCTGAATAATTACCTCATTAAACAGAATCATAATAATCCATTTATGGCTTTAGGCCAACCCGTTCATTTGACTCTGTGTTTGGTTCATAATGTAAATCTAGATCAAAATTATTTTGGGTAACTTTTCTTCACATGAATATAAAGACTACGAACGTGAAACCAAGTATGGAATCCATTGCGTTGTGGCTACTTCCAAGCTATTATGTCTTTCGGTTTAAGAAAAATTAGGCAAAAAAGCATGTCGGAGCTTTGTTCCACGCCTACAAAATGTTCCTTTGGTCCGGTTTTGCTCGTTAGCGATTACGGATGAATTCATTATTCACAATATATTTTTGGTTACATTCAACAAGAAAAGCAATATTTTCTTGATTTTGGTCCAATGGGTGTTTGATGTATTTAAGGAAATAATTTGGAGAGATTTGAATTGGCTAGAGTGGCTTATATGCTTTGTCATTTAAATGTATGATTCCATACCCCGCAAAACTATAAAACCATTTAGTGTATTATTACTTTACTTTTGTTTCTCTTGTACGTATGGCACACTGATTTAACTATTTTAATATATTATGGGTCAAATATTCATCAACACCTCGTTAGAGAAAAAAAATATAAATTCATATAATATATGATATAATGAAAAAAAAAAACAAATATGTAATAGATATATATTAAATAAATATATATATATATATATATATATATATATATATATATATATTATTGTCTTTTATTTTATTAAAGAGAAGTAGTATTTTTTATCGAGGATTTTGGAAACAGGCTTGTCGATTTTCGAAGTTCAACAGTTTTATATAATTATATTTTAATTATAAACATTACATTATTGAGAATCTATAATTCTACATTATTATTATTGAACACAAACCTACTATCGTGCAGGTACATTGGGAATGAGTTTCTGACGTTTGCCCTAGTGTTTTTTTGTGGCAACATATTTTAAAAATAAAATTCCACATAAGCTACAAAAAGAAGTGGTAAATTTCATTTCTTTTAGTTCTAAACTCTTTTAAATTGAATTTTAGGATATGTTTTTGAAAAATGATGTAAAACATGTCATGAACATTAAATGGTGCTAAGATTGCAAATAGATATAATATTAAACATGTCATCATTAATGTTTATCTTTTGTCACCAAAATAATTAAGATTATAGCACTGCATGTTGTCACTCATTGTCATGAAAAGATTTGTTATAAAATGTTTTTCTTTTAAGTCCATTAAGTTCCACTTAAAAGTAATTGTGATTAAAACGAGAATATAGTTGTAATAGGCAACATTATCACTTGAAATAATGGCACTTTAAGCAAGTAAAAGTACTTAGTTCGCACTATGCACGTTTATCACGTGTAGACTTATTTAAGTGGGACAAGCAATTGTTGCTTAAGGCATGGTTTGACGTAGTTAAGCGAAAGACATAGATTTGGTAGCTTGTAATGAACATATTGTGCTTAAATACCTTCATCAAACAATGTTGCTTACAACAAATATATAACGCTTGAAGCCACATTCACATACTTAAGTAAGGTCTCGCTACAAAAACTTTATATTTTAAGCGAGGGTCTTTTTTAACAAAGGTTACAGAACCTCTAATAATAATGAATATTGAACACAACATTGGTTTTATAAACCCCCATTAAGTATTTGTGGTTTTTAGTGCACAACATGTAATTTAGCACCATGCATTTTTGGGAGTTGATCCGACAAATGTGTTGGAAATTCAATATCGATTAAAAATTAGACCAAATTATAATATATAAAATTATAGTATGTAAATAAATGTAAACTTCATTTTACAAGTTAGTTTTGTAAATTGAGTTAACGTAAAATTCATTTTTTAATATCTTTTTATATTATATCTCCTTTCTACTTTAGAGGGATTAAAAAAACATCAATATCACATTTAACAAATATCTTTAGCATTTAAAATTTTAACTAAATCAAGATTTTAGTTTCATACACTCTTATTATTGGTCACTCTTCATTTTGTAGACTTTAGTTCTACCATAGAGAAATATACATTTCTCCCTTTATCGTTTCATTAACGGTTACCTCGTACCGTAATATCAAAGTATTCCTGTTAAATTAGACCTTTAATTTTAGATGTTTATATAATGATGTACATATTCAAATTGATTACCAAACTCCTCCTTTATTATACTGATTCAACTTCCCCTCCCTACTTTATCTCCCTTCTATATAAGACAGGATTAACTTACCCTCCATACACTACATACTACTTTATAGAGAAATCTTACGGTTGAAACACTACTCCAAAAAATTCTTATTGTACTAGTTTGATCGAAAAGAGTAATTAGTATGTGAATTTGAAAGAAGGATTGTTAAAATATCTTTTCTGTTAATTTGTCTTATAATCATATTCATAATATGATAACATTAAAATGCATACTATTTCACTTAATCTTGTCTTCAAAAATATTTTTTAAGAGCTATTTTTTACTACAAGAAAATCATTAAATAACATCTGATTTTAGATATCAAAATAATTAGACACTATATTGACTAAGTTAGATATTTTATAAACTAAAATAGCATGTATTATGAATGAAAAATTATAATTGATTTGTGAACAGTGACGGAGCTCTTTGGGGGCAGGGAGAGGCCTTGGCCCCCCAAAATTTTGATTTTTTATTTATATATATATATATATATATATATATATATTTGAAATTTATTAAATTTATTAAGTTGTAGATAACATATATTAGAAATTAATAAAAAATTTAATTTTAATTTATTTTATTTAAACATACATAATAAAATATAAAATTAAATATAATAAAAAATAAAAATATTCAGGTTTAATTTTTCTTTTGGTCCCTGTTTTTATTTAAAAATTGACACTATAATTAGGTTAAACAAAGCAGATCATCCATATTAAGAGTCTCAATTTTAATGAAAAGATCATTGATTTGTTTCGAGAAATTTAACGAAATATATCGTAAAAGACAGAATTACATCAGTTTTTCAAAAATCAGGACTAAATTGAAATTAAAAAAAATTAGAGGACCAACTTAACATTTTAAAACAAAAACATGAATCAAAAGAGTAATTAAACTAAATATTTATTAACATAATTTTAATTTTCCTTTTCATTGTCTTTTTAGTTTTTCACAAATTGTAATAATCTCTCGCTCTTATATGTCTTTTTTTCCCGTCTCTTGTCTTACTTAATAATGAAAACATTATTTTTTATCTCATAAGCTTTTTCTATATTCTTTTTTTCTATGAATATAAAAAAAATAGTTTATAATGTATTAATAATAATGAATATATTTTACTTTTAATAATTACGTGTCTCAATTTTTTATTAGATTATGATCAATTATTTTTTAGTATTATTTACAAAAAAGGTATATTGATAAAGAATGAAAGAATAAATTAATCGTTTAAAAGTGATGAAAAGAAAATTATTGACTAAAACAAGATAGATTCTATCTCTTCACATATTTTGAAGCATTATACTAATGATAAAAAATGTTCAGTTAAAGAAGTCATTTTTTGAAGCATTATATTAATGATTGAATATAATGATCTCAAAATTATATTACTTTGGCCCCTCCGACATTTTTTATCAAGATCCGCCACTGTTTGTGAAGTTTAAATTGTTCTATAACATTTCCTATCAAGATTTTAGTTACTTAATATTATTGATTCTAAATTAGTCTCTCATTTTAAATTACTGACTAATTTAAAATTAATTCTTTGATATTTAAAACCTTAATAACTATTAGATACCAATGATTTTTAGTTTATAAAAATAATATTTAATTTAGTTAATATAGTGACTAATTATTTTTTATCTCTAAAAATTGTTGCTATTTAGTAATTTTTTTGTAGTGCATGTTTGGAAGTTGTATGTCTTTGTTGGCATGTTATGTTAGATATTTTTCCAACATAGGCAAAATTATGGATGGTCATAAGGGATTATTCGGTATTTTTATTTTCTTCAAAGGATGCATATTCATCTTTTTTTTCTTCTTTACATGCCCATGATGTGATCACTTTGGACTAAAATTTATGAAAACATAGTTACTATATCATGTTCTTACATTGAATCGTTAGGAGTCATGCTAGTTTCTTTTAGTGGAAAGGATTTCAAAAGGTTTTACCAGGACTGTCCTTCTATTATTTTTTCTTCCAAATGCATGCCACTTTTAATAAAAAGGTGCACAAAGCTGATATTTATATGCAAGGCTGTATTTTAAATTTTTTTACTTTATTTGTTAATTACTCTATAATTTGTAATTAAGATTTTTTATCAGAAAAAAATATAATTAAATGAAACAATTGGATTATCCCAACTCATGTATAAAAATTGTCAAAAAAAACTACATTATAAATATTAAGATCTTAATGACGTGTTATTAGACAATATTTATTAAATGATAATACTAATGTAATTAGTTCTATATCCTTTGTATATATATGAAGTTAGTGTTTGCTAGTTGTAGGTGTTTAATGTGTTTACAAAAATAGAAGATCCACCGAATCGTTGAATCCCAAACCTTATATTTCTTCTTATTCAAGGAGTTGACAGCTACATTGATGTGATTTTACAAATATTTGACCAAGATATACTTTTGGCTGAGTATACAGATATAGGTAACAAACAATATTTATGCAGTGATACTTAATTAAGTTAAGACATTATAAGGTTGCAAAAATGATATTAAATTGATTTTTGATATATATTTTGGTTTAAAAATGTTAAATTGGTTCCTCATTTTTCTTTTATTTCAATTTAATTTTGATTTTTAAAAAATTAATATAATTTAATATTTTTTATTAAATTTTTTAAAATATATAAAAAAAAAAATTATCAAAATTGATACTAAAATTATATTAATTACACCAACAAAATAAATCATCGTTATTAATACTTTGATTTTGATGAAAAATCATAAATTCATTATAAAATATTTAATAAAAAAAATTAAATTGTATCAATTTTTTCAAAAAAATTGAGACTAAAATAAAATGAAAAAACAACTAAAAAAAGACCAACTTATATTTTTCGACAAAATCTTGACGGGTGAGTAATTAAACCTATTTGAAACAAAAGAATTAAGTTGTATTAGAGGGAAATGTTTCTTTTGTATGAGTTTTCACTTTTACAATGTATGCAGTGTAAGAGTTGTCATTTTCCTATATACCTAGACTCTAGAATTATAGACGTGATGTTTGAAGGACTTGTGTACTTCTTTTTACTATTCTTCAATCGTGCATTTTCTTTAACATCATTGTAACATTTGTTTTTACTACAGGGGCAAGCCCATATTTCTATTTCAATGCCCTTCTAATGAGTGCACGAATTATTGGGCTTCATTTCACGTACCAAAAAACAACTAGAATAGTGTTAGCAGTCGAAACAAGACACACAAACATGCTAATACACTATTTGTGAGTTAATGTAAAAGTTAGAACATTTGGAGTAAATTGATAATGCTCGAAATTTGTTGTGGGTTACATTACATGATTCTTTTTAGTGTTTTTTAGAAAAAACAAATTATTAATTTTATGAACCTAGTGAAAATACCTCAAACAATATATCAAAGCAAGATTTTTTAGCTCAAGTTTTACTAGATAAAGAAAACAATGGACATGTCCCAGAGTTAGAATGAGGATTTTCCATCTTGATTGTTTGAGAATCTCCTCCTCCCCTTCTTGTAGCAAGTAAAAAAATGAGGATAGTAGTTAGATAAATTTTAGAATTAAGTTTTAATTATTTAATAATATGGATATCAAGCAAAACTAACTTTATCCAATTTGTTTAGAATATATCAAAATTATGTTAGGAATTCAAGTGTGATTCTAAGTCCCACATTGGCTAGAAATGAGAAACTGCTGGAGCACTATATAAGAATAAAGACCATAAACCCATTGTCTTAAAGTTTTGGGTTGAGAGTGGTGTCAGTATCTTATGTGATAAGACTCATGTCTCATTGGTGTTGTATCTCTCCGGTGATACCTCTCCTTATAAACCTAACAAGTGGGTCAAGCATGTCCCGTTAAGAATACAGAGGGCAGAAAATGAGTACTCGTGGTTGGTAAACCCCTCCTTATAAACCTAACAAGTTGCAGATTTTACAAACCTATGCAGAGAAGTCTGGAGAAAATGTTTTATTCGTTATCTCATTGAGATTCCTTCTTTTATGTATTTAAAGTAGTCTTACCGTAAAAGTTGTGGTGTCTCTTGGTTTCTTCCTTTTCTATTTTATATATTTTATTATTTTGCATATTATTTATTGAGAGAATATTTGATCTGGATTTTGTTTCCGCTGGTTTATTTGATAATTTTGAGATCTTCAGAATAATTTATAATAGATTTTTCTATCATTAACAAATCTTTCACGACCCTTTAAAATGAATTTTGAATTTTTTTTCTATGAAATTTGTCAGAAACATTCGTTTCAAATTAAGTTTGCGATTAGTGAAATTAAAAGCTGTGTAAGACGAACAAAAACATAATATCTTATAGAAACAGTTGAGTAAAATCGATTAAAGAGCGAAATCATGATTGATTTAAATGGTGAATCTTAAGTTTAAGTGATATTATAACAAACTATCACGATTGGACAATGACAATCTAATACTTAAAAATTATACTTATGGTTGAAAAAGTTAGAGAAGTTAAAAGATTATTGAAGCCCAAGGAAAGATTTGAGAAAGAGAAAATAAGGGCTTGAAAATAACTATTCATTAATAACTAAATTTTGAGTTCTTTTGAGTATCAATACTTTGGGTACTTTATAAAAAATTTTGCATTAATAAAGCAAACTAAATTAGACCTTAAGTGAACCCTATTTTTAGGTATTTAACTTAGGAAGTGATTTAATTTCTTAAAAAATTGGAATCAAACCCATTAACATTTCGTATTAATCACAAATTTTCAACCATAAAAAAATATTAATCATGAATCACCACCAAGGATAAAGCATATGAAATACTTAAAATAAGGTCATACATAGGAGATAAATGGTTATATTTCCATGTAGCATTAAACGAATTTCTTCTACTGACACTTCAGATTCAACATTCCGAAATTGCTTAATGAATTAAGATTCGCTTGACAAATTATGTCATTTTAAATTTCGTATTTTTTAACTCAAAGAACTAAATCTTGATTAACAATTTTTTTTTGCAATTTCTTTTTTACAAAGAAACTAAATTTCATGCTTCTTCCTCATCTTAGCTTAAACAATAGGAATTAACGCACTTAAACAAAATTTAACCTATTCTTCTATTTGTGATTACAATTTAAATAAATAAAGTTTATAAGGCTTCCAAATTGAAGAAATTGAATTAAAACTCATATAAAAAAAAGTCAATTATCAAGTAACATAGACAGCTAACATATATTACTAATTGTATTATTGTTTAAGAAATATATGAATGTATATTTATAGAATATGTAGGAGCTTTTATAGTCTTTTTCGTATCACAGTTCAAGTTTTAGTTGAACTAACCACTAAACGTGCATAAATTTCACACACAAAAAAATAATATATAATTTATACTTTAAATTATTGTTTCGTTCTTAATTAATTTAAATCAATTCAATCAAATATTAGAGAAAATACAGATGTTACATATCCTGTGAGAGAATTTTTTTTTATGTGAAAGTAAAATGAATAAATATTAATCATTGGGATTTTATTTTCAACGATGAAGGTCAAAACAAACCATGTGAGTTTTTCAAAAGTAACATGTGATATTATGACGAAAACTTTAGAAAGATGTTATGAAAGTCATGATTGTTCACAAAACAATTAGACAGAATCGTATATAATATATATATATATATATATATATATATATATATATATATATATAATATATATATATATATATATATATATATATATGGTTAAAAAAAATATTCTTAACTAAATTAACCACTTTCATTTTTTCAGGTAATTTAGATAATTGAGTTTTATTAATTAAAATAAGTCATAGTTATTTTTGTATTTAAAATGTCTTTTATATTAGTATTTGAGTTATTTATCTTATTTAATATATTTTTGTTTTAATATCAATTGAGAAAAACATTATACATGACAAAAGCTTTTTATGTAATTGAATTAAAAGAATTATATTTATTCAATTTTAAAATTTAAAAATTAAAATATAAAAAAAAAAACTTAAAAATGATTGAATTTCAATTTTGTGTCAAAAGGTCAAAACTAAATAAATATTAATAAACTTTAAATATTTAACTATCAATGTAGCATTCACATGGTTCCTTTGACAACTATACCTTCGGTCAGATGAATTAATACAATATAGTTTTTGTGTAAGTTATTTTCTGTCCTAAAATAACTGTTACATTATTAGTTCTTTAAATTGATAAATATTCTTAATGTTAAATAAAATATTAAGCTTTGTTTTTTTAATTCTCTCAAATAAAATGCTGTATCAATGTTTGTTTTTATAACTGACAAAATTAACATATTTATTGAAATGATTTCAATGTGTAAACACATTTATTGTTGTTAATACCTTTAAACAATCATTATTATTATGATAGGGAGGAGTATCATACGTTAAAATTGTTCAATAAATAAACAAATATAAGTATTAATTTGACAATTGTGTTGAAAAAGGAAACCAGAGAAGCCTACAAATGAAACACCGAAACAGAAGGCTCCGTAATCTATTGCCCTGCGTTGATTAATTTGATAACATAATTATTGAATTAAACTTTCCTTAAAGATAAACACAATCCGGATTAGCCAGCGAGTAAGACTGGTAATTAGTTTTAAAAACAAAATTAATTATCTGGACGCGTTGGGAGCATGCATAGGGTGAGATGATGGAAGCATTTGTGCTAAAGTTTTTAAAGCTGTAAAATAGCAATCATTCTGTGAAGCATTTACAGATAAGAGAGTCACGGGTTTCGTTTAACCAAAGTGGGTCCACTACACCATCATCTCAATATCAAATGCCATACGTATGTAACGTGTGATCTCACTAATTTAATTTATTTCTGTGTTTAGTACAATTTTTCTTAGGGTATTGCCGTGTGCACATGTTCTAAGTAACATGTTGTATTGTCTTTATTACCACTATCCAATAATATACAGACATATATATTTATTTTCTTATTATTTTCATACTTAATCATAATAATGAATGTAAATCTCAAATTTGTATTGGCTAATAAATTAATGATAAATTATTGATCAAAACTTATAGGTTTAAAAATTGATTTTAAAAGATTTTAAAAAAATAAATTAGAGATTTATTTTTTAGTGTAAATCTCAAATATGTGTTAGAACTTTTTTTGAAGAAAAACAGTCAAATACCGTATTCCTATACCTGAATTCATAAAAATATTAAATAATCATTTTTGATAGATTTTTTTTAAATGATCATTTCATTCGTTTTATTTTTTAAATATTAATCCAAATATTATATTTTGAAAGAAAATACTTTAAATAAATTAAACAAAGTACAATAAATATTGATACGATTCTATCAGGAAAGAGTACGATCGTTTTTTAATTTGAATCTTTCAAAAAGATGACAAACATAGATTAGAGAAGAATGCAAAATAAGACACATAGATGGAAGATGCCACAACAGTAGCGAATTTTGATAAAAAAAATTTGGAGGGGCCAAAATAATATACTCAAATCTTATATATTTAATTATTACTAATATAATAAAAGTATATATAGTTTAATACTGAAATTCTTGTATATTTTATCTTAAAGAAATTATAGTTTTGAAATTGTATTTGATATGAAACTCATCTTAAATAAAATTTTTCTAATTTCATCTCTTTTTCTAAATATTCTCATATTTAAAAACGTTTTTTTATAATAAAATTTAAATAATTAATATAAAATATTTTGCCTATAATTTTAAAAAATTAATATAAAATTTTTCAGTTACAATTCTTAAATCTTAAGAAATCATCTGGTTGAAGCACCCTCCTCGATGGTCTGGTTGACCTTGAAGCTGCAGCGTGCCTCTGCACTGCCCTCAGAGCAAACATTTTCTGCATCAACCTCAACCTTGCCATCTCACTCTCCCTGCTTCTCAATGTTCTCCGCGTCATTTCCAATGTGCCTGATCATGGCCTACAATTATCGTGTTTTATCTCTGTTTCTGCTTTTCATTTGTTTCGTGCTTTCTTATTCATTAAGGTGTCATTCTCGTACGTGCATGGATGGTTAACTCCATGTTAACATTGACCAAATAACTAATGCTCAATGTCTCAATATTGCTACAGGTGGAGAGTATCCCTGATTTGTATCAAAAGACAATATACTGGAAAACTTTTTTATTAAATAAAAATGTTACCAAAAACTAAGCATCACTATATGATCACATCGGCAGCAGAATTAGGAACCAATTCTATTTTTCAAATGTAATAAACTGTTTTTCACGTTAGTGACTGAAAAATTGCGTTGCTGAGTTTTTCTTTTTTCGACCGAATTAGTAACTGGAAAAATAGTGGGTAAATTGATAGTAAAAGTTGACTAATCCTTTTAGTGAAGGATGAGAGTGATCGAAAGTGACTATTTAAACACCAATTTTCAATTCAATTACTACCACATAATTTTGGTTGCTATGTCTGTTACTAAACAATTTATGATTGATTTTGTGACTTTTAGTAACTAAAAAAGGTAATTGTTAAAATGTTTTATTTTAATGTAGTAAAATTTGTACGATCATAATTTTGTTAATTGTTAATTTTCTAAAAATATGATAAAAAGTTGTAAGAATTTGAACCATAATTGTTTTCATTTTTATTAACTATTTAAAGTTTAAAAATTTATGTTAGTAAAAAAATGAAAAGAAGAATAAGAAGAAAAAATATAGGAAAATGTTAACAGGAACAGAATATATTTTGCTCCCATCTCTGGCATAAGTTTGCTTTTATTCCATTTGCAAATATATAAATAATATTTCATCCTAAAATCAATGTACGGGGAAAATACTACAATTATTTTAATGCAAATATGATATTTGATTTGCTGACAATACTCATTTCTAGTTTTCAAAATAACAATAATAATACAGAAAAACAAATATTAAAAAGAGAAAGTAATATTTAAAGGATTTGTGTAAAAAGTAGAAATATAAATAAAAAATAGAATATTTTGTCAAGAATTAAAAGATATGCTTAAAAGTTAACTACCTAAGTTAAAAATTATAAGGTTTTTATTTAGTTTGACAATATACATTTTCCAAAATGAAAACATTTAATTAAGGTTGTGCAAAAGCTCACTTTATATGTCTATTTTGGTAAGAAAACACCTGGTGTGCGTAAAATTTTGAATAAAAACAAACATTGAGAATTTCTCTCAATTATTATATATAAATTCATTTTTGTGTTAAGTAATACCTGCTAATTAAGGATGACTAAGAATCTAGTATGGAATAAAAATGAATAACTTTGCTCGTAACCGAAACTAAACGTTAAATCAAAAATTAAATTTAGAAAAATAAAGTTTGGAGTTGTCACAATAGTTTATTCTGAAAAAATTACAGAAAAAAAAAAGAGGATAAGGTTTGCGAAAAAACTAGATTTCGGATCTGGGAGTTAGTTACGCGTGAAGAAGATATTAGCACGTACAACGCTCATCCAAATATGATACCTTTAGTTAATTGTGTAAAAGGGTGTGATTTTTCAAAATATTTTTCCCAAAAATAATAATAAAAGAATGTACAAAAGAAAAAAAATAAATTTTTTTTTTGCCCGACAAGGATTAATCATCGCTCTTAAGTGTCTCGATTCACAATGAAAAATCAGGGTTACGTAATTCTTTATGAAAATTAACTTAAAAAATATGAAAAAAATGATTTAATTTTTATTTGGTGAACCCAACAAAGATTGATCTCACTCCTACACATTTCCATTCATACATAAATCAAGATCACATAGTTCTTATTGAAAAACCATTCGGAAAATTATTTGGAAAATGATTTGAATTTTTTGATAATTTTGAAAACACTTTTATTTAATTTTTTTTGTATTTTGAATTATTTTAGAATTAGTATCACACGACGCTAGCGACTGAACACACACAGAAAATAAATCATCTTTTTAATCTTTTATTTATTTTTTTCAATTTTTAAACTTTTATAACTTTTTACATTTTTTAAAACTTAGTTGGAAGTGAATGTGGATGTCATTACGACGTGAGCAACCATTTAGATATTGAAGAGTAAATAAAAAAAATTATTTTTTTACTTTTAGATCTTAATATTTTTTTAGAAAAAATAGAAATTTTAAAATGAGTGTCACGCAACGTGAGTAGTCGAACAGATACGGAAGAAATGGGGAAAAATATTTTGTTATGATTAAAAATATATATATAATAAAAATTGGAAAAAATAAATCAAAAAGAGAAAGAAACATGTACCTTCAAAAATTTTCAATATCTCTTCTTCTAATCAATCTCACCCTCACATTTTGTACATTACAACTACCTTTTCAATTCTTCACTTCTTTTCTTGCCTCATCTTCTAATATTTCTGTTTTTTTTTTTCCAAGAAAGGTAAAAGAAAGGAGTGTTTGTGTGGGTGTGTTGGTGGTAATGAGAAAGAAAGAGGGAGTATAGAGAATATTTTCTCTTTTTTTCTTTATCTCCTTATTCATATGACATGCTGTATATTTATATCACGGATTGCAATATCAATATAAATCATACTAAATCAGAACACAATACCAATCATCATCAGTAATATTGGATATTGATGATAATTATTAGAGAAGATATTGAGATATTGCTTCTAATTACTAAAATATCACTATTTACTCTTTATTAGGAACAAAGGGTATAAAAACAAAGAGTGAGGATGAGAATATGTTGGATTATTGGGCTATGAAGAGAGGGTGTGACAATTAAAAACAATTTGAATTCTTCCTTTCTTTTTTTTTCCTTTTTTCTTTTTTTCATATCTTTTTTTTCTCTTTTTGCTAAAATTAAAAATCTTAAAAGAAAATTTTATTTTACCTTTTTTTTATTTACCGATAACTAAAAAATATTTTTTATTTTATTTTTTTAAAAATAAATTTATTCACTAGGACAAAATTTTAAATAATAAAAATAAATAATCCACAAAATTTTAACTTTTGTTTTAAATTTTTTTTGTTAATATTATGATTTTTTATATATGAATATAAATATAGTTTTTGTCTTGTATCTCATTGATGTCTTGATGAAAGAACCCAATAACTATTAGTCACACACAAGGCAATAACTCACATCAACAATTACAAAATATACGGTTGTCACGCTTCAAAGAATTAAAGGGTAAAAGTGAAACATCAGAGTGTGATGGTCAATTTGGACAAATATAAAGAGAGGATAACATTTAATCAAGAAAAAAAAATTATTTTCGTTCTCCTTCAACAATGATGAGGAAACAACTCATAGAATACACACAATTGATCTCAATTATTTTTGTCCACTTATTTTTGTGTATAGTCTAAGATGTCAATAGGGTGGGTAGGGTATAGATAGTAGCTCTCTCATGTTCTACCCGCTAGATAAATATTTGTCATGTACTCGTACCCATATCCATACAGGCACTAGTGCACTAAGTACTTTTTGTCCCGGTTATTTTCCTCATTTTGCCTTGGGTCTAGAACCGAGACATATTGGGACGAGGCCAAAAGGCATTCCTTTTGGCCTCGGTTGTTACCCGAAGCCATAGAATTCCTTTTATGCCTCGGTTCTAAATGAACCACAGCCATAGTATTCCATTTCTGCCTCGGGCCAAAATAGAACCGAAGCCATATGGTAAAACTGCACCACGTACCAGCGCCACCATCTTCCTCGCACACGAACGCAACTGCAGCGCCGTCACCCATCACCACCGTGAGTTTCAACAGCAAAAACGCGAAGCTTCCTCGCGCACCAACCATCCTCGCCGGCAAAATGCAGCAGCCACCACCATCTTCTTCCACGCATCTGCACCATGCTCGAGCAAGTGCCATGAGCGAACCAGATCTGCATATGTTCACTGTCAGCCACCGCGCCACCTGCAACGAACCATAACCACGGCCAACCTCCATGGAAGCCACCGCGCCACGCTCAGCAACACCACCGTGACCGCGAGTTCCGGCACCGCAACACGCCTGCGTTTCGTAACAGCAACAACACCGTCTGGACCTGCAACCACCAAGGCAGCACCTGCAATGTTCACCATCAACACAGATCCACTGCCTGTACGCGAGCCAGATTCGAACCATCATCAACGCTGCGCAGATCTGCAACTGCGATCAACACCTCCATTGTAGCAGCGAGAGTAAGACACATTCTCCGCAGCGCTCCAACACTGATCTGCACCATTAACGCTCACGCAAAGCTTCATTGCACCGCGACACACAACCTGCAACAGCAGCGTCAACGAGCCATGGAACCTGCACTAGCCACCGCAACTCCACCATCTCCGTCGCACAACCACATCATAGGAGAAGAAGCACCGGCAACAGCGCATCCAACCATCACCACCGCGCCTGGAACAACCATGCCGAAGGGAGAAGAGAAAGGGTATTGTTGTAGAGAGGGGCACGAGGAAGAAGAAGAGAAATGGGGCTCGCAAATTTGGTGCCCTAATTAAACCATATGGCCTCGGTTATTAATTGAACCGAGGCATATAACCCTATTTGGCACCTGTTCAGACCCACCCGAGGCCAAAGAGGTAACAACTAGTGGGTTTTTGGCTTGGGTTTGTGTAACCGAAGCATATGAGCCTCCTTTGGCACCGGTTTTTGGTGAACTGAAGCATATACCTCTCTTTTGCTTCGGGTTAAGCTGAACCGAGGCATAAAAGTTGTCTGAAATTGCAAAAATGTCATCGCGCCATTATATGCTTCGGTTCCTGGACAACCGAGACATATAAGACGAGGTAAAAATCAATTTCTGCACTAGTGAGGTACCCGTTATGCGGGTATCCACATATTTTTTTAATATCCACAGATATCCACATGTACCCACAGGTATTTACAAAAGAAAATTTTAATATTTAACAACATATTTTAACCATAAATCAAATAAAAATACAATGCTTAACATTCAAAAATTTCAAACAAAGTGCACATAACCCATTTAAATAGTGTTGAATGATAATTTACAAAGAAATGAAGATTTTTTAAAACCAATTAATAAAAAATAGGTTAAAATACTCCGTTGGTCCTCGTTTTTGTACAAAAATCTCAATTTGGTCATCGTATTTTTATTAGTCTCAATTAGGTCTTCAATTTTGTAAATTAGTATCAATTAGGTCATTTCCGTTAGTGTAGAACTAACAC
>Ga0099822_1004860_pt1 | contig 17526 bp, 13 predicted proteins | sample CowpeawhiteBW_FD_76839 | JGI IMG/M metagenome (GOLD analysis project Ga0099822, IMG submission 76839) | Root nodule microbial communities of legume samples collected from California USA - Cow pea white BW | ecosystem: Host-associated > Plants > Roots > Nodule | place: USA: California | collected...
AAAAAAAATATAAAAATATTATATTATATTAATTTAAAATTATTTTTTAAAATATATTTTAATAAAATTATATATTATAAAAATATATATATATATATATATATATATATATATATATATATATATATATATATATATATACAAGAATAAAAATGCAGGTCAGTACTTTGGAAGCACTGAGATCTGGCCTAATACATTTTACCTGTGAATTGCTATAAACAGTGATGTAAATACCATTGATTTCACAAACATTATTGTGTAAATAAAAAACTGATATAGCACTATGTTTCAATTAAGTTTTTTAAGTAATGTAGGACATTTGAAGTTATTCTATGTAAATTGGTGTAAATAATTATTTAATTTTCAATTGGAACATACTCCAGTTTAAACATTTAAAATGAACATTAACTACATTACATAATTAAATGCAATAAATTGGTAGCAAAAGGTTTCTAATCGATAATGCCCTTTCAAGAATATTTGTTTTGTCTCATGAACCATCTATGCACCTATTGTATTGTATAACAATTGAATGCATTAGTTAAAAAGCTTTTTACTACACTTAAATCAACTTTGTGTATTTCGTTAATGTATTTAAAAAAAATTATTTAGATTTAAAATACTAAATGAGGTTTTTATATATTACTCGGTTAAATTGTTTAACAAATTTTATTGTTGATTTAATTTTTTAAGAAAAGTTATTTTATCTTTACATTAAATTTAAGCAACAAAAATATCATAAAATTAATATACAAATTACATAGGATAGAAAAACGTGGCGCATGAAAATATTTATATTAAAATAATCAATATTTTATTCAGTATTGATTTAAAATGATCTTAATTTTTTTATTTGAAGTTTTTTATTTAATTTAAAATGAAATTAAGTTTAATTAAATGTTAGTTTAACATTAGTGATTCCGATTTCTTTTAATAACTGTATACAAAATTAATAAAAGTTCTATAGAAGTTTAAAATTGTATTAAAACTTTAATTATTTTTAAATCAGTGTAATTTCATCAAAAGTCATTAGCAAAAGAAATTTAAATACTATTCACAATTTCTTTTATAAAAAATGATTTTTGTGATAGAACTTAAGTATAAAATATAATTTGCAATTTTTTTTTATATAAGAGATAACTTTTTCGTGTATTCTGAAAATAAAAAGTATCTTTCCAATTATGTAACTTGTAACTTTTATTTATGTAAAAAATATCTAACACTTATGATTTGTAAGTCTATTAATTGGTCCGATAGCTTTAAAGACTGAATTATGTTAAAAATGTAATATTTAATTATAGTTTAAATATAAATTTACAAAATAAAATTTATTCTCATTAAGATATTATAAATCAATCTTATTTATACTGATTCATTTAATAAGTCTCATCCTAATTTGTTCATTTATTTTTTCCTAAAAGTAATATTTCCGGACGTGTAATTTCTAGCAAATTCAGCAGTTTTTAACAATTGTTCTGATATGAATATGGTGTGGATAATTTTTCTAAGATATATATTTATTTTGTTGTTCAAAATGAATCCATTAAAAATGTTATCTTAGATAATAATGTAATTATTATTGGATAATTTAGTCTGTGTACAAAGTAAAATAATTTTGTCATAAAAATAATAAATATTTTGTTTTAGACAAAAGTGCACTGTGAGGAGAAATTAAGATATACTGACTCTTTGTAGAATGAAAGGAAATTGTGATGACCCAGTGACTATAATTTTTAGAAGACTTATCATTTATAAAATGTAAGTTATCCATGTAACAAAAGCACTCTCAAAATATAAATTATTCATCTAAAATAAAAAATAATACCATATTTAACATAAATTCTTAAAAGTTGTCTTTTTCTTTGTAATATATGATTTAACATTCTCTCTGTTGCATTTATGGTGGAACTTTGTTATCATTCTTCAATTCATTCTTAAAAATTATAATTTGTAATTTGGTTTCTTTAATTAATTGGCCATATGATATTGCCTTTTTGACTTCTCAATATTAAATTATGGCAGCAAAATCAACATGAATGATGATGATGATGTATACACCGCCTTTATAAAAAGGAAAGAGAAAGTGTGATTGTTGTGACAAAGCATAACCATTCAAAGCCACAGCCCAACCTCCGACTGTTCATTATCAAATCCGACAGTTTATTCGCCGTTATGTTTCCGACCGTGGGAGTCAGCGTCCCACTATTGGGCGAGTCCGATGGAGCGATGCCGCCGGCGTCTGTTCCCGGAGCGGTGTTCAACGTGGCGACGAGCATAGTCGGCGCCGGAATCATGTCAATTCCGGCAATAATGAAGGTTCTTGGCGTGGTTCCCGCTTTCGCCATGATTATCGTTGTGGCCGTGCTCGCGGAACTCTCTGTCGAGTTCCTCATGCGTTTCACGCACTCCGGTGAAACGACGACGTACGCCGGCGTCATGAGGGAAGCGTTCGGATCGCCGGGAGCGTTGGCCGCGCAAGTTTGCGTCATCATCACCAACGTTGGGGGCTTAATTCTTTACCTGATCATCATCGGTAACAGAATCTTCCCTTTGTTTTTATTCCTTTTGAAATTATGAAAAAAAGGCGGAAATGTGTAGATTTTTTTAGATTTTGGTTAGTTGTGCCTAATATGAATATTGCCGGGTTTTGGGTTACATGCATTGTGTTTGGTGAACTTTTGCTAGTAGTTTTTTTTTTTTTTTAATTTTCCTTTTTAATATATATTAAACTAACCAGTTATTTTCATTAATGTCAGTGCTTTAATTATTTTCAAGCAATCGAACTTAAGATCTAGATTTTCTTTAAGTACTCCTGATTTACTTTAATAAATTTAATTTAAAAGTTTGTATTCGAAATGTATGAATAAGTGAAATTGGATAGAAGAAAGATGCAGAAAGGAAAAAAAGAAGTTACTGTGGTAGGAAAATAAAGAGAAACATAAAATGAAAATTTAGTACAAAAATAGCTGAATTGCAATTATTGCCTTTGTTGAACAACAGGGGATGTGCTATCTGGAAAGCAAGATGGAGGGGAAGTGCATTTGGGTATTCTGCAACAGTGGTTTGGTATTCATTGGTGGAATTCTCGGGAGTTTGCTCTTCTCTTTACTTTGGTCTTCGTCATGTTTCCATTGGTATTGTACAAACGTGTAGGTCAGTGTTACCAATTTAATTCTTTGCAGAGTTTCTTGTATTTGGAATTGAAGAGTTCCGTAACTAACGTGTGTTTTTGCTTTTGGTGTTTTGGAACTGATAGAGTCCTTGAAGTACAGTTCTGCAGTGTCAACTCTTCTTGCAGTGGCATTTGTTGGCATATGTTGTGGGTTGGCTATTTTTGCACTGGTGCAAGGAAAGACGCAGACTCCTAGATTGTTTCCTCGTTTGGACAACCAAACCTCATTCTTTGATCTATTTACTGCAGTTCCTGTTGTTGTCACAGCTTTCACATTTCATTTTAACGGTAATGGACCCGATTCCTATGTCAATTTTTGAAGGGCATGCCTAGAAGATTTCGGTACTGATGGTTGATCTTTGTTGCAGTGCATCCAATTGGGTTTGAGTTTGCCAAGCCATCTCAAATGACAACAGCAGTTCGATTAGCATTATTGCTTTGTGCTGTGATCTACATCTCAGTAGGCCTATTCGGGTACCTATTATTTGGGGATTCAACACAATCAGACATTCTCATCAATTTTGACCAGAGTAATGATTCTGTGGTTGGTTCCTTGTTCAATACTTTGATCCGTGTAAGCTATGCACTCCACATCATGCTGGTGTTTCCTCTCTTGAACTTCTCTTTGAGATCCAACATAGATGAAGTTCTCTTCCCCAATAAGCCTATGCTAGCCACAGACAACAAAAGATTCATGATCCTCACTGTGGTGCTGCTTGTATTCTCCTACCTTGCTGCTATAGCAATCCCAGATATTTGGTACTTCTTTCAGTTTCTTGGATCAACATCGGCAGTGTGCCTTGCCTTCATTTTCCCTGGCTCTATTGTTTTACGGTAATCTACCATTTAACTTTAAGTAGATCCAAATTAAAAATTGCATTGTACAAATATGTAAACCAGTGTCTTATTTTTCTCTGTTACTAATTTCAGGGATGCATGTGGTATATCAACGAAAAGGGATAAAATTATTGCTCTGATCATGATTATACTTGCCGTGGTGACAAGTGTGCTTGCCATTTCCACCAACATATATAATGCTTTTAGTAGCAAGTCATAAAAGGTGGTTCTCTCATTTTCTCCCCTAGTATTATTTTGTTTTTTTAATTTTTATAGAAAAAATTAATTGGTGAGAGTGGGTGTGGCTGGGGAGAAAGACAATTGTAGGCGCATTTGATTGCTGTGATTGTGTTACTTTTGTATCTTGGATGCCTCTGTTGTTTATCATAGAATTCATATATGATAATGATGTATTTTTGAACAGCATTGCTTTGTAAATTACAATTTATTATTAAAGAAATGGATCCAAAGGTCCACCAGATTGTGCCGTGTAAGGATGGTAAAAGATCGATGATCTCTTGGGGAACTGTTCTGATTGTCTCAGTGATCAACATTTGTCACATTGTTAAACTTTTTGAGTGATGTAACATCCCTTTCACCATCATCTCTCTCACTTCCGTGTCATACTCATCAAGAGACCAAAGAAGAGGAAAGGCTGTAGAATAACGCTTATCCAAAAATAAAAATAAAAAATATTTGGATAATACCCTCTTGGGTCGCTGGAAAGTGCTATAATATATACACATGGAAAATACGGAGCAAATAAACTATGATTAAATAAAATAATGTTATCAAATCAAAGTTAGGTACTTGTTGAATTATTTTATCTACAACCGTGTATTGTTAATAACATTTTCGCATGTGAAAGAAAAGGATAGTGATTTGTGCAGTGTGAACAATAAGATTGGATTTTTAATTTTATATATATTTAAGATGATTGTGTAGAATAAATAATAAAGAATAACAGCCATCGTGACAAACGCAATCCCTAAAGCTGATAACTTTCTTTAAAATAATACAGGCCATGCATTGTAACCAGAGAGTTGGAATTCTTGCATTAAGTCGAAAATCTGTACTTACTCCCATTTGAACATTTGAACATGTGACACACTGACACATTTGTTATGTGGTTTTAAAATAATATGTGGAAAAAATAAGCAATTATTGAACATTTGTTATGTGGTTTTAAAATAATATGTGGAAAAAAAAAATGCAATTATTGATGGCGCGTAGTGTGATCAATATGACCAGCAATTGTTTTATCCTCAGAGATGTGTCAGGAGCATGGGGGAAGTGATTGCGGCTTTCTCATCTTATGAATACAATGTAAAATGAATTTAAAAATAACTTCAATTCATTATACTTTATATAATGAATTTGAATTTAATTTTAAATTTTAATAACTATTTTTCGTTCATAATATTAAGTTTGCATAACATACATTTAAAAAATAATATATATATATATATATATTTATTTATTTTTGAGGAAAAAATAAAATAAATTAAATAGAGTACTCAGGGATACTCTAACCTTTATACAAAAAAGCAGGACCTGGACAAATAGATGCATTAGCTTAGCATCATGGTTCCATCAAAACAAAAGACCATTCAAAACTAGATGATCACAATTTGGAACAACTTTATGATCCACAAAACAAAGGGGACAAAGAGTATGCCTACCTAAAGCACAGACCCCTACCAAATTTCCGAATAGTATAATGATAGTGTACATTAATCAGATGACATTCTTCCTAATGTCAATACTTTAAGCGTTTGAACACGTCCTCCACCTCATAAAAGGAGGATAAATGCATCTAAATGACCCTCCAAGATAACAAGAAAGATTAAAGTACGCTTAATACATTTCATTCTCATTGCATTTGTCAAACTGGGCAATTTCACTTCTGACGCGAAGGAGATTGATCAACATGTATTATTGTATTTATGATTTGTCTTGGTCCCTTCGTCAATAGTGACCTGTATAAGCTTGCCTGTCATACTTAAACACACAACAATTAATCATATCACAAAGATTTTAAGCATACATAAGGAGAAAGAATTCAATCACTATAAGAGAACATAACAGATGAACTTTTATGTTTCATCCAAACCCAAGCTGTTACCTGAGCAAGGGCAAATATCTCTTCAGGATCAACTTTCCTATGTTTAAAAATTATTCCATTCCTATGTTTCCATATTTCCCCTACTATTGCTAACCACATTCCTTACCAAATCTTATTTTGTCTTCTATTAAGGTTCACTAGATGGAAGTGTTGAAAATTATTTCTTGCATTAATATGATGCACTGAACTCACCCCAATCCATCTATCACACATATTCCACACTTTTTGGGATGCACTACATGAGAAGAATAGGTGTTTTGCATTCTCTTCACTTGCTAAGCACGTCTCACATAGGTTATTTTGTAATTGAATTCCCCTTGGTGCTAGTTTAACCTTTATAGGTAACTTATCTAGGAACAACCTCCACCCTAATAGTTGTGCCTTCGGAGTCACCCTAATACTCCACAATGTTTTAAACTTTTTATCCTCTTTATTCTCTATATATATATGAATGAAATTAAATCATTTTAACTGATTTTCTTAATCAGTATAAAATTATTTTTTCGTGGATTTAAGTTCAAAGAAAACCGTGACCATGAATAATGAGGTTTCAAATTTAAATATACCAAAATATATATCACTGGGTGACCTGAATAAAGTTTCACACAAGAAAAAAAAAAACTAGCAACATTTAAATCAACCGATGAATACATCCATTTGCATGAAAATAAGTGGATGCATTGTCAACGACTTCATAATTAATATTATAAAAAAATAGTCATAATTGAGAATAGTGTGAAGAATAAGATTTACGGGAAATCATATTTCAGTAATTCATTCATCCATATTTCTTTTCATACAATTTCTATGTTTAAATATTGATTTAGTTCCATAGTTTTTAAATAAAAGAAACTAATAACGAGTTTAGAGTCTTCTATCAATAAAAAAAAGAAAAAAAGCTTTCCTTCACAAATATTTTTCCTTGAAAAACATCCATGATCAAAGATGTACACGATTCGCTAGCTGACCATAAATAAATAGCAACCTATAATTGCTGGGTCTAAAGATGAAGATTATGTTTTACTAAAAATTGCATACAAAAGATTTTAGAAGTATGCACACCATATTTCATCCTTAATCAGTTTCGTTTCATAAGATACCTACACGAAACTACAAATAAATAAGCAGTTTTATAATACAGAAGCTATAGTTAAATCGCATAAGACAAATTTTCCTTAACAGAGTGAAACTTAGTTTTAGATCATGACAAAAATAGTATAACTGAGAATAAGGTAACTTTTTAGCTTTAACTTAGTTGACTGTTAATTAAAATTTTAACAACTATTTCATTATCAGTTCAAAGGTAAAATTTGGATTTATATCAACTCTTTGAAGTTATAAAGTGACTTAATGATTAAAGTTGGAAGGGAGAGAGAGAGACTCTATTCTACTAACACTTGAAATTTATAAGATTGATTTGATGAATTTGGTTCGAAATGTGAAAAATGTTGTGAATTTAACTCCCACACTAATAAATTTTAACGACTAAAATTTGTTGATAAAAAAATTATATTAAAAAGTTGAAAATCTCCCTTTAACCATAAGTTCGTCATCTAAGAATAATCTGAGATTAATATATACTATTAAATGACGCTATTGTTAGGCCCAATCGGGACTTGAGATGATTTTAGCCCACACTTCATTCGGGTAAGGAGCAATTGCTTTACATATCCCAATTTTTTCTTCTTGCACCAATTCCAACATTTATCTTTTAAATTGATGAAAACAAAAAGTTACCAATCCATAAGGTAAAGAGATTAAAAAATAATATTTTAATTACGGAAAACACATGTGTAAACAAAGTAATCCATAGCTTCTTTTTTTAACACTTTAATGTATAATTCATATTTTTTATTGAAAATGTTATCCTAAAGAAACTCACTAGACGTGAATAACATAGGATGAAAAGAAGAAGTGGAAATGAATAGTATGATCTAAACTTCACTTTCATGAGGGAAAGGAAAACAAAAGAATGTGTTGTATGAAAAGAAAGGTAGGATGGCTCGTGTGGAGAGAGAATGAAAAAGAGACAAAGTTTGATTGGTGGTGATTGAAGAGAGCCTTTCAAATTCCCCGTGAGAACTCTTTGGATGCATTCCAAATTCAGAACCCTTTTCACTCACCACCTCACCATTCTCCTCTCACAACTCCATCATATTTATCTACACATTCAAAATTCCTATTCTTCACTCATAACAAATTTACGTTAATAAATCAACTCTTAGCAAAAGGGTATTTCTGGAACTTCATATACATTTCAGACCCCACCCCCTCTTTTAAAACACCGTATATCTATCACCATATAGTTCATTGCATACCAAAATTAAAGCGTAAGGAGAAAACCAATCACTTTATAGAGAAAAAAGGAGCACAAAATGGTTTCTAAAGAGCAAAAGAGAGCATCACTGCATGAGAAGCTGCAACTTCTTCGTTCTGTCACTAACTCTCATGCAGTAATTCATATCTTTCATTTTGTTTTATTTTCTCCATGAAAATTCAGTCAACATTGTAGTCTTCCCTTCAGTTCAACTCCATTTGTTCTCTATTGTTGAATGACATGGATTCTTCTCTGCTCTATATATACCTTAGTCCCTTAATCTTCTACAAAGTTCTTGCCATCTGGATTGTCTTCTATGTATTGCATGTATACTGTCATTATTTCAGTAGAAAATTGAAGCACAAACTTATTACAATGTTAAATATATTGTTGAAATATTACCTAACAGTTCTTGTTCTTTTTGCTGGGTGGTGGCAGCTAAAGAAAACCTCGATCATAATAGATGCGTCAAAGTATATCCAGGAGTTAAAGCAAAAGGTGGAAGAATTGAATCAAGACTTAGCCAATGCACAAACTTCAACTGACCAAAATACTTTGCCTATGGTATTTAACATCATCCACATGTATATGTGTTCATTTCGACAGTTCTTGTTAATTTGCAGAAATTTTTTTTGATATTTTCTGGATGAACATAAACAGGTGACGGTAGAAACCACGGAGAAGGGTTTTGTTATTAATGTTTTTTCAGCAAAGAGTTGCCCTGGTCTGTTTGTTTCCATATTGGAGTCATTTGAAGAGATGAGTCTTAATGTGGTTGAAGCTAGGGCTACTTGCACAGACACGTTTCTGTTTCATGCTGTTGGAGGAAAAGTAAGACACAATCTTTTGTAAGCATAAATTTACACCATAGATGCTTTCTAGGCCAGTTCATTATATCATTCAGTGTCTCTCTTTTTCCCTCTCGTTACTCCATATTTTTGTAGGTCACATGCCTTGTCCTTTTCTTCAAAAGGATGAGGGACCACGTTGCTGTGATTAAAATGTTTGCATATACAGTCATGTTAGGTTTAGTTAATTACTTGGTTAATACAAGCAGAAGCTTGTTAGGTTATGATTTTGAAGTCACTAAAATGTTTTCTTCAAAGTAGAATTTGTCTCATTCTCTCTGTGTTTTCATGCATCTAATAATGACAAATAATATTGTGACTTGTGCAGAATGAAGAACAAGGTAAGAATATTGATGCACGAGCTGTGAAACAGGCAATGGGACAAGCGATAAAGAATTGGAGCCAAAATGCTGACCAAAAGTAATAAAATGTCAGCTTTTACATTTATGTTATTTATATCTTCTGTGTGCATTTTCTTTATCTAGTTTAAGCATTTTCTTCCATTTAGACCTAACTTGTAGTTTTGTTGATCGAGGAATCAATCGAGCTTCTATGATTCATATGTTTGTAGAAGACTTCACTGAAATATCTAAATTTTCAGATGTTTATGTGCATGGTATGTTAGAGTTTCACAACTTCAAAAGTTTCTTACTTGAAATCGTGCACAAGAGCTTTTCTGTGTAACAAACAAAATTTTCGGGTAAAGAGTAGTACGGTTGAATATATATATATGATCCAGTTACACAAATAAACGTGAAACGACACCGTACATAAACAATAAGAAAATGTCCCCACTTTTGAGGGATAAAACGAATGAAGTACTACAGAACTAGGAAAGAAGTGACCTTGCTCGAAGCACACACTCAAAGTTGACACTAGTTTGCACCTCTAAATAATGTTTTTTTCAAAGCAATACCTTAATCATAATGATGATTTAATGAATACATGATCTTAACTACGTACTGTTACATCTTCTCAGCAAACAAATCATAAAGGAAAAAAAAAAAAAAATCATTAATTTAATTTCGAAATATCATTTTAAAGGAGAAAAAATTAGTAGGAATCAGGGTACAAGTGCAGTCAATTTTAATAGTTCTTGGCAATATTCTCTTTTGAAAAGAGTCTTTTTCAAACATTCTCTTTATTATTGATTAAAAATTATTAATTTTACACATATAGTTTCCTATTTAATAATTCTCTACTCATCTTAATTATTAGGTTCTAGTAAATTCAACCTAATAAAAAAAGGTTTTGAGAAGAATGTTAAAAAATATTATCTGATTGGTATTTTTGGAGCCATGGAAATATTTTACGCTCAAAATTTTTAATGTGTTTTAAAGTTTATTTATCAGCATAAAATTTGAGTTTTTCTATCTTTATTTAACAACTATAGGTTTAATAAATATCACATTGTTCCACCAATATAACAGAAAACATTATATATATTGACTGTTTTTTTAAGGGATAATGATATTTTAACTCATATTTTTTAATTCATTTTTAACCTACTGTTTCAATTATCATTAGATCATTTATTTTGATTCTTTTTAATAATGTGATGTGATGATCTAATAATGATTAAAAATGGGTCAAAAAAAATGGGTTAAAGTATCATTATCTTTTTTAAAAGAAATGGATAAACACATTCAACTTTGTTATGTCATGTGTGACATCATATATTTTATCTTAGAATCCTTAGCTACTATCATATCATATTATTGTTGAATTAACATGAAATTAAAAGATAATGAGAAAATATATTAAAGGTAGGACCTTATCACATGCAATGTTACAGGGTAGAGCGATCATGTCAATGCAGCATTTTTTTAGCAGGAGAGGGAGGCCCATTGCTTGCAGTGGTGACTGTTATATCAGTGGGAATTTCTTCACTAAATGCTAAATCCAGCAACAAAGTTCCTGACAAAATCCATGTCCTCTATTCGTAGATTGATTGTGTTCTGTCATTCAAATCTCACATCCAATTTGTAAGGCTTCATTAGCAACATCATTTTCCAAGCTTTTCTCATCTTTTCTTTAACAATTTATCTATAAAGGAACATCAAATGTTAGAAGTGGGACTAAAAATGATGGTCCGATAGCAGGTGACTTTTAAACCTAACTCATCAGCTTGTAAGATGGAGTTTGTATCCCACTTATATATTATAAAATTGTTTTATATCTAATCGACGTGAAACTTCCAATTATATTTATTATTGCATGCAAGCGTGCTCGATTATGTTTGTGCCTTCTTCTTCTTCTTCTCAACAGATGTTCACATACATGGAGTGCATGGCTCATTTAGTTTAAGAGATTGAAAGGGAAGGAAACTGAAAACAAAAAAGGTTTTGCTAACGATTAAAAAAACATTAAACTCTAGCATGTTTTTAATTCTTATAAAATTAGAGAATTTTTGTTTTGTTTTCATTCAATGAAATTGTTCTTGTTTTCTCCAAATGGGAAAATGTTATTTTTACCTTCTTGTATTATATTAATTAATCATGTACGTGTTAAATAAAAGATTAAATAGTCTATTTATCTCATAAATACTAATATAATGTGAGTATGAATCATTTAAAAATATTTAAATTTATAAAATAAATTGTAAAATTTAAAAATTAAAAACAGTGATATAATAAAAATTTGAAAGAATAAAAGTAAAACATATTTTTAAAGAATTAAAGCTAAAATTTACACATTTTATAAAATACTAAAAAAATTGAGCTGCTATAAAAAAATTATAGAAATTAAAATAAAAAATCACTAATATTAGAAAACTTAAAAATATATTTAAATGACAAAAAACTAAGTCCTATGATGGGCTTCATACCGATTGGGTCAGATCTTGTTAAATGAGGCCTCAATGGACGGGTTTACCTACTCTGGACACATCAACAGAAAATGTAGTTTAAATGGAGGCTACTTCTTCCTGCACCCCTATGTTTCTCGTCGTACCACCATAAATTTTTTAAATAATTAGATATATAATGTATTTCAGAATATATATATATATATATATATATATATATATATATATATATATATATAATATAAAATAAAATAAAAAAAATGTATTTCATAATATAAAATTTAAAATAGAAAAAATTTATTTCAAATTTTTGAAATATATATATTTTTTTATAGAAGTGCTAGTGGAAATTACGGACATACCGCAAATGGCCTTACTTGACATGAGAACAAACAATCAATAAGATTTGTAAAATGATTTATACGATACTCTTTTTTTTCTGTGTTTGACTGTCTTCTTTTATTGGCGTCTCGTTTTCTTAATTACGGTAACATGAAAGCAAAAAAAATGTCAATCAATAAGGTTTTATAATTTATATAATCTTTTAAAAAATTATCATAAAATTTAATAATTCACCATATATGACAATTTGTTATTAGAGAGTGATACATTTTATTCGAAGAAAAAGGGAATATAATAGTATTTTTTAAGTACATATGTTATTTACTTAAAAAAGGAAATGCGAGAGGTGCTTTAAATGAAAGAAACTCATGAATTATATTAATCTGCTAAAGGATATGGTTTAGGAAAATGACTTTTTACTACTAAATTTTGACAACTTTCTCTTATAATATGAGGTGTTATTTTGTAAGTAGTTTTTCATTTTTTCATTTTTTTATTTTTAATATTCCAAAATTATTTTTTAAAATATGATACCTCATTTTGTAATAAAAAATTGTCAAAAATATCATTACTCTATCATTTATGGGTCTGAGCAATAAATACACTGCTGAATTTAAAAAAATAAAGCATCGGTAGCTCTTAAACATAAAGAGAAATGGATCATTTAGCACCATTGACAAAGGCCCTTGTAACCAGTTGCACAGTAAGGTGCGGGCTCCTGTGAACAAAAGCTTCAAATTTGGGTGAGGACACAACACGGTCAATGTTCTTAACCAAGAAATCCAAGGTTGTCTCCTTCAACTTGTGGTTGGAACAAGTGTCTGCAATCTCAAGTGTCTCAAGGCCATTGCAAGTGCTTAGCGAACTCAGAAGGTAGCGTTCGCAGTGTTTCAGCAAATGTGGGATCACATACTTATCCGCTGCTTGTGACAACGCGTACACATGTTTCTCCAATTTTTCCTCACCCAATCTTCCACTGTACAGAAACTCAAGAAGACACTCAAGTTCTTCATGCTTCAGATCGGGTATAGTTATGCTCTTACTCGGTGCTTCTTTGCATTCGTCGCACTCTAGCATGTTCTTAAATATTTCTGATCTTGCAGCCTGTAACATTATATCATGCTCTTATCACCTTGCTAACTAGAATCATACAGTTTGATTCGTTAAGAATCTAAGTGTAAGTCTAAGTTTTATATTGACTAAAAATAAAGAAGAAGAGCATTGTAAAAGAATAAAAACTCGTAAACCCATTGTCTTAAGGTTTTGGGTTAAGAAGGTGTAGATGCCTTATTTGATTCTGAAATTACTTAAAAAAGAGCTTACCAAAATGGACTTATGTGCGGGGATAGGTGGACCGTGTCTTCCTGGTGTGACCAATATATCTGTGTGAATCTGTGTTTTGAAGGCTGCAACGAAGCCTCTCAGAAAAACCAAGTCTTCCTTCTGTTCATTAAACTCTTCTATATGCTCTGAACACCATCTTATGCAATCATCAAGTGTCTACAGAGAGAAAACAAAACAAATAATCTAACTAATATAGTTCTTTTTTGTTAATCAAACGTTTGAAGAAGCAATGAATCAGAGCTTGCCTTACTCGAATTTCTTCGCGAAACTGGAGAAGGGTTTGGATTTGGATTGGCCATTGTTGGTTTTACTTTCTCAGTTTCGAAATTGCTCATCATGTTGATTATGCTCCTTACTCCTTCGTAACATGCACCACATATTGTATTCCTCGGAGGCCTTAGTATCAGTGGCATCGTCGTACACACGCAACAATCCATGTCTGTTTCTGCTTCTCCTTACTCCTCTGCTTTCTTAAATCGCAGCAGAAAGAACTTGGTAATTGAAAGAGTTGCCACTTTCCTCCATTCTTTATATAATGCATTTCTTTGACCCATCGTAATAAATGATGTCCAATTCATTTAGAAGATGTACATCATTATCCTATATGCATACCACACATTATTATATAATCAAAATTGGCATATGATAAGTTTGTAAGAGTAGTTTATTGTGTGGTATACATTTATTAAAGTTTTGTATGATTAAAAAAGTATATATATTAGGTTGAATGTCCCATCATTTAGTTTTTGTAGATTAATTTATAATAAAGGAGTAGAGGAAGGTGTTTGGTAGGCTATCTCTATGGAGTAGTGTTAAGTAAAGTAGTTAACAGAAAGAATGATGCAGTTAGGCAAGAGAAGACTTTCCAACCACACAACAGCAGAAATGAGCAAAGCAAAGCCCATTCCTCTAACCACCTTTGTATTTTTGATTTCCCTGTTGTTGTTCCTGGAAGCATTGTTAATTATTGATATTAAGATTAGTTTAATGTAATGTATTTTAAGGCCAGGCTGGATATTTAGGTTATACCCGAAAGGTGGAAGGAACATTATTAGATGGCATGATTAATTGGTGAATCATGGTCATTGGTTATGTATTTGGTACAACAGCAGCATGAAGGATTAATCAATTCAGCATCGGCTATAAATGAGAGCAATAACTCACAACTAACTACTTATGTAGTTTTTATACGTGGTTTAGCTTAAGGCAATGATCAAGAATGACAACGGTCTAGAAGGGATAATGTCTTCTTCTAACTTGACTTGTAATAAAAAAATTTATTTATTATTTATTTATTACGTGTTGAATTTCCGTTTAAAAATGTTTATGGATTTTTTAAAACCTACATACACCCGTAAATTCATAAATATATTTTAAAAAATGTATTTTATAAATTTTTAAAATAAAATTACAAAAAATATAAACTAAATTAAATTTTAATTTTAATTAAATTTAATCTAATAAAATATTAATTAAAATTAAATTTTAATTAAATTTAACTTAATAAAATATAAATTAAATTTTAATTATTTGTTTCAGATAACAAATATTCATATGTACTATGATACTTGATGAACGATTTGGCAAGTGAACCAATCGTTAACGTAGTAATCAAATATCATCCTCTGAAATTGATTTGTTGAATACTAGATTTCTAATTAACATAATTTTGAGCAAATGCGAATCAATATAATTGCAAGCATAAAATTTATAACAAAAAATGTAATCTCGAGAAGAATTGTTAGAGGATTGATTTCGTACTTTTTTCTATTAAATTCTACTCGTTTTCAATTGATGTAAGTAATGTAATCATCCACTTGAGTTTACTGAGAGTTGTTTTATCCCTAATCCCTTAGTAGGTAAAATCTATTTATTGAATTCGAACCCCCAATTTCTTAGTTCAGTTTACAAAAATTCAACAAAATCATGAAAAATCAATAATGATCTCTATTGCAAATTAATTAGATATGCCTAATTTTTCAATTGTGACATAATCTAACCTGTCTCGTTTATAGTCGCAACCAATCCCCAATTTCCCAATGTGAAATTGCTCATAAATAAACGATAAAACCATAAACAGAGCACTGAGATGAAGAACATTAACAAAACATTAAATGTAAAGAGTAGAACCTATAATCTAATGTCTTACATCAATCCTCCAACAAAAAGAAATTAGTTCTGCATACTGAAATAAAAAACTCTAAACGGTAGCCAAAACAACAGACGAATCCCAGAGGAAGAAGAAGAAGAAGTTTTTTTCCGTGAACCCTTTTGTCTTTTCCCACACGTTCTCCTTTGCTGAGATGATTCTCTCTCTCTCCTCTAACCGTTTCCCCCTATCTCTCCTCTTTATATTTTCTTTTCCTTTTAAATCTTTGTGAGTTCACGTAATCTTTAAGTTTCTCGCTAGAAAATCCACAGGTTATTTGTGAAAAAATCCACAGGTCACCTATGGAACACTCTGTTTTGCGCAAGATCTTTTGAAGCAAACTCCACAGGTCGTGGAAAAACTCACCAGGCATCTGTGGAACATCCTGTTTTGTATCCTCCAATTCGCTGCAAAAAACCACAGGTCGTGGAAAAATCCACCAGGCACCTGTGGAACAAATTGTTTTGAAACTCGTATCTTTGAAGCCAAATCCACAAATCGTGGAAGACTCCACCAGGCACTTGTGGGACATGCTGTTTTGCTTCTAACTTACTCCTTTCAGACCTGTTTACACAAACAACGCACCAATCCAAATATATGATCCGAAACTAGATAATGCATGATGAAATGAGTCTAATAATGCACAAATGAATAAAAATGCCCTAAACTAATGCATGAATATACTTATATATTATGTGTTCATCAATACTCACACTGAATTCATCTATAAACGGATATTCAAACATTTGCTATCCCGATATTTGTGAATAATAAATACTCATGACTATTAACTATTCGTCAATCACAAATTTTATTCACATATAGACACCAATATTTTTGGCACCGTAAATATAATTTTTTTTGTCCTTTATTTTTATTATGATGTTGATTTTTGTACAAGACTTATAAATCAATTTTTCATATCATTGTCATCAAAATTTGAAGTCAAATAATAACAAGTAAATATTTCTTTTTTCCAACATTGAACAGCATGTATTAAGAGTATATTACTAAGTTGTAAAATATATTGTCATTATTAAATTTGATGATAATGGTAAAAAAAATTACATGATGTTTTTCTAAAGTTTTATTGTGAATTTTTTCTATTTCTTTTTCTCATATCATTGATGTTTAATAATTTCACAAATTAATTTATCTTTCTAAATAATATTTTCTCTCCTTTAAACTCCTTTCTTAGTTTACACTTTTTTTTCAAATAAAACACTGGTATGTTTTTAGAAAAATACTATTTTTTTTTTATATTGGATTAGTCTATCATTGGTTACAAAACTCTCTCTTTGGCACCTAAAACTTAAATTAAAAAAATTATAATACAATATAGCTTGGTATGTGCTTAATGATTAACCAACCTACCTTTTATATGTTGTGTGTTAGGGCTTATTTGGTTCAAAATGTGATAGATAGGTTATTAATAGGGGACCGGAAACAATTGTTTAATATATATATATATATATATATATATATATATATATATATAATATATATTTATTTATATATATAAAAATAAATTATTTTATTTCTTATATAATATATAATATATAAAAAAAAGAGATAATAGATTTTTT
>Ga0099822_1004864_pt1 | contig 17522 bp, 8 predicted proteins | sample CowpeawhiteBW_FD_76839 | JGI IMG/M metagenome (GOLD analysis project Ga0099822, IMG submission 76839) | Root nodule microbial communities of legume samples collected from California USA - Cow pea white BW | ecosystem: Host-associated > Plants > Roots > Nodule | place: USA: California | collected...
AAAAAATAAAAAAATAAAAAAAAAAAAAAAAAAAAAAAAAAAAAAAAAAAAAAAAAAAAAAAAAAAAAAAAAAAAAAAAGAGGAAATGAAGTGAGAGAGGAACAAACCTTGAGGCAAGATGAGAAGAGACAACTTCGTACCACTTGGCAGCATTGGGGAAAGAGTTCCCAGGCTTTTCCAAAACAGCTGCATACACTTTGATATCATCCTTTGTGAATAGATCCCTGAACTCAAACAAAAAATAAGCCACATACAGATTCAATCACCCAAATATCAGAAACAGTGAAAGATTGGTTTTTTAATGGAAAATGAATGAATGGTATAAGTGTTACCCAGAAATATAGGTTTTCCCAGAAAGGAATTGATCGAGGGATTTGATACCCTCTTCGGTGTGTAGATCTGAGAAGGTGACGGCCATCGGTGTGATTGAATTGAAGAGTGTCAGTGCAGAGTGAGGAGTGGTAAGAGTAGAAAAGGCCTCTGTCTTTGTTCAAAGATTGATATTTATAGTCTGCATAGTCACAAACCCTAGATCAGTCCCAACCTTAGACTTCTGAACTGAAATTCACGTAGATTTTAATTATTTGTTTAACCTTTTTCTAATTCTTGTAATTATACTTTCTAATTTTTTAAGTCTTTAACTTTTAAAGTTATAAAGACTAAAAGGCATTAAAATATATATATTTTTAAAAGATAAAATTTATAACAAAATGAGTTATTTTCAAACAAATAAATCTATTCGTTAAAATGAAAATTCAAGGTTACTCATAGAATTATTTCTTTTCCCTTCAAAAATTACTTTTTTTAACTCGAAAGGGTAATTTTTATAAAACAATATAATGACTCTGCTGCTGTGAGTATTGTTCAAGATGACCTGATAGTTGTTAATTCTTTGATTTTTTTTAACAATTTTTGTTTTCAGTTTCTTAATTGTAATTTGTTAGATGATTAAGACCCTTAATTTTAAAGATCAAAGTAAAATAAATATTATGGTCCTTTAACTTTAGAAGATATTGAAAAAACAATTTACACCCATCATAATACATAATAAACGTTCTAGATCATGCTGAATCTTGTGCACATACTCTCCACAAACTATACATTACACTCAATTATACCTATATATATATATATATATATATGCCAAAAGCTAGACAAGTATAAAAGACAAATTTACTAATTAAAAAACATAACAAATTGAATTACTACAAAGCATACATTTGTGATTTGTGCTCTTTGAATTGAGGTGTTACCAAAAGATTTTTCATAGAGTACAAGTACTTTCTGTTTTAAAAATTAGATAGGTATTCATTTTCCACACATGCATGATTCTTCCTATTTAAAAAAAATCAAAATTTGTATGAACAAACCATAAATTTAGTAGTTATAGAAATTGAAAATTAAAAAAAAAATGAAGGGATTAAGTAAAAAACACATCAATATTTTTCATTTTGCTAGAATCTTTAATCACAGTGACCATCCAAACTTTTATACACAAATGGTAAATGGTAAAGTAGGTTTGATCAATGCAGTTGAATTAAGTTGGAAAAGAAAAGTTGTCTAAATTAAAGTCACTCTTTGTTTTTTCAAGAACAATTTGCAAGTTTATGGACTAACTTAATTTTAAAAGTTAATATCATGGTTTTATTTTATTTTAAATAAGGTCAAAAAGACCTTTTGATGTATTGATCTGATATAAAAGTATCAAACCAGTCAAAATCTTGTAATCTATATAAAACATAGATAAAACGGAACTTACAATACCCCTACCTAGCTATGTTGCTGTCTCTGGAATGAACCTTTGGTGAATAGTACAATCACATAGGTTCAGATTCAACTTGAGTTTTGGTCCAACCCTTTTCATTACGATTTCCCACATTTCATGTATGTCAAAGACACAAATTTGTACACAAGCCTGAAGCTTCTACAGCTGCAGAGCATAATCATGCAGAAGAATCAGGCTTGGTAATTTCGTTACCTCACCAAAAAACCATTCGTTCTCATCGAACGTTTGGTCAAATTTCTTGTCCTACTTATGTGACAATTCTTGAAGGACAATGGTTAGGGGAATTGGCTTAGATTTTACCAAAGCTGCGCCATTAAGGCCAATCATGAATAACAACTTTGAAGGGGTTACTTAGGATGCTCGATAAGCACAAGAAATGATGTCATAAGATATCATCTGAATTTGGACACACACTGTCTTCAGCACCTTGTGAAGGTGATAAACTCGTACTTATTAAGCTGCTGAAACTTACTTTGCTACACAACACTGCAATAAAAGTGAAAAAATAAAGGTGGAGTTCCTCAACAAGGGTAGGGCAATGGAGGGGCAAAGTGTGGTAGTGATTCATGATGCATCTCGAGAAATCAATGTAAGAATTTTGGAATGGTCTCTGCGTAGCTTGTCTCTTTTGCCAGGAGATGTTCTCACACTGATTGCAGTCATGCATCAAGTTGTGACTCCCAGTGAGTAATCTTCCTCAGATTGCAGGGAGCTTCTTATGATGTTGTTCTATTCACCCCTTGAAATGGTTTTTGGAAGAAAGAAAATGGAAAACCAAAGCACCATGAGTCAATAAGTGTTTTGTTGGGTTGATTAATCTGTCTGTTTCTCTAAAGCATATTAATCCTTTTTTCTGGTTCTGATGGGTTGAAAGTCTTGCATCTACTGATGATAAAGATCAATTTACAGTATATAAATGGATAAATGGATGCAAACCTTATCTTATAAGTCGATTAGGTTTGAAGTTCACTTTTTAACACGTGATTTTTTGTAGTGGGGTACAAAAGCAGTGTGGATTGCAGATTAATGATTGGAGCAAACCAGAAGATGGTAGAGGCACAAGTTGCAAGGAAGAAGGAACAGTATATGAACAATGAAGACATTGCTCGTATTTTTCAGCAATACAAATCAGAAAAGGTGATATGATTTATAAATACTAGTGAAGAAAACCATAAACCCTCTATTTTTTAATCTTGTTAACTTTGCACACCATATTTTCAGGTTGGATTTAAGATAGAAATGGCTTTAGGGTCGTCATTGAAGGCAGTTGCACTGAAATCAGCCTTGAAGTTAAAGGCAACATGGCTTATACTAGACAGGTAATAAGATTAATTTAAACTTGCTATCAGAAACTATATGTGAAATTATACATTGACTAGATATGCAAGAACAGCATAACCCTTTTGAAACTTTTCATCTGAAGACTGTTAAATCTGATATATAGTTTGTAAAATGGAAACTTTTTTTAGTGAATGATCTTGCTAAAACCTGGTGACAGGAAAATGAAGAATGATGAGGAGTATTTCCTCAAGAAGCTTTCGTGTGGTATATTAAGAGTAAGGCGTTTCAATAAAATTACACGTTTAAGAGGACCACTACACCTCCCCCATGAATCACGCCCCAGTAGCAGCACTAATGAAACAAACACCGAGAGTATCCCACTACCAGACATTTCAGCTGAACATGTTTACCTCTTCAGCACTGAGACTTCTCCGCACAGTAAATACTCCAATACTCTCATACTTCCTCTGGTTGCATGTACACATGATATTAACTTGTGTTCTTTATCATCTTCTAAACTTTTCATTTCTGCATTCACATGTGGGTTAACATGTTAAAGAATTGTGCCTTGTACCAACTACCTGTGCAGGTACAGTAACAGATTATTCAATGAACCAGAAACAACCACAGGGACAAAAGAGTCCTCATGATGAAGTATGGTATTCAACTCCTGATCAGAGCACAGAAAGAAAGAGCAGTGAGCAAAGGGTTAATCAAACACATGAAGAACAAAAAGCAAGCAGAAATCATGGTAATAGGGAGAAGGACCTAAAACCTGAACTGAAGTTAAAAGAGGAAAACTGTGACATAACTTGTGGTGGTAGCAACAGGGAAAGAAAACAGAAAGAAGAAAGGTCCTCATCTCTTGGTGGTGCTAAAAACTTTTTTCTTGGAAAGGCCGAAGAATACACAGTGCGTGAACAATATTTCAGTTTGAGTAATTTTCATGTAAGGAACTAGTTTCAAATTTATACCTATATTCATTCCACATTTGTGTTAATAGATCCTATTCTTCTTTAAATCTATTTTATCAACTGTTATTCTCAGTAGAATTATTAAATTGTATCCAGGTGTTCTTGAAATCTGCAAATTTAAACACTTTGAATCAAGATATCACACTTTAACAAAGAGGTTCTACCAGAATTCATGCTTCTTCACCAAATTAAAAAGAGAAAACAGTTTTATACCTCTTTAAAATTTCAATCAATCATCACTCCTAGTTGCATAAACTCGTAAACATAAATAAAAACTATTTGATCTATGAATTATGCTGAAACTTCTTTTTCTCCAAAATCTAAATTTGAACCTCTCTTAGATAAACTGAATTAGGTCGTGAAAATCATATGCAAAATAGTTTATCAAAAGTTATATTAGATTAAGTATATAAACAAAATATATATACATAATTTAATTTATAACTTTCTTTGTTAGCTAATAAAAAAGTAGGAAATATGTATCTTTTTATTATTAAATTATTAATAATATTTTTTTTTTATAAAAAAAGTTTAACCCAGCATGTATAATATGATATACATGTAACTAGATCAAAATGAAACAATAAAGAGTAAGATGCTTATGAACTTGATAAAAATGAAAATAAGATATAAATTTTATAACTTTTAAATAACAAAAAGTAGTGAAAACGGTCAGCATGTGTTTGGATTAGACGATCAATTTATAAAAATAAAAATGAATGATTTTGAGAGAAAAAAACACAAAGTGAAATTCTTGTACATATGTTATTGGATTAAATATGTTTTTGGTAATTTTAAGTTAATTTTGAAATTAGTCTATTTCGAAACTTCAGACAAATTTAATCCTTTCTCTTTTGAAATACATAAATTTAGTTCTTTTAATCAAATTTTGTTAAGTTTATTTGATATTTCAAGCGCGTCTTATTATTGTATTTGATTTAGCATTAAAGCAAAAATGTGTCAAACAGTAAAAATAACTCAAATTCCACATATTTCAAGATATAAAGGACTAAATTGGTCTAAAGTTTTGAAATAGATTAATTCCAGAATTTACTGAAAATTAAAATATCAAAAACATATTTAACCCTATATTATTTTATCATTTATTAATATTTTTTTTCTTTTTTTTTAAAAAAGTGGATTGTAAAATGGTTAATTAGTTAAAACATAATTTATCTTATATAATTGTAAGCGTCAATTGGAATGTGAAGGTTGTTTATGTGAGATCATAGAAGCCTTCCAAAAAAAGCCTTGGTTTTCTGTTTGTAAAACTTCTACTTAAATAAAAATTGTATAGGTAATAATAATAATAAAATTATAGTTTAAATAATAATAAAATTATACTTTAAATATAATAAAATTGCCACAGCAGTGTCACAGTATTAATTCTTACAGTGTCAAATAACCTTAGGACTAATATATTCGTTCCGCCAATATTATTAGCGAAATTTGAAACAAATATTGACATTAGAGGTTTTGGTGGATGGAGTAAAAAAGCAGAGTGAGTAGATTCTAAAAGTTTGGTGTAGCTGAGGTAAACCTAGTTAGTGTTAATTTTGTTTACTCAGAGAAGGTGAAACCTCCACTAAACCCAGAACTAGGAAATTGAGGTTTTTCATGTTACGGGGAGTTTCACACAGACATATACACAAACACTTGGAGGTACCCTGAGAGAAGGGGAAGAAGAAGAAGAAGAATTCAACCCCATTGATCCATGACCATTATGCTACCAATCAAACATGTGACCAAACACCGTCTCAGATCCAAATCGTTGGTCTCCTCCATTATCAACCCTTGCTCATCCCATGCTGCATGCGCTTCTCTCGCAGCATCACCTTCTCCATCAACGCCTTCAACTTCAAATTCAGTTCTGGTCACGAAAAAAGACGTGGCGTCCTCCTTCAAGACGTGGTTCGCGACGCGAAAGTTCCAGCTGGACCCCCTCGTCAACCGCATCTACCAACTCCTCACCACCTCCGCCGCCGACGACGACTTATCCGCCGCACTCTCCGCGCTCTCCCTCCCGCTCTCCGAGTGCCTCGTCCTCCGCGTCCTCCGTTACACCGCCACGCACCGCGACATCCTCTCCTGCCTCAAGTTCTTCGACTGGGCCGGCCGCCAACCGAACTTCCACCACACGCGCATCACCTTCGTCGCCATCTTCCACATCCTCGTGCGTGCCAACCACAAACCCATCGTCCTCGACTTCCTCGACGCCTTCCGCCGCCGCTCGTTCCTCCACAACGTCCGTTTCCATGACATTCTTGTCGTGGGCTATGCTATCGCCGGGAAGCCCCAAAACGCGCTCCACGCGTACGCCAAAATGCGCTTCATCGGCTTGGACCTCGACTCCTTTGCTTATCACGTCCTTTTAGGCTCCCTCGTTGAGAAAAACTACCTCAACGCTTTTGACATCATTTTGAGGCAAATTCGCGCCAGGGGTTTCGAGAATCACGCTACCAATATCGTTGTTCTTAAGCATTTGTGCAAACAGAGAAGGTTGGAGGAGGCTGAGGGTTTTCTCAACGATTTGATGTGTCGTGGGGAGGGGTTAAAAGGGCCTGAAGTGAGTTTTTTGGTTGGTGCTCTGTGTGAGAGTTTTAGGTTTGAGCGTGCGGTTGAGTTGGTTAAGCAATTTGGGAGCTCGGGGTTGGTTCCATTGGATCATGCTTATGGGGCTTGGGTAAAGGGTCTTGTTCAAGGTGGTAGGGTGGATGAAGCATTGGAGTTTTTCTCTCAGAAGAAGGATTCTGAAGGGTATTGTATGTCCACTTTTAGGTATAATATTTTGATTTATAGGCTTTTGCGGGAGAATCGGCTTCATCAGGTACATGATTTGTTGATGGATATGAATGAAAGTTGCATTCCCCCTGATGCGGTTACCATGAATGCTGTTTTGTGCTTTTTTTGCAAAGTGGGGATGGCTGATGTTGCGCGGGAGTTGTACAATTCGCGGTCTGAGTTTGGTCTGTCTCTCAATCACTTGGCATGCAAGTATTTGATACTTACTTTGTGTTGGGATGGAGGTGTTGTGGAGGCGTACAACGTTCTCAGAAGCTTGGTTGACAAGAGTTATTTTCCTGATGCGCAGACACTTCGCACGCTTGGGAGTGCATTGTGTAGGGAGTGCAAGATTGATGAGATGAAAGAGTTGATGAATCTTTCTGTCGGGCGGAATATCGTGCCTCCTGCTTCAATGTATGATCAGTTCATATCTGCTCTGTGCCAGGCTGGGAGAGTGGAAGATGGTTATTTGGTACATGGGGAACTTAAGACTGTTGCTGCCAGGGCTTCGTATGTTAAGATGATTAAGGGTTTTGTTAAGTTGGGTAGGGGAGATATTGCTGCTCGGCTTCTTGTTGAAATGAAAATGAAGGGTCATAAGCTGAACTATCCATTGTGTACAGCTGTAATTTGCTGCTTACTTAACATGGATAATTCAAGAGGGCGCTTTTTCAATTTACTGGAGATGCTCACTCGTTGCGAACTTCCTCGTCACGCTTATAACTTTTTCATCGAAGGAGCTGGACGTGCCCTGAAGCCTGACTTGTGTAGGGAAGTATTTGAATTGATGCAAAGAAATGGTGTTGAACCCAACTTGCTCTCTCGTGTTTTTGTGTTGCGAGGTTATTTGCTCAGTGGGAGACTTTCTGATGCTCTGAGTTTTTTTAATGTTGTCCGGAGCCAGGGTTTGGCACGCAAGACGTTGTATACTACCTTGGTTGTTGGTCTTTGCAAGTCCAATAGGATAGACATGTCACTTGGATTCTTTTTGAGCATGCTCAGAGTTGGATTGAATCCAAGTCTTGAATGCTATGAGCTTCTTGTGCAGAAGCTTTGCTCATTGCAAAGATATCAGGAAGCAATACGTATTGTTAAAGCATATGAGGAAATGGGACGCCCAATTAGTTCTTTTATCGGCAATGTACTTCTTCAACATTCTTTGATTTCACCAAAACTCTACGATACATGCGTTTATTTAAGAGGAGTGGAAGAGGAGGGATTTTCTGGTAATTCAACACTTAACTTGGTGATTGGTGCATTTTCTGGTTGTCTCAGAGTGACCCATTATATTTCGGACTTGGAACGATTAATAGAGACATGCTTTCCGCCTGATATTTTCACCTACAATCTGTTGCTTAAAGAATTATCCAAGAGTGATATGGACAAAGCTCGTTTGTTGTTCGCTCGGATATGTCAAAAGGGTTATGAACCTAATGGTTGGACGTATGATATCATGGTACGTGGTTTCTTAAATCATGGAAGGAAAGACGAGGCTAAGCGATGGAGCGAAGAAATGTTCCGAACAGGACTTTCTTGATTTGAGGATAGAATCTAATAGAATATTCATTTAAGGACAATTGGTCTGTGTTCAATCAATGTGTTGAAGATGTAACATGGTTTACCCAATTTTGGTAAGGATATTATGATTTTTAACCATTTATTGGAAAATGGGCTACATTAATTTTAGTTTTTCTGTTAAATTGTTATTCTTAAACAATCCTTGTACCTTTTATTCTCCTCCCCCTTTTTTCTTGTGGAAGCATTGGAAAATAAATTATGTTTCCACCTTGTATTATTTATCACACTGGATTGACATTAGCTATGATATTTGACATAGCTTTTATACATCACCTTATTCTCCATGCTGTATTGTTGAAAAAGAACTTGTCCTTAATTTGAAGGTATTGATTGACAATGTTACAAATGATAAACTGGTCACATGAATAAGGGTACTAAGGATGGAGTGGAACAATGCCTTCGGTCCTGCACCAGTCGCCAAAGCGAAACGGTTTCTCTTCAGCAGATTTGTGTTCTGCATCATGAATTGCCAATGATATATGTTTTCTTGGTGTGAATTAGAGGTAGGGTAAGGATTATTTGTCTGTCACTGCAAATTGGGGTTGTGTATGATACATTTTTATTAGCATTGTCTCAAATATAGAAATATTAAACAGTGTTTAATTGAATTTTGTTTCCCCGATGCTCGGTCAGATAAACTAAACTAATCCAAGGTGTGCTTGTCCATTGGTTTGTTTTCCGGTGGCCTTCTAAGTTAAAAGTCGTATTTGCACCTCATCATCTGAAATAGGCCAATGAGATTCAATGATTAAGTGGATTTCTTAAGCATGTGTATATCCTAAGAATGCTGCTGATCAATCTGGTGATAACAGTGGTATCAATCTGAATGCCTTTCTTGAGAAGTAATATAGTTCAATGTCTATGTCATAAGAATCTGCCTCAATCAATTAAAATTTATGTTGAATGGTTATTGTGGAACATGTTCACTGTGCCTTAAACAATTGTAAGTTGAATCAAAATGTTCTTAATTGAGTAATTTATATAATCAGAGTTTGGCAGGTTTTAGTTTTACTGTATTAGACTCATAACCAGCAATTCTGTTTTACTTTATAATATTTCTATTCCTGATCCGATACTTTTTTTTGGTTATAACACATTTCTCTTTTTGATAATTCAACAATTCGTACCGTGCTTTGTTTCATAGTGATGTTTTCGTCTTGCATATAAATATGACGTGTATTTTCCGTGAACAGTATCAAGATAGGAGACAAATAGCTTTGAAATATTAGTAGCTACTGTTCTTGAGCTTTAATTTCATTGGTGTTACTTTTCCTTAGGATCTGTAGTTACAAGAATCTTAGAATTTATTTGGTTAACACAAGCAGCCCAAAGGACAGCGTATTGATTCTCTGAATAATGCCTATCAAAATTTTGTTGCTGCTGCTGCCAACGTGTTAGAAGCCAAAGAAAATGCCGGTTCAGTTAAAACAACAGCAACAGACAACTGCTCTTGAGAACTTTAAACAGAAGTGGGTTTTCTTACATGTTATTTATTCTAATGGAAGTAAGTATTTATTCTAACCTTTTCTTACATGTTATTGGCTGCTTTTCTAAATTCCAAAATCTATGAGCATGGACACGTTGTGTTGGCTGGACACGTTGTGGAGGTTTCAACTTCCAAAACTGGCAAGCATGGACACTGAAAGTGTCACTTTGTTAGAATTGACATCTTCACTGGCAAAAAGCTTGAGGATATTGTGCCATCTTCCCATAACTGTGATGTATGCATGAGTGTCTTTTGGATTTGGGTTTTACCTTTTTAATTAGAACACTAATATGTTTATTATGGTTTGATTTATGTGTTTTTGTGGTTACAACAGGTTCCTCATGTCAATCGTACTGATTACCAGCGCATTGATATATCAGATGATGGATTTGTAAGATTTCAATTACACTTATCTGTTACTCCTTCCCCTTTTCTATTGATACCCCAACGTGATTTTTGATGTGATGTAAATAAAGTTGTTTTGGTAGGTCAAATGGTTATTTGATTTTCTTTGATTGCATGTTTGGATTACTTTATTTCATGATCAAATTTCTTAAAAGTTGCAGAATCAGACCAAATGATTAAAGTAGCCAGATCAATGATTGATGCATGTGTAGTGAATAAACTATATATGATTGAAATTTCAACTTTATCATATCCATATATATGATTGAAATTTCATCTTTATCATATCCATATGATTTTTTGGTTTCGTTTTTCACCGTCTTTCTGATATTGTGGTTAATATAGTTATACAATTGGTTAATAATGTTTGTTACCCTTTCATTGAATATGTTAGGTGAGTCTGCTGACTAAGACCCTGGTACTAAGAAAATGACCTTAGACTTCCAACCGATGAAAATCTGCTTACGCAGGTTAGATTGTTTGATACCTATTCTGCTTTTTATGTTGAAATTTGCACAAAATTGACATTATGGTTATGAAGAATGAATATTTGGTGATGTCATTATTTGTCCTTACAAAGTGAGGAAACTGGCATGATCTTGATTATCTGTTAAGCTTTCATAATTTGCTCCTTCTTATACTAATTTTAATCTGCATCATGCAGATCAAGGATGGATTTGTTGAGGCGAAAGATCTGGTTGTGTCTGTTATGTCTGCTATAGGAGAGGAGCAGATTTGTGCCCTTAACGACATTGGTCCCAAGTAATAGTTCCATTGTCAGATTAATGGTGGAAAGCTGAAGTTAAACTGAGATGATATAGTATTTATTTCTCTTGTATGTGGGTTTGTATGCTAAATCAGCCAAAACTTGTGCCAATCTTACAATATGTGGTCAAAATTGGATGGCTTTATCTGGGAATCCTTGACCTATATTTTTGTTGTGTTGGACATAGAACCATAAACTGTTAAATGCTATGTTTAGATGCTATTTGCAAGTTTTTCAAACCCTTTTCTGAAAAAAAATTCTCATTATGATGTTTCTTAATTGCATTGCATTGTGAAATATATGCTTTGCTTAGGGTGCTAAGAAAGATGCAATCCCTGAATTCTGTATTTTCTGCACTGAATTGTATTTCTTGTTGCTTGAATTTTGTACCAATTCCTTCAAGAGACAGAGAAGGTAAAACATTGTTCCAAATTTACGGGACAGAGAAAGTAAAACATTGTCCCAAATTTATGTTATGTTTTCTTTACTTATATTCATTTTATACAAAAAGATAAAGGTAAAAAGCTTCTCATAATCTTGGATAAGTAACGTAGGAGAGCTCTTTCAAATTGGAGAATCTTTATAAATCAACTTTTGATTCATTTCATTTATCTTATTTTCTTCTTTTACATGTCACTTTGGAAAAGATTAAGATTATCATAGGTAAAACATTGCCTCAATAAATAAAAGGTTTGTTTGGCAGAAGGTAAATAATAATAGATATTTAATTCTCAAATTTATAATTAAACTAATTTTAAAAGGTCAATAAATTAGTTATAACTTTAAAACAACCATGACTTATGAAAAGTAATAAAAAGATAAATATTAGTAAGTAATTTATCTTACAAAAATATAGTTATTCCCGATAAAGAATATGAAAAATAAAATTTATCCAAAAAAGATAAAAGATACAGGGAAAACTAAAAGGCTGAAAATAAAGTATATTAAAGAAAGAAAATAAATAAATAATTCTTAATGTTATTATTTTACAAAGAAAAAAAAAACTCAATAAAGCTGGTTGATTGTGATATTAAAGTATTATTATAAATTATATATTGATTTAAATTTCAATTATTTACTCGTTATTGAGTTATAATTTGTGATTTGGATACCATTATTTCACGAACTTCTAAATCCACTGCCCTTGACCAATACAAATTTTTTTATCTTACGAATATGAAATTTCTTAAACTTACGTCAATTGTGATGTTGATCCTACATCTTCAATATTAACATTGGTCCTTAAAAAAAATCGTTTGAATAAATAATAATTTGAATTTTCTTTAGTTTCTGCAAATCGCATATACTCCCCAAAATTGGCGAGTTAGTTATGCGGAAATTTCTTTTTCTCCAAAACCCAAAATTTCTATGGATTAACCAAAGCTAGATTGATTTCTACTCTAAAATCAACAAAAGAAATGGTTATTTAAATGCAAAACAACAACTGAATACAAGGAATTTTATTAAACATTCTATTATATCAAATAAAGTCTAAACTAAGAGTCATAGAACTAAGAAAATAAAACAACAATGCAGTCAGAACCCTTCCAAAGAAAAGGCTTGTTTTCTTTCTGCAGAACTTCTACTTAAATAAAATCATATGGGCAGTAGAAGATAAAAATATTTTTAAAGTTAAAAAAAAATCTTAGTAATAATGTTTTATGCGTAAATTTAAAAATATATCTATATCCAGCATTGTCTTGTTTCTTTGAATGTTACCATATTAGTCTCACACAGTTTCAAAAATTGAATGACCCACCACCAATATCCTTGTTACCAAATTAGTCTCGTAAAATTTCAAAAATGGCCACATTTTTTGTCGTTGAATGCCAAGTAATGAAGAAAACAGAACACACCTTTGTGTCATACACACATGATAACTATTAACTAACAAATAATTCCCAAATCACATAATCCGCATCAAAGTGTGGGTAACACTGAAGTTCTAAAACAAGAAACTGATATAACTGAACAGAATACGAAATGCAATATTCAACTTTTTGCCTTCTAAGATGAAAAGAGTCTTGAAAACAAGTAACCATGGCAACCCTGCACAGTATCTAGCAGAGGCATTGTTTGGCATGCTTCCTCAGCGGCACGATTCATCCATTTTTCTAATATAACTTCCGCAATAGAAGCAACCTGATGCTGCAACAGTGCTGCACCAAGGGGTCCTATCAAATTTAACCGAGTGGCAGCAGAAATCACATCTCTAATTGTGATGAACATGTAAGCTCTCTGAGAACTAGTACTATCAAATCCTAGTGCTCCACATACAAGTCCAAAGACAGGAGCATGGTGAAACGACACAGTACCTAAACCCAGAGAAGCATCTCTCATGGTTTTGAGGGAGGGAACCTCAGAAAACACAGCTGAAGCCACCCTCATTAGTGCAGTTCCTTGCGAGATTGATGCCTTCCGACCCACTTCATTTGTTAGGGTAGCATCCAATATTTTGTCAAGCTTATGCCAGTTTTCCAAATTGGGCAAAATGCAAGCTGAGTGCACAAATGGAAGCAGTAAGCTTCCTGTATTCTCCAATATATGGATGATAAATGTCTTAAGATCATTGGAATCAGACACTAAGCGAGTCTGAATTGCTGCTTCAAGGCCAAACGAATGAGCAAATCCACCGGTAGGTAGAAGAGAATCAAGCAACTGCCATTGACTCCACTGTAAAACTGGGTTTGCAAAGCAGGGTGTGTTGTGTGCTTCATTTATTTCCATTCTTAATCATATGAGAACTATAAGAGAAAGTAACAGTAGCATTAAAAGTGGACGAAGATTAGAGACATCCTTCAAAGCTCTCCTAAAACTAAGAAGCAAGAAGAAAATATTTAAATGATATTACCTACAAGTCAAGATAAAATTGTACTGGGATGTGAGACTTGGAAACAATCTATAAATCAAGGTTTTTCATACTGTGATTGTCATTCAGCAATTACAAGTAAAGCTATTGCACCTAGACATTCTCTAATACCTTGAATCTAGTAACCATCAACCCAGACAAAAAAGGCTAAGACTTGTTTTCTTGAGATTGATTATCATCGTGGTTCATGAACTGGAAGCCCATGATATACCTATACTCTCCAGTACCAAGGCAACGGGAGCAATAATCAAGACCGCTCCCACCACAAGTCCTACACCATATTGGCCATTCACCTTTCGGGAGCATTTCCAAATGAGTCTGGTTTGTCCTTCCCCTTCCACAACACTGGAAGCAATCAACCCTTCCACTGCCCTCACATACCACACAATGTGGATCCGGCTTCTTCCTCCTTTTCCTCCGAACATTTGACTCCGTTTTCACAACCCAACACGGCTTCGAGAACGATAGATGAGGAGACGGTGTAGATGACCGAGATGGGGGCAAACCATTGAAATTCGTCGCCTCAAATCGGACAACCGTGGATAAATTCAGTGTCCCAAAACCCATCTATGCCAGCAGAACTCCAGTGCCCACTCCACTTTCACCAATGGAATCTGAAACAAACGAGGGTACCTACTCACTGTGAACTTCCAACAAACATCTGTTACACAGTGATCCCTGGTTAGTAATTCATCAACAAGATTAGGACAATTGCGAGTAGCACTCTGAAATGTATGCATGTACTAGTAGTTGAAGATAGATTAGAATAATGGGAGTCATTTCTGTCAATAGACCACTTATTGCTTTGTCAAGGGCACGTGTTCAAGGGCCTTGCATGATATGAATCTCGCCAGATCAATGTTCAGAAACTAACTTGTTAAATTGTTATGGGTAACTAACTTGCATCAATATTCAGAAAAAAGAAAACTTGAATCTATGTATATAGCTCACTATTAAACATATAAACTTGATAATGAATTCAAACCTCCAGTAATAAAAAATAACTGCTTATTAACTGACAATCAACTAATTTAACTGCTAAACAATAACTGCATCTTAACTAACTTAACTGACAACACACCCTGATATTTAATGCAAAGATTGTTTTTTCAGTTGTTAAGAAAAAGGAAGCAAACAATGCACACTGTTATGGAGTGAGGACAAGAAAAGCCAGCCGAGGGAATACCAGTAAAATTGAAATAGAAAGGCTAACCCAATTTACAACCAAGCTCTGAACAACTGTTACAACAAGGCTTTTGTTTCTCCATGAGACTTTTCAGTGGTACATACAACATTAGGGAGATAATAGGTTGACATTCCTTAAAAGATACAACCCTTGACAAATATCTGTCTATAAATATATATTATTCGAATCATATTTTTTATATTTTTAGAATAGGTTAAAGTGAATTTATTTTATTTTATAGTGTCAAAGTATAATTTTTCAAACAATTATCCAAAATGATATCTAGATATAGAGTAGTGGAAGATGGTTTTTACATCTTGGAGGGTATTGGGTATATTAGCAATGATAAGTGTTTTGTAATATCAACAAATTTATTATATTGCTTACCCTCTTTCATTTTCTAGGTACGCATAGGTAATGTTAAATATCAGGAATGCAGCAAGGATTATGACTAATTAAACTACTGGTCTTTGTTTTCACCAAGGAAATGGCAGAGAAAAAAAAGTAGAAGGAAAGATGTGGCTGGTTAAAGTCAAGGTGCAGGTAAACTGAAGAAGCACGAAGCAGAATTATGGCACATTTTGCCTAGATTTGATGATGAGTTATAGGTTTCAAAGAATCTCTCTGACCAAACAAAGCATCTCAAGTAAATCTTCCATCCATCATTAAATGCTTCAAGTACTAAACTTCTGGCCTTTTGTCCAACTTGAAATCTTTTCAATATCTATGCTAAATTCTCAATCTCACTGATGTTGATGCTCACAAGAGGAAGCACACGTACTTTAAGTTTCTCCTCTCTTTGTTCCTGTTCTGAGGAAGACCTTTCCATACATCTTTTTTTCCTCTGCAACCAAATGGATAATCTCATCCTAACTAAAATGCCATGCCTTAAATCTCAAGATATACATCATTGGTGATTCCCCTTGCCCATTGGATGGTTCTAGAAAATGCATCCCGCCACTATTCTACTGGGTCTAAAAGGTCTTGGTTTTATTTCTGGCGACAAAATTCACCTATGCTAATCTTCTAGCTAGGTCAAAAGACTCTTAAGACAACAGATTGAAAAGCCATAAAAAATTAAGACAAAGGAATTCATTTGAGACAATGGTAAAATATGGGTTTTTGCTGCAAAATCATACCAAACATCCAAATTGTTTAATCCGACGTCCTCTAGGGAACAATTACTTCTTCAAAACGTCACAACCCTTCTTAACTATCTCTAGTTTTCCCTGCAGCAAACAGAACTTTGATGGTTATATAAGGCACCAAAGTGGAAAACTAAAAAACAAAACAAAAAAATTCTTGAATTTAAAAACCCTAAAACCCGTAATTGGGTCATTTTACCTTGAATGAACCCTAAATCAGTGAACAAAGAACACTAAACCAGTGAACACGAAAGAACAACAGGAAAATGAGTCCACGGCAGGATTTGGAGGGAATGTGTTCTTTCGAGAATTTCGAAAGCGACAAAAGGGCAAGGGGATTGGAAGTGAGTGTACTGGGAAGAGTGATTTTGGAAAAGTGAGGAATGCCACTTTCAAAGAATAAAAATAAAAGAGGGACACAAAAAGAAAATCCGCAGACTGAAAAATAGTTATTTATTAAAGAAATGCCATTTTTAAATCACATTTTTTAATACTATTATATTAATAACATGATTAAATATGTTTTTTTTTTAATTTATGGTTAAAAATTAGATTATCTTTTTATTAAAATTTTATATTAATTTTATCTCTTTTTATAGAATATGTAAATTTAATCATTTTTAACCTAATTTTAATAAATTTATTAAATATTTTAAATATGTTTTTCAAATAACATTAAAATATATATATATATATATAACAAAAAATATAAACCACTCAAATATTACAAATAAATATATTTAAAATTTTTACTAAATTTAAAAAAATTAAATTTACACATTCTTTAAATTTAGAGACTAAACTAATAAATTAAGTTAAATTTTTTCTTTTAAAATGAACTAATTTTACTTCTCATTAACCATTAAGGTATCAAAACATATTTTACTTACGATAATATAATATTTGAAAACCTTATATTTCACATGCGATGAATAGGACTTATTAAAATATTGTATTTTCAGGATAAAAACTTAATATAATATATTTTAAATTTTAAAAATCAGTGATTATAAATGTGTTTTGAAAAACAGAGAAATATTACAAAAAAAAAAAAAATAAAAAATAAAATTAAAATTTTATATTATTTTTTAAAATAATATTTATTTTAAAATAAAATTATATATATTTATTTTTTTTTTTATATTATTATTATTTTAAAATATAATATCAAATTTAAATTTTTTTTTTTATTTTTTTTTTTTTTGTAATATTTCTCTGTTTTTCAAAACACATTTATAATCACTGATTTTTAAAATTTAAAA
>Ga0099822_1004866_pt1 | contig 17518 bp, 17 predicted proteins | sample CowpeawhiteBW_FD_76839 | JGI IMG/M metagenome (GOLD analysis project Ga0099822, IMG submission 76839) | Root nodule microbial communities of legume samples collected from California USA - Cow pea white BW | ecosystem: Host-associated > Plants > Roots > Nodule | place: USA: California | collected...
CCAAACTTACTCAATAAATCCAATAATCACAAATCTTAATTAAATCAATCTTTAAGCACAGAAAATTCAATTAAATCCCCAAATTTAAATATTAAATGAGGGCAAAAATTTGAACTCATCACTTTGTGGTTGATACTGTCGGTAATAACAATTGCCATCATACAACTATCTACTTCATACTTGATGTTTAATTGTGTTGTTTTATATAGTTTGATAGTTGCAATGTCACCTAAACGTCCATATAGTTCTGATAAGGGGAAGAAGATATCAAAACCAAGAAAGCAGCCACACTATATCATAAAGGTTCCTAACCAAATACCACAAAGTGCACCCATTTAGGCATCATCCCCTACTGGGGTACCCACACCATACCCTGCTATGGCTACCACACCATCTACATCCACACCACAACCTTCGCATATAGGACCAGCTCAGAGTACACCCATTCAGTCACCATCCACTATTATGGTTCCTACACCACACCCTATTGTGGTACCCCCACCACACACTATTAGGGTACCCATACCACACCCTATTGTGGTTCCCACACCTCTTACATCCATACCACAACCTTCCCATATAGGACCATCCCCTGTTGTGGTTCACATTACTTTTAGACCTTCCTCATCCTCTAATCCCTCTCCTGATCTAGCTCCTACAATAGATGCTCTTGATTCAGTTGGTGATGATATTGACCCTCCTCTTCATGAATAACTGATGATTGAGTCATTTAATCGAGGGTAATATATCCCATTGTCTTAAAATAAAATTTTTTATTACATGACTAGTTATTTGTTTTTCTTCTTTTGACGACTTTTATGCATTTGTATTTAGGTTTGTTCCTTCTAGAGTTGATTCTCAAGCCATCATTCTATCTATTAAGCAACATTTTTTGTCGCCTTGGCCATCATGGGGAGCAATACCTAAAGAAGAGAAAGAACCTTTATGGCAGCGGTTTAAGGTAAAACATCATGAAACTTGTTTTTCATTATCTATTGATGTATTTATTTCAAATGCACAATAGATGTCCACTGTTGTATTCGATTTATTTTACAAATGAAGGTTCAATGGAGACTTGAGCACGAAGCTCAAATTTGAAAAAAATTCCACAACAAAGCATCTCAAAGGCTATCTAAGATGTTTAGAGATTCTAGGAATGCAGGATAACGCCCTTATTGGATTGGGGACCATATATGGAATCTTCTGCTAGAACATTGGAATTTTGCTTCTTATAGTAATAAATATGCGATAGCCCAAAAGAATAGAGCTTCGGAAAATGGTGGGACCCTACACACGGGTGGTTCCATTACCACTCAAGAGCATGCCCTTCGTATTGTATAAACCTTAATTCCTATTATTTTCATATTATGACTAAATTACATCCTTTATAATGTATACATGTTTCCCTTTATTTTGTTACAGGCAAAAGACCTAGGGCGGGAGGCGTATATTGATGAGGTATTTTACCAAACTCATCTTCGCAAGGGATCTGTCCAGTTTGTTGATGAAAGGTCTAGGAGAACACATGTAAGAAAAAGTTATACTATAAATTCCTTTAAACTTAAATATCATACCTTATTGAACTTCATTCTCATTGTTTTCCTATAACTGGAAGAATTTTCAACTGGACTATCACAAGTCAGATCTGAGCAAGGGTAATGTGTTGATGCGTTAGACCATATTAATGATGCTGATCAGGAAGACGTCATTAGAACATAGTGCTGGGTTGACGTTGTCGGTGGAAAAAATAAAGGAAGACTTTATAGGACTGGAGAACTTGGCAAAAGTTACATTGTTGGAAAAGGTATCCACAAACAACAACCATCTTCTTCCAGTAGTGTCGAGGAGGTCGTCAACCGACTCATACAACGACTAGAGGACCGTGATCAGGCTTATCAAAATTTGAGTCAGGATTTTCGACACCTCCAAAATTTGGCCTATCTGTCTCCTAAGGCCCACACTCGTCTTCAAAAACAGTCCAGTCCAACACCGCCCCAACAGCAACCCACTTTAGTCCAGTCCAACCCACTCTAGTCCAACCCACTTCACTCCAGCCCACTCCAATCCATCCCACCATAGTCCAACCACAATCTCAGCATCGACAGGACCATGAAGCAGAACAAAACCCATCTGATGATTATATAGACTATTAGATTAGGACTTCGTTCTATATTGATTATCTTACATATTATATGATTACATTAGTTAAATAACATATTGGACACTGTGACTGATGGATGTTTAGATTGTTTTTTCTTTTATATGCGGACATTTTAGAACCTTGATGTTTGTGTGGTGTATCTAGACATATAGTGTTAATTGTATGATGTTTGTTTGGATTACTTGACTAGAATTATACATGAAATTGGCAGGTCTGATTGTATTTGTGAGATTGCAGGTCTGATAATAATTGTGTATGCTTAAATTGCATAATGCACCTGAATATGGCATTCCCACTACTGACGGATATATTCTTCGCAAAATCCGTTGGAAATTCATTCCCTGACACATGACATTACCGACAAATTATGTTCGTCGATAATTATCGACTACTTGATTCGTCGATAATTACTGACTAATGTATCCCTCAGTAATTACTGACAGATTAAGTAGTCGGTAATTACCGATTGGCCTAATTTGTCGGTAAGTATTACCTACGCCATATTTACTGATGGATTATCGCTCGTCGATAATCCGTCGGAAAAGAACGTTTACCAATAAATTTTGCTTAATTCCGACGGATTTTAACTGTCGCTAATACTTGTTTTTTTTATAGTGACATTTTGTGTTAATAGACACATTTTGTGTTAATAGCTTTAGTTTTGATATACAGTTTTATAATATAAACTGTGATGAAATATTATGCTTTTTAGATTTGGAAAAACTATAAATACAGACAAAGAAAAACAATTTTTGGGGTCTAAAGGTGCAATAATTGATGTCAAAGGACGTCGAGTGACACTAGTTATTACAATTGCAAACATAAAAAGTTATTTGGTTTTAGTTTAAAATGACGTAAATTGTACGTTGGAGCTTCGTCATCGAAGCTTCTAAGCATGCATATTTAAGAGACGTCGATCTCCTACCCAACTGACGTTCTTGATGTCGATATTCCTCTCTAATGTCAATTTGACGTCACCTGATATAATGTTGGAGGGTGATAAGGCATCAAAGATCGAGAATACGATATGTTAAAACATGTTAGAGAAAAATGTCTTTAAGTTAAATTGTTATAATATAAAAAGAAAAATCTTATAAAAATTTAGAAATGAGTGATTATTATGAGAATAATTATTAGTGTTAATCAGATTTATATTGTTTTTCAAACTATCTATATTTATTAATTAATTGGGGTGTGATGTTTAAATATGTTTTCAAATATTTTTTAAAATATGTCATTTTTCTTAGTTAGTGCCTTTGAATACACTACTTGTTATTTTTTGTTCTTACATATCTGACTCTTTTATAGTTTTTATAGCCTTTTTATATGCTACTTTAAATTTTAGTCCGTATAAAATAATTATTGTATGAAAGAAATTTTAACTGTCAAAATTTTGTTTTTATCCCTACAAATACATGACTTTTCATTACGTTAGTATTGTAAATTTGACAATGTTATTGATGCTTCGTTTAATGAAAAAAGGGTAAAGAATAAAATGAGTAATGTATATGAAAAACAAAATCATTAAAAAAAATAAGGAAAAATTAAAATTGAAAGGAACCCAGAAATATAATTAAATCAAAATAAAATAAACCAATATTATTGGTTAGAGGAATACTGAAGTTGGTTTTCCAACTCAATGTTTTGGCTCAGGTTTGAGTGTTGTAGATCGAAAAATATAATAAATAAAATGTTACTAAAGAATCTCAGTCTATGAAGATTTGCAGAAAACTGATAAATATTCTTAAAAAAAAAATAAAACAAAACAGATAAAAAATTTGTAATTATACCAATAAAAAAGTTTGTGAAGTTGCAGATCCCTCACTATCCTTGAGTTACTGCTGCTGCCTCTGCTAGGGTTCCATAGTGTGCCCAGTCTGATGTACAACTTGACCGTTTTGGCTCATGTAAGTACTCCCAACCACACTCTTCGATCTCTGGTCCTATTTTGTGTGTAGTGTTAGAGCTTTGGTATTAAACGCCCTCTATTCATTTTTCCAGTTCCATAATCTTCTCCTAAGGCTGTGGTGTTCCGTTGTTCGATGTCGGAGTCTTGGAAAAACTAGCTCATTCCAGGTAAAGGAAGCTAGAACCCTCTGGTTGAGTGATGCGTTTTCTGTGGTTGCGTGTTTGTATGATGTGATTATGATATGTGTATGAGATGATTCGTGGAATTGAAATGATGAGTTTGGTATAAATTCGACATGAGGCCCGAAAGGGTTGGTATCAATGTGGCATGATAATGATATGAGACGGAGTTCCATATTCATGGTTCGAGATTAATGAGTTGGTATGGTTTGGCTAGGAATACGAAAGAGGCGAATTATGAGAAACTGTATGTGATGTATATGTATATGTATGTGCGTATGCATGCTGAATCCGTTTGGTTGATTAAGGATGTTGGTCCGTGTCAGTGTGTATTTCCTTGGGATCTCTAGGTGAGATCCTCAGGGTCACGCTTCAGTGGTCGGGACTTAATCCCATGGCCTATGTTAGTGGGTGTCCATGGTGGTGCCCCATCTGTATAACTAGGTAAGGATTCAAGGTAAGGTTGCATCTTGCACTCTAAGGGGTCAGTTAGTCTCATCTAGAGCGGACTGACTCCTATGGTGAGAGTAGCAGGAGGCCTGAAATTCATTAAGGGCTAACCAGGTGGTGAGGAAAAAATGGATTCATTGTAACACTTGTAACACATAGCTCGGGGGTGAGCAGAGGTATCCACCGCAAGTGCAAGCATCCACTGAGTCTTATCCGGATGAGTCTTATCCGTAGAGGTATCCGACCAGGTTATACTTATCCGGATGAGTCGAGTCGAGTCTTAGTGTATTATTTTGGGAGGTCGTAACATGCTTGTGTGATGTATGTATAATGGACTGTGAATATGTATCTGATTTCTTTGATGAAATGGTTTTTGGCTCTAGCTTACCCTTTTGCTTGTTTTATTGTCATGTGTGTGGTACTTCTCTTTTGCGATGATCATCAAATTATTGATGTGAGCAGAAGCGAGAGGTTCTCGCGATCAACAAAAGAACGGTGACTCCGCTGCGTATCCCGCTTGGGCTGGATTCTGATCCATGATCTTTCTTTTAGGGCCACGACCCATGTAGCATCTGTCCCTTACATTTCAAGTTGATTTCTGTAGAATATTTTATAATTGTTTCTTTTGGCATTGTTACGCGTTTTGGTTGGTTGTATGGACTTACTTTAAACTCCAAGATTGTGCTAAGATATTATTCTAGTATGATGCTTCTTTTAATTACGCTATTAATTAAATTGGATGTTATATTTATGGTATCAGAGCGGTCATTTCTTAAGTTTGTGGACTTGGATATCCGCTTAGCTTTCTTTGTGTCTTCTGAGTGCTCTTAGTTAAATTCTTACCTTTATCGAGCCTAACCAAGTGATTTTTTGTGTGCCAGTGAACTATGGCACCTCCTCGTAGGACTCCGCAATCATCCCAGGGTGATGTACCCGATATCGCCAGGGCAATAGAGGCGATGGTAGCTGCTATGGCGCAACAAAGTACAGCTCTGATGCAGCAACACGAAGCATCGATGCAGCGACAAGCAGCGTCGCTTGAGCAGCAACAGCTGGTGATGCAGCAGATGGAGGCTGCTAGGGTGGCTGCTGGGGATGCCCACCGGTAGCATATGGAAGCATTCTGCCAGCTGGAGGAGAACAGGGCGACTGCCCTGTGTTTGGCCTTCAGCCACGACCACTAGTTAGGGAGTGGAGTCTGGAAGACTTCCTGAAACACCATCTCGTGAAGTTCAACGGGAAGACTAGCCCAGATGCAGCCGATCAGTAGCTGAAGGACCTAGAGAGAATATTCGATGCGAAGATGTGCCCAGCAGATAACAGGTTGGCTTTTGCAGTTTATATGCTGACCGGAGAAGCTGAACACTGGTGGATTAGCATGAAATCCATCATGGAGGAGAGGGGAGAACGAGTCACATGGGAGGCCTTCCGGGGGAAGTTCCTCTCGGAGTATTTCCCCAACAGCGTGAGATATGCCAAGGAAGTGGAATTCCTCCAACTCACCCAGGGAGGGAAGTCAGTAGCTGAATATGTCGAGAAGTTCAAGCATCTCAGTCGTTTCTACACCTTGCCACTCGACGAGGAGTGGAGATGTCGCAAGTTTGAAAATGGACTTCGCGGCGACATTCGCTTGATGGTAGCACCCTTGTCCGTTAAGGATTTTGCTGCTCTGGTAGAGAAGGCCAGGGTAATGGAGAAGATGAAGAACGAACTGGAGAGTCAGAGGCCTTAGCAATCTCAAATAGTAGGGGGACCATCTGGGTCTAAGCCCAAACACGAGGAGCGGAGGAGACCATATGACAGACCCCACCATCAGCCTCAGGGGTTTAGGAGCTTTTCTCCTCAGCAGGGTCGGGTCCAGTGCTACATATGTGGGGGTCCTCACCTGACGAGTGCATGCCCACGCATGGAAGGTTACCGCAGATGCAACAATTGTGGCAAGGAGGGCCACTTTGGGAAGGATTGTCCCACTCTTCCTAGGGCAGCGGCACGCCGTCCGATTCAGGCTTCTCACCAGCATCAATGGAGAGACCGAGGCAACAGGCCTCAGGCGACGGGCCGAGTTTATGCCATGACAGGATCAGAAGCTACAGGTTCAGGTAACCTCGTGATGGGTTTTTGTTTGATAGCTGGGATGAAATATTGTGCACTATATGATTCTGGAGCGACACACTCCTTTGTGTCAGATGCTTGTGTAAAAAAATTGGGTCTACCGGTGTGTGAGCTGTAGTGTGAACTTGTGGTATCTACTCCGACATCGGGTTTGGTCAGGACGTCGTCCTTGTGTGCTAGGTGTCCTGTGGAGGTGGAAGGACGCAGATATAAGGTGAATCTGATATGTCTGCCTCTCTAAGACTTGGAAGTGATCTTAGGGATGGATTGACTCTCTGCCAATCGCATTCTTATAGACTGTTGAGAGAAGAGACTGTTGTTTTCCGACTCAGAGGAGCTTGAGTTGGTATCTTCTCAGGGTGTTATGAAGGAACTCCATGACGGCGCACAGTGTTACATAATCTTCACACATCTGGAGGTAGAGAGAGGAGATGCGACGTCCGTGATACCGGTAGTGCAAGATTTTGGGGATGTATTTCCAGAGGAAGTTTCGGGGCTGCCTCCCAGTAGAGAGGTGGAGTTCTTTATTGATCTAGTACCGGGGATAGGTCCGGTATCGCTTGCCCCTTATCGCATGGCTCCAGCCAAGTTAGTGGAACTCAAGAAACAGATAGAGGAACTAATGGAGAAGCAGTTTATCCGACCCAGCACTTTGCCTTGGGGAGCACCAGTGTTGTTAGTGAAGAAGAAGAATGGGAGTTTGCACCTGTGTGTGGACTACATGCAGTTAAATAAGATGACGATCAAGAATAAGTACCCTCTCCCGAGAATTGACGACTTGATGGATCAGCTGCATGGGTCATCAGTGTTTTCGAAGATAGATCTGCGGTACGGATACCATCAGATTTTGGTAAAGGCTGATGATGTACAGAAGACGGCCTTCAGGTCAAGATATGGCCACTACGAGTATGTGGTTATGCCTTTTGGTGTGACCAATGTTCCGACGGTAGACGACATCCTTATCTATTCCAGGACTTTGGAGGAGCATGCATAACACTTGAGGTTGGTGCTTGGCGTTCTGAGAGAGAAGCAACTGTATGCCAAGTTGTCCAAGTGTGAGTTCTGGATGGGTGAGGATCAGTTTTTGGGGCATGTGATATCCGCCCAGGGGATTGCAGTTTTAACATGATGTGATTATGATATGTGTATGAGATGATTCATGGAATTAAAATGATGAGTTTGGTATGAGTTCGACATGAGGCCCGAAAGGGTTGGTATCAATGTGGCATGATAATGATATGAGATGGAGTTCCATATTCATGGTTCGAGATTAATGAGTTGGTATGGTTTGGCTGGGAATACGAAAAAGGCGAATTATGAAAAACTGTATGTGATGTATATGTATATGTATGTGTGTATGCATGCTGAATCTGTTTGGTTGATTAAGAATGTTGGTCCGTGTAAGTGTGTAATTCCTTGGGATCTCTAAGTGAGATCCTTAGGGTCGCGCTTTAGTGGTCGGGACGTAATCCCATGACCCCTGTTAGTGGGTGTCCATGGTGGTGCCCCATCTGTATAACTAGGTAAGGATTCAAGGTAAGGTTGCATCCTGCACTCTAAGGGGTCAGTTAGTCTCATCTAGAGCGGACTGACTCCTATGGTGAGAGTAGTAGGAGGCCTGAAATTCATTAAGGGCTAACCTTGTGGTGAGGAAAAAATGGATTCATTGTAACACTTGTAACACATAGCTCGGGGGTGAGCAGCTCGGGGGTGAGCAGAGGTATCCACCGCAAGTACAACCATCCGCTGAATCCGACCAGGTTATACTTATCTGAATGAGTCGAGTCGAGTCTTAGTGTATTGTTTTGGGAGGTCGTAACATGCTTGTGTGATGTATGTATAATGGACTGTGAATATGTATCTGATTTCTTTGATGAAATGGTTTTTGGCTCTAGCTTACCCTTTTGCTTGTTTTATTGTCTTGTGTGTGGTACTTCTCTTTTCCGATGATCATCACATTATTGATGTGAGCAGAAGCGAGAGGTTCTTGCGGTCAATAGGAGAACGGTGACTCCGCTGCATAGCCCGCCTGGGCTGGATTCTGATCCATGATCTTTCTTTTAGGGCCACGACCCATGTAGCATCTTTCCCTTACATTTCAAGTTGATTTCTGTAGAATATTTTGTAATTGTTTCTTTTGGCATCGTTACGCGTTTTGGTTGGTTGTATGGAGTTACTTTAAACTTCGGGACTACACTAAGATATTATTCTAGTATGACGCTTCTTTTAATTACGCTATTAATTAAATGGTGTGTTACAGTCTTCATTTATATTTCTCAATTATAATGATATTTTAACATTCACCGATTAAAAAATATTTATTTTATAATTTAAATAATTAAATTTCAATTGTATTTATTTTATTTTATAATTTAAAATAATTGTATTTATTTTATTTTATAATTTAAATTGAGTAGATATTATTATATTACTAAAATAGGTTGTGAAATGAATATCCAACTTTTAATACAATATCGATAGATATATATCGTTAAAGTTGTATATATTAACTTAACATTATTTATTTAAACTTTAATTTATAATTATTCTAATTTAATCACAACATAATTTATTCAAAAATATCGTAATTTAATAAAAATATCATACATTTTCATTATAACTATATAATAATAACAATGATTATATTAATTTAATTAAGATATTATATTAACTTAATTAATATATAAAAATTTAAAATAAGTGTACTTCATTTATATATATATATATATATATATATATATATATTATTTAGGATAATGATATTTTTAAATTTTTTTCTTTTATTTATTTTTAATCTTTTACTTTAATTTTCATTAAATCATTACGTCACATCATTAAAAAAATCAAAACAAATAATTAAAAAATAATTAAAATATTAAATTAAAAATAAGTTAAAAAAAAGTTAATCAAAATATTGTTATTTTTTTAATAAATATCTAAGTATTACTTCTGCCTCTTTGTTCTATTTCCAATTTGAAAAGTGGTCAGATCACGGCAGCCACGCAGGTTTCCACTTCCAAACCCTATGGAACTAAATGTGATCGTGTATCTCAGCAAGTGACACGTGCTTCATAGTATGTGATGTGTCATCATATGTATGCACCAAAGTTGAGAGTTTCGACCCGAAATCTCTTTGACCTACTTTCTTCTTCTTTTCTCTCTTGGCCTAACGGAGTAATTTAATCAATGATAGGTTTGACATTGCATCCATCTTTGGTCAAATTGGTAATGTGATCTAGAAGGAAGGGCTCAAGTGCTTCACAAATTCCTTTATTCTTTATAGAATAGTCGAAAGTTTATGAGAAGGAGAAGGAAAATATATGTTGACTACCCATCATTTTTGACAACTTTTTTAATTACCTCACGTGCCATATTTTTCTTTCACATTTAACATTTCTCTTATTTATTCTTTTTTTAATTCATATCGGCTTACAAGGAAGGAGGAAGGCGCCCTCGTCTAAAATCAATCTCCTTTCTCTTGCTTCATCTTTCATACCTTTCTTCTTTCTTTCTTTTTTTTTTGTCACTATTGTTGGAAACCAGGTTAATGAAATAAATATTTTTTTTTTTATAGTCGATGTCCCTTTCAAAAATTATTTTTTAATTGAATAGACGTTCTTAAATTTAAAAGGTGTTTTTCACAAATTTTACTTCCAATAAATAGTTCTATCTGCACGTAATTTTTTTTTATCAATTATCAAAATACATTCTAAAAATTTTAAGTAAACAAGAATTCATTTTGAGTCTTTATATGTCAAAAATCCCACATGCAAGTCCAAAAATTTCATATAGAACAGATTTTTTAAAAATATAAATTAATTCTATTCAAAATTTTGATAAAGTAGAATTCTAAATCCCAAATTCTAAACCTCGATCGATGTCAAGAGTTTTGTAACATATTCTGAATTTTTAACTGAATTTCTAACGGACGAAGTGAGAAATTAAAAAAAATGACAAAAAAATAATTTAGAAATTTTTTTTTGATAAATAAATAAAACTCAATTAATAAAATATATATTTATAGTTAAAAAGCTTTTTATGAATAAAATAATCAAATATTATTATTAAAATTATTATTGCTCTTAAACTATTTTCTAAATTTAACTTTTAGAATAATATCTAAAATTTATAAAATATTTACATTAGTGGAATATTAAAAAAACACATAATAAAAAGGAGAGAGAAATTGTTTTATTATAATAATAATTTCTATAAAAGATAGAGGAAATGATAGATAAAAAGAGAGAAAACGAAATTTTAAGACGTTAATTATATTTTAATAACTAAATTTTGATAATTTTATTTTATAAACTAAAATTTCTCTTGTAATCTAACGTGTGCATTTACTTGTTTTTTTAGTATCAAGGTTATATATATATATATATATATATATATATATATATATATATAAAAGATGTAATGAAAAATAATTAATTTAATTATTAGTCTATTTGAATATTTATTAAAATCGTCTTTTAGAAACGAAAGAAAAATTGTTAAGGTGGATGATTTAAAAGATATTATTGGAAGACATAAACGATTAGATTCCATTTGTATACTTGGTGGAATGTAGCATGTCATCATTTAAAAGATGTGAAACTTAGATGTTAAAAAATGATTTTTCATTTAACAACCATCAGAATAATTTTCTTGGGTATCAAGAAGACAACTTAGTTCATCTTTCTTTCTTCTGGATCAAGGAAGTGGTCAATTCGCTCCATGTCTTTCCGTCGTGTTGACTTTGAGTATATAAAACCCGCGAAACCCAAAAAAGGTTTCGTTGTAAAATCAGAACAACTACCAGACACGCTTCAAAATCTTATTTCTCTCTTCCAACAAAGTAAACTCTCTCTCTCTCACACAGTGTCATTGAATTTATCTGTACCTGCCACTGTTTCACCCTTGATGGCTCCCTCAGACTCTGAAACTTTGGGGCGCCATTCTCTGATTCCGACCTTTCTCTATTCCTGTCCCTCTCCGCAGCAAAAGATGGAGGCTTCAAGCTTCGTGGTTCGTTCTCCGAGTGAGAAACGCAGCATAGAGATGTTTTCGCCGGCGTTCTACGGTGCTTGCGCCATCGGAGGAACTCTCAGCTGTGGCGTCACGCACACAGCCGTCACGCCTCTTGACGTTGTCAAATGCAACATACAGGTCTCCTCAAGTTCTCTCCTTATGCGCCCACTTTTTCCTGCCACGCCATTGCATTTCGAATATTCAATTTTCGTAGAACAATTTTCTAACGAGGGCTGGGAGCGAATTGACGCCATGGGAAGTGAGAAATATGGGTTTAGTTCCCTCCATCTTTTAATTATCTTTTTATATGAAATATTCTTTTTTATAAGAAAAAACAGTTTAATTAGGTAAAATAGTTGTATATTATGATTAATTACAACTCATGGGAATGGTTTAACTGTTACCTTATCATAAAAGTTCTAAAGAAAAAAAAAAAAAGGGGGAGTCTTCCTTTATGGTTAATAGAGACAACACCGGAGCATTTAAAATGTAAGAATGTGAATATTGTTTAGATGAAGTAGGTATTGTTCTGTTTAGTGTTTATATGTGCATGCTTTTTAAAATAAAATTGTCCTGAGATCACTTAGACCTTATCGGTGAATTCGGATATGATTTTATATGATGATGTATTTAAGTAAAATCTGTGAGATATAATCCTAATAATGATATATTTAAGTAAAAAAAGTTACCATATTGTGGGTTTGTAATAGGATAACAATGTAATACTACTTTAAGCTCTCATGACATAATTTATATTTTAAAAAAATAAATTTACTTAAGTATTTTATTATTTGGAATGTAATTATATGTTACATTCTGATTAAATTCGCCCAAGGGAGCCCAGAACCACGTCAGTCAGACAGCCTTCGATTTGGGATTTTTTATCGTTATCTTCATGGTCTGTTTTGACTTATAATTATGAAAATGTCATGACAATGTTTCTGTGTTTGTATTTTATTGGAATCTCTTGAAATAAAGTGATATATAAATTTTTATGTGTCCACAATTCTAGCTATATATAAATTTCAGCAACCACGATTACAGCCACAGTTTCAAACCATGTGTATGACCAATTAGTCTTTTGAACATTGTATTCGTAATCTTTGACGTGATTTGGTTTCTGTTAACATTAAGTTATTAGTTATCATTTTCAGATAGACCCAGTCAAGTACAAGAACACGAGCACAGGATTTGGAGTGATGTTTAAGGAGCAAGGACTGAGGGGCTTTTACCGCGGATGGGCACCTACCTTTGTTGGTTACAGCGCACAGGGTGCCTTCAAATATGGATTGTATGAGTACTTCAAGAAGTACTATTCTGACATAGCTGGTCCAGAGTATGCAACGAAGTACAAGACATTGATTTACCTAGCTGGTTCAGCATCTTCGGAGTTGATTGCTGATGTTGCTCTTTGCCCATTTGAGGCTGTGAAGGTCAGAGTTCAAACTCAGCCTGGCTTTGCTAGAGGCCTAGCTGATGGACTTCCAAAGTTAGTCAGAACTGAAGGTGTCTCAGGGTATGCTTATCATGTTATAATTATTGTTAACTTAAATCTTCCCATTGTTTTGGTAAGAAGCTGTGGTTCTGGATTCCTTGCAATTACTTTTCCATGCATTCACAGTCAGCAACTCAAAACAAGATGAAACAGCTCATAATTTATCTCAATAAATGGACACACATTTCAGATTTGAGTAATCTGATCAACATCCAATGGTTACAAGAGCTGACCTGGTGAAGGTGTGGAAAAGTCAACTATACTGAATCCGGCACTATGAAGTGTACATTTTACTCATGATATATACTATTAGTAGGATTAGCGTTTAATGAAATGTCATTTGATTTCAGGCTCTACAAGGGAATTATGCCTCTGTGGGGAAGACAGGTTCCATGTAAGTTCCCCATCTTATACTTCGCAGTTCGACATAAAGTGCCTTTTTGGCTGAATTGGTTGCTCTCGTTATTTAATTTTCTGTTTTTAAAGATAATTCCAAAAGTAAAATGTCTCTTTGTTTTTGTTTGTTTCCTGTTCTCTGTATATGTTGCAATTTGTGTCTCAACTTGGCAGCTAACTGTTTAGCTAATATACTATTTTTTCTGGAGAATACTGGTTGGCATTTTGCTTTCTTACTATCTTGTAAAATTCGGAAGGATGTTTATTGCATTGTCGTAAATATGTAGTAAAAGAATGGGGAAACAAGTGAAATTTAGGTAGTCCAGATAAGGAACTATCTATTGTCAAGAGTCTCTACGTTGTTCCTTTTCCTTTTGCTGGTTTTCTGCCAACTTGTCAGTGTAAAAAATCCTATCAGAGATACCTTTTGTGTGTGTGTTTTCTAGTCTATAAAATTTCCTTCGGAAAATTGCTAATCAGATACCTAAACCATTACTTATTAAGTAAATAACTTTATTCCTTGCAGATACAATGATGAAGTTTGCTTCTTTTGAGAACATAGTTGAGATGATCTACAAGCATGTCATCTCCAAACCAAAATATGAATGCAGCAATTCCCAGCAACTAGGTGTGAGCATTGTCGGTGGATACATGGCTGGTATATTGTGTGCTGTCGTCTCCCATCCCGCTGATAACCTCGTCTCTTTCCTTAACAATTCCAAAGGGGCAAGTGTTGCTGATGTAAGTGCCAGATTTGATGTGCTTTTAACGCTTTAGACTTTCTTTGGTATTTTGTCTGAATAACTGCATTTGAAACATTATGTGACCAACCTGCGTAATGGGAAACAAATTAAAATAGGAAAAGGAAAAAAGAATCATACATGTTAAGGTGTCATAGGTTTAATGGAAAGAGCGTATGATTCTGCAGGACTGATATTTTTTTTTTTTCAAATGCAGGCTGTAAAGAAGCTTGGATTATGGGGTTTGTTTACCCGTGGTCTACCTCTTCGTATTCTTATGGTTGGAACTCTCACAGGAGCACAGTGGGGAATATATGATTCATTCAAAGTTTTTGTGGGGCTGTAAGTCTGCACCTTTTGCTAGCTGGTTATGATAAATAGAGTTTGTTTGGTCTATATCATGTAATTAATTAGTATTATATGGTAATGAAATTCCTTTTTTTCTTATCAGGCCAACCACTGGTGGTGTTGCTCCTGTTCCTCCTTCACCAGATGCTTAGCTTGCAAGTCAAATGGAAAACACTTACATCATTCTGAAGGTGCTGAATATATAGGGAATTTTTATACGAAATGAAGGAAAAGGCCAGCAAGTGTCTTTAAACTACTGGCCAAGGAATAAAAAATAATATATTTTTTTTAATAGGAAAATGTTTTATAGTAAATCCTAATTACTGTATTCACAGCAGTCACTATAGAATAGTCCTTCTAGATATGGTTTTGTAAGATTTTTTTATCAGCTGTGTACTGAAATAATGCCTCACAGCAGTAAAAATCATTAGACCGCTTCTTCCTCACCCATTTTTTCTTTTTTCACCCCTATAAAATTGAAAATCCACATTTTACCCTTATAGTAAGAAATCCTAAAGTGCAAAAGTTTCACCTACTCACGCCGTTGTACCTCCCTTTCTCGTTCTTTTTTCTCTCTTCAAGCTTCTTCCTCCCCTAGCTATTTCTCTGCACTAGGCATGCCTCCACTCCTCTATGCAGTTCTCCCTTGACTGCTCCCTCTCCTTGAACCGCTCCATCACAATTGCACTGTGAACCACCACGTCCACTAGAAGGCTTGGGCACTAGCGTCGTAGTCGAACCATCACAACATGCGCAGAGCTCGCAACGATGGTTTGACCTTTCTTTGTGCCTCCTTCCATACACAGTTTGAAAACAATTAAAAATTTTGTAATAATAGAAATGTGAAAGAGTGGAGGTACATCATTCCAGACACTATTTTGGAAAAGACTTATGTTTTATACAATCTGAAAATGGGTGTTACAGAAGTTATTTTCGGATTTGGAAAAACATTCTGAAACATCAATTTTGGAAAAAAAAAATTATATTCTGGAACGAGTGTTCCCGAAGGTGTTTCTAGATCCAGAAATACATTCTAGAATATCCAATCCAAAATATAAAATAGAAGTCCAAAATGGATGTTTTGGAAGTCATTTATGAATCCACAAATATATTTCAGAACACATGATAGTTTTTTTTTTTATATTTTGGATTAGGTATTTTGAAATATATTTTTGAAACTTCAAAAATATCTTTTGGAAAACCTAATTTGAAATGTATTACTTTCACTTTCCAAATTGAGTGTTCTGAAAAATACTTTTTGAATTTGGAAATACCTTCCTGTAGTGAGAGGCCTAATGGTCGATTTATTCGACTAATAGAATTTGGGTCAAGCTATCAAGTCTCACGCTTTTTAAAGTTGAGGCTTAGGGGTTGTGTGGTGATAAGCCTAATGGTTAATATGTGTGGTGATAGGTCCAATGGCCAATTTGTTCGACTAATAAGATTTGGATCGAACTATCAAGCCTCACGCTTCTTAAAGCTAAGGCTTGGGGGTTGTGTCCAAATAGCTAGTCTATTCGACTAATAGGAGAATAGTTGATCTCATTGATGGAGGAGTAATATCAATCGTATTAAGTAGAATTTAAGGTGATTTATGATTATTAAAGATGAATGACGTTGAGGAAGCTAGAGGGTTGGTGAATAATGGTCATAATGAGGTAATTTCCCAAAGGGGAAGGAAAAGATTAGAAGAAAGGCATATAAAAGGGAGATTCGAGACAAGAAAATGGGAGAACACATTCAATGCTTCTAGCTGATTAGTCTTAGTACTTTTTGACTAGAGCATTTTGGCGCCCACCATGGGATAGGTAAAATTACTCTTGTGCCACAAATACAAAGAAAGAAAAGACCTTTAGGTAGAGAGATGATGGAAAGATAAGAATCAAGTACTCCAATAGTCGAGCGACTGATAAAGATGATTAGTTATCTAACCTGGAAAAAAGATGAAGCTAGGTTAAGGGCAAAACAATTTGAGAGACAACAAGAAGAACTCAAGAGAGAGAATAAGCAATCCAAACGACTGTTGAAGGAATATGTAAGAACAATGCAACATAATGGAGGATGTAGAGGACTTAACATGGAAGGAGATTTGGTACTAAAGATGGTAAGTTATTCCCACACTATAGATAAACTATCTCCAAAATGGGTCAGGCCTTGTAGGGTATATCGTGTAGTGGACAAAGAGGCTTGCAAATTAGAGACATTAGATGGAAGACGGGTACCCTACATGCGGAATGTAAGTTATTTTCATTTTATTGTAGTTGATCAGTTGTAGTAAGCACTCTTTTCTTTATGCAATGTAAGGTTTTTAATGAGGCATTAAGAATAAAGTTTTTGAGTTTACTTTATGCCTATGTCTACCTAACAAGCACATGTTAATGAGGGTTGAGCCTATGTCTCCCCAACAAGCACATGTTAACGAGGGTTAAGCCTATGTCTCCTCAACAAGCACATGTTAATAAAGGTTGAGCTTATCCCCCCTCTCCCCCCCCCCCCCCCCCCCCCCATCAAAAAGCCCCACTTTAAAAAAAAGACATTTTTGGATTCTTCCAAAAAAGTTTAAAAAAAGTTGATATTTTTTTTACATGTTTTGTGGGGGAAGTGAGTGAGGGGTTTGTTTAAGAGTTGGTTGTTTTGGTGAGGGGGGGGGGGGGGGGGGAGGAGGGGGGATAAGCTCAACCTTTATTAACATGTGCTTGTTGAGGAGACATAGGC
>Ga0099822_1004871_pt1 | contig 17512 bp, 6 predicted proteins | sample CowpeawhiteBW_FD_76839 | JGI IMG/M metagenome (GOLD analysis project Ga0099822, IMG submission 76839) | Root nodule microbial communities of legume samples collected from California USA - Cow pea white BW | ecosystem: Host-associated > Plants > Roots > Nodule | place: USA: California | collected...
GCCTAGGCAAGAATGCTTTGGTTTGAGCGACCTTGACAACATTTCTTCTCTATTTTCTCTGTTTCTTGCTTTCTCCTTCATTCTTCTTGAGTTCTCTTTAATCTTTCCTGAAAAACACACAAAATAGGATCAAATGATTTCCTTAAATCAAAACTTGGAAGCATGTGATTGAAACTTAGATTTAGGGAGAATCAATATGAAATGAGCACAAATTTAAAACATAAGTGCCAGAGTTTGTTATGAATTTTTACTGAATTTTGGCACTTATCACTCCTCTCACCACATGCCCCATCTTCTCTACTTGAGAAATTAGTGGTCATTAGAGTGTCAGGATAACTTTCCAACTGAACTCCCACATCAATGCTTACACTATAATTACCACCACTAATTCTCCTCGAATTAGTATGTTCATATACTCATTCCCTCAATCAATAATTTAAATAACATCCACAACAATTCAAATCATACTCAATTGACCACATAAAGAGTAATTCATATTCTGACCTACTTGCCCAGTCACTAGAACTCGCCCAGCCACTAGGCCAAGTCTGGAAGTTCCTGACTTGAAAATTCGTCCAGTGAGAGTTACTTGCCTAGTGACTTCCCAAGTCTAGAAGTCCAACTTGGAAATTCGACCAGCGAGTAAGGACTTGTCCAGCGAATTAGCGAATTTGCGAATCTGCATAATTCTGCAGATCTATGTTCTGCAAAATTTTGCATATCAGCTCACTCGCCCAGCGAGTAAGAAACTTTGCAGAATTATACAAAAACTGATTTAACATGTTTTATGCATCTCCAACCGGTCCATACCACTCCAAAATCAGTGCATAGATCATTCAATTATCAAACATCAATTCTATCAAATTATTCATACAATTGAATGCAAAAAACACATTTAAACCAACAATTATTCTCAATTAAAAGGAAAACACACATCTTCATAGTTTTCAACATCACAAGCAATCTCGCATATTAGATACATCAATAAATCACAAATTAAAAGAACCTAAGGCAGAAAAGGTAGTAGGCCTTGATTTAGTGGTAACTAAGGCATAAAAGTACATAAAAAATTTCAAATTCTGTGGACAACGCGAATTTGTAAAATTTTTTAAGCTATATGCCTCGGTTAGTATAACAACTAAGGCATAAAAGATGACTTTAATTACAAAAATGTCACCATGTGTTTATATGCAGCGGGTGCACAGGAACCAAGACATATACTGCGATATAAAATCACTAAAATGTACTAGTGAACATATCCGAGTACGATGACAAAGAAATTAGCTTCCTTTACTTGAAATAATACACAGACAATTCATAGAGAGTTCCAATATTCTTTACAACCCTGTAGAGTCCCCAACTCCCCTGAGAACAACTTAGAGTGCATCAATTTTTAAGTGAGATTTTTTATTTTTCTCCTACAATTTTGTCTCATTCTTTCCTGATTTACCCTCCTTTTTTCTCCATTTACCCCTTTTTTCTGTTCATCTCGTTAATCCCCAGCCTGCGAGCGTGCGTGTTGTGGTCCCTTATTACCAACACCATTATGAATCACTTCATTCTCTTTTACTTTTAACCACAACCAGTCAACGTAATTAAGCTATTCCATTTTTGCCTCAAAACAGAGTTTAGGCCTCGCCAACTACCACTTGCCCAATTCATTCCTACACTTTATTCCACTTAATGTAAATTATTATACTATCAAATATATTTTAATTATTTATATTTAATTTGAAATACTTTTATGAATAAAATAATAATGGCTATAAATATATTATAATAAAACACAACTACCTCCTCTAATATTACTTACTTATGGAGAAATATAATAAATAATTAAGTTAAATTTTAAAATTTTAGTAATTCAACTATTTATTTCCATTGAAGAATAAAATGTATAAAAGACAAGTTAAGAATAATAACATTTTTTAATAATGAATAAAATCGTTTAATTATAGATCAACTTGTCTATCTTAAAATTGTATATTGTTAGAAACACATAAATATATTGTTATGCATGGAAGAAAACACTAAAGAATTAGTTGTTTTTTTAATAAATATTACTTTTTGCAACATTTATTAGTTGTTATTTGGGTTATTTATGTCTTTAGTCCTTAAACTCTAATGTGAAGTTAGAATTTATCCTATGAGAAACTTTCATACATTTTAGTCCTCAAACTTTCAAAACGAATAGATATATTGTTTTTAACCAAATTACATTAAATCTTGTTGATATGCCAAACAATTTTCATGCTAGTACATTATAAGAAAATATTTCATTAACAATCAATTTTAGTGACTAAAATTTGTTAGTCACTATAGTGACTAATTTAGACACCAATTTACAAAATAAAAAATTATTAGTTACTAAAATAGTCATTATTATGAATAAAAAATTATTCTCAGTCACTAAGTTAGTCACTAATTAATTAAATACTAATTTAAAAACCAACTTCTTTGGTAACAAAAACATTGGTAGCTAATGTTTAGAGACCAATTTCCTTTAGTAGCTAAAACCTTGGTAGTTAAATTTTAGAAACCAAGTTAGAGACTAGTTATAATTTTTTATTCATAATAGTGACTATTTTAGTAACCAATAATTTTTATTTTATAAATTGGCCACTATAGTGACTAATAACTTTTTGTCACTATAATTAATTGTTAATGAGATATTTTCTTGTAGTGGTAATTGAGTTTATGCACTTTGACAAGATATGTTTCAATATTTCGAAAAATGCATTTGAAACATTAAAAAGAATTAATGTAATTGAGCTAAAAGGATTATATTCATTAATTTTTAAAGTTTAAGGACCAAAATTTATCAAAGTTTTGGATAAAATAGAGAAAATAAAAAAATGGTAAAAATGTCATTAAGATTATTTTTTGACATCTTGAGTTACTATTGTATTAGTGTAGGGGATGGCAAAAATACTCGTACCCGTGGATATCCGATGGATAGTTGGTTTGGTATCCACGGGTATTTGCTATTCACAGCTAGCGAGTAGGTATTTTAATACCCGTTTATAAACGGGTCGGTTGTGAATATCATACTAAATTTTAATATCCATTACCCGCAAAAATTAAAATTAAATTTATGTTTTATTAAATTAAATTTAATTAAAATTCAATTTTAATTTATATTTTATTATATTAATTTAAATTTAAATTTAATTTAATTTATATTTCATTTTACATTTTTTTATAATTTTATTTAAATTTAATTTTAAAAATTTATAAAATATTTTTTTTTAAATATTTGTGAGTATTCACGGATACTCACAGAATTTAAAATACTCAGATATTTTTTAAACCAGTATTCGTGCAGATAACGGAACAAATAACAAAAAAAATTGTTATAAATTAGGTTTTGTATAAACATTATCCGTACTCAACCCTACTCGTTGTCATTTCGTTGGTACTGACTTATTCAAAAATCGTCTTCTTAAACAAGGAGGGTTGGAATGGTGTTTGAAACTGTGTGAAGTGAGCTAGCTTACGTAGTCAGAATTTTTTTTAACACCTAGTTCAAGAAACTGGAGTAGGATCTTAGGTTTCTACTTTATCTTCTTATTATGAAAATGGTGTAGTTTTTAAAACCCAAGATTCGGATATGGTCCATAAAGATATATTGGTCTATGTGAATTTTTGTTGTTACTGTTCACATTGGAGACAAAAATACTTAAAAAGGCTAAGCTAATTAAATGGGAATAATATAGCTAAAATACACTATTACTATTTATTACAGTGTAATCTTAGTGTTGATACACCTAAGCACCATAAAGGAAGACTAAAACAAATATAGTCATGTTTATTTAAAATTTATTAGAACAAAGGGAAACATTCTAACTTAGTTTACTACAAAAGAAATTAATAGATAGAAACAGAAGAAGGTACGATAGGTTCTACTTTTTTTAAGATAAACTTTAATAACACTATTTATGTATTAGAATTTAATGATATTTTTAATTAATTGAAGACTTTGAATATAGCTCTATTGGGTGGAAGAGATGGAGCGTGAGAGGAAGGAAAAACTGAAACAATGAGTGGTAAGATAAGACAGGACATAATATTGACGTCTTGCCAATTTGCTAAAGCATGATCTTCGGTTTCATTTTTATTTATTGTTATGCATTATATAAATGAAAAATGAAATCTTTGAAAAAATAAGTAAGAAGTTGAAAAAAAAAAGAGAGGAGAGAGATGAAGAGAAGTGGTGTGATGAAACCACCCATGGGGGAGTACGATGAGACGACTGAAAGGATAAGTGCAATAAAACAGAACTGTTGCGGAATGATGTTTCAGAAAGAGGTGGAAATACGATTACTTACGTAATTTTACACAAAAAATAAATACTTAAAAAAAGAATAATGTGAATGGAGAAGGCCAAAGCTAATATACCTTTTGCTACTCCATGCATATTTTTCTTATATAAATTAATGCAAAATTTACATTACAAATTAATTTTATAAAATTGAATTAAATTTAAATTTTATTTTTATAAAAGTATCTAATGTAGTAAAATACAAAAGATGGGGTGTTATGTTTTTGTATTTGTTTTATTTGGTGAGATGCTTTTTTTTTTTAATTTTTTATGAGAGTGAACAAATGACAATTTTCCATGTGGCTATATTAGTTTGTAATCACATATCTTTGGTGGGTTATATCATGTCCAGGTATTGAGCTTGTTCATGTAGAAAGCCTTTTATTTTCTTGTATTTTTCCGTTTGTATTTATTGTACATTTCTTGTACAAGGCTAACATATACAATTTTTGTCGATAGATTAGATAATTTTATAAAAAAATATTGATTAAAAATCAATTTTAGTATCTAAAAGTTGTTAGTCATTACAGTCAGTGGTCAGTTTACTAAATAAAAGATCATTGGTTATTAAAATAGTCACTATTATGAATAAAAAATTATAATTAGTCACTAATCAATTAGAGACTAATTTAGAAACTAATTCTTTTAATAGCAAAAATCTTGGTAGTTAATGTTTAGTGACCAATTTTCTTCCATAGCTAAAACCTGGATAACTAAATTTTAAATATCAATTATAAATTTTTATTCATAATAGTGACTTTTATTTGTTATGAATTAATAATTGTCTACACTTACTCATATGATTGATATGACTAATACTCATATAATTCATTACTACTCTTTATGTAGATATTTGCATTAACTAGTTGATTTGTTACTTTTATGGATTACATATTGTATTTATAAATAGGACTCTTCTCATCACTAATAATAGACAAAAAAGTTGTTCCCCATTTTCTCATTCTCTATTCTTCCTTTACTTCTTCTCTCTATTATTAACTATATTTTATAACATTATTTGTAATTAGTATCTAAATTGATTATTATACTGACTAACAACTTTTAGTTATCAAAATTGATTATTAATATGACCGTTGTTTTTTTCACTAATAGTACTCCACAAATACTCTATTTATTAATTTATTCTTTACTAATAAAAGAAAATTACAAAAATATTTTAAAACTAGTTTAGTTAACCTTTTTTATTTTCTCTTACAACAATCTTAAATTCACTTGTCGAACATTTCTGCCTTGGCACTTATTGACATATATTTTCAAGTTCAATGAGGAATAACTTACAACAAAGATACTCCTATAGTAAAAATATGATGAAAACATAATAGATAAATTCCTCGTACGTGTTGAAACATCATCTTTAAAGACTTATCCGCAGTGTATACGCAAATCGCCTAAGATAGAACATGAACATTTTAGATATATTCCGAGGATAACATAATTTAGCAAAATAAGCTCTTTAAAAAAGTATGAATAACCCAAAATAATATAAAAAAGATATAAAGGGAAAAGATAGCACAAGAAACCTAAAATAGGAAGAGATATGAGTTGAATCGTGTATCTTTTGGAGAACAACAAACCACCTTTTTATAGGTATGAATGAGAGATGATGATAAGTTAAAATCTCACATTCCATTATGAATATCTTGTAATCTTATCAACGGTTATATTCATATTTTTATATTTGTTATAAGGACCAAAACGAAACTTCTTTAACTATGATGGCTAAATTGCATCCGCATATTTTAAAATAAACAAATATTATACCGACTCTTACATATTTAACTGTTCGATTTGGATTGGACATGCATTTTGGCTAGTTGGTAGGGTTAAATTTCGATATTATTTTGGCTACCTCGAAAGTCTCTTGTAATGGAAATGATCGGAATCTGTTTTTTTTTTGCAGCGTAAAACTAAAGTTAGTTGTGAAGAAGGTGATTCAGTGTATCATTTTTTCAGAAAAGAGATTTTTTTATATATACTCTTTCTTGGTGAGTGCTAAATCAGGTCATGCATTTACCTGATTATAAGATCTTAGGCTATGCATTTACTTTATTATAGGATGTTGGGGCTTTTGTACAAAATAGAGCATAACTTAAAGTTTTATCAAAATAAATCAATAAAAAAACTGTAATCATTTGATTGTTTAGCTAAGAAAAAGAGTTTAACCTGAGACAAAGTTGAAATTTGATTTGCTCATTCTTCTGTGACTAAACATGAAGATTAATTTCGTGAGAAGATTAGAGTGGTGATTATTCTCTCGCTAGAATCAATATTGAAATGAGCAACCTCTAAGTTGGAACACCAAAACAACATCATGATTTGAGAAACATATAAAATGAAGTGAAGATATTTGCCGAAGTAGAACGATCCTGGTGAGTCAGAAAAGTGAAGGAGATGTGTCGTATATGAAATGAAGAAAACTTAGATAGGAGGATGTGCATACATATTTGGACATTTGCTCTTCTAACTTCAACTTCTTCTTTAATTATTCCGATTGGTTTTGCTGATGCTACAGATTTTAGACATCTTCAACATGCTTCACCTTTTGCATTGTTCCGTTTAGCACGTTAGCCCCCACATGTATTATCGTCTTTGTTGCATTATGATGGAGTGTTGCATGATGATATAGACAGAGAGAATCCAAATCGGTTAAAGATAGCATAATTGCGCCCCCACCATGTTTAAATTTAATCCATCCGCATATTTGATTGCGTTACCAACACCAGAGAACACAGATCAAAAGGTCATGCAAGTCTTCGTTGCATGTCGTATGTGGAAAAAAAAAACCACCCCATCAATAATGTACCTTAAATCTATTTCACTCACCATCACACCTCCTTGGACCCCCACCCTCAAAAATCAATCTATATTCTTCTCCTCCTGCACATTCTTTTAATATCAAAATTTTCTCCATAAATTATAACCTTGGAATGCATGAGTATGCTCACATCAATTATTAACTTTATAACCATTTTTCATGATTACAGCAAGATCATGAAATACACGTGGGAGAGTGGGGGAAATGGACTTCAGACTCTGAAATTAATACACCGTGAAATACGAAAAAGAATTTTGACAATACAAAAGATAACCTATCTTTTTAAATTTTATCTTAAGTTTTTTTATATTTTTGTATATGTCTACACATATATATTTATTATATCTGTCAGAAAGTAAGCCTTTTCTAGATATTCTAAGTTTTTATTTATTTATTTGTTTTCTCTTCTTAGGTTCAATTGCTGCTCTGTTTAGGTTAGAAACCATAATGCTCAAGATCAATAGAACTCAGTCTATCGTATATCAGTTTGTGTTTGCTATAATGATTGCCATATTGGCTGCAATTTAATGTACATAATATGAAAAAAATTGCATAAAAGGAAACAATTACGAACCGGTACAAGAGTTGTAGTTTGAGATAAGGCGTACTTGAAAAAAAAAAAATGTAAGCAAAATGATGAGGTGAGCCTTAACCAATGACAAAACTTTAGGTAGTGGAAACTATTTTTCCTTCATTCATTCATAAATGGAATCAAGTGCATCAACTTTAGGATATTTTCCTATACATGTTATGGTACCACCAATACCCATGTCACTAAATTAACTTTACTTCTTTAGCTTTTCCATATGTCTTAACAAAAAATATAATAGTCTCATATTATTATTTTAAACAGTAACTAATTTTAGTGTCCAATAATTATTAGTATTTATATTGATTAATTTACAAAATTAAAATTATTAATTATTATAAAATAGTTATTTATAAATAAAAAATTATAATTGATCATTAAATTTATTTTTAAAATTAGTTATTAAAAATTATTATCATAAAAATTAACTACTTAAATTTTGATTACAAAAATAAATTAATTTTTAAATTAGTCTCTAATTAATTAGTAATTAATTATAATTTTTTATTTATATAATGATTATTTAAATAATCAATAATTTTTAATTTTGTAAATTTATATTTAAATTAGTTTCTATTTTTTTATTTCTAAAGTTAATTTCTAATTGAGAATTTTCTTATATTGTGATATAGTATATTGACACAGATTAACGTAGGAAAAAAGGTCCTGTAAATAAGTGATGCAAAATATCGTTACTTAGTTATTATATTATAGAGTCGTAAAGTTTCTATATGCATTCTTTTGTTACTATATAACGTATTGTTTCAAAAATTTGTTATCCAATATTCACTATGGTCATGATTACACTTTTAAGAAACTAAAACAATCTCAACCTTGTACTGAATTGAATATAATGCTTATCAAAATGTTTATTTAAACAAACCTTAAAAGGTAAAAACAAAACAAAAAGGGTATTGCGATATTTGGTACCCAAAAACATCAAATGAGGGACACAAATACCATGATCCACTCCCATACAAATGAAAAAAAAAAAGGAAATAATAATTCAAAAGTCATTTTCATGTAAACTCCCAAATGTTATTAATGGAAATTAAGAGGAGCCCATTGACGAGCGTGCGGAAGCGAAGAAGAAGAGGCCCATTATGATTTTCCACGTGGCCGTGAAAGTGTTGGGTTTAAAACAGAAATCCAAAAAATAAAATGGACCCATTGATTGCACTACCGAAAACAGGGGAAGGCACAAAGTGGATCTTGTCGTGTATCTCACTCTCTCTCTTATTACACTGCTGCACTTAGAACTCACTTCAATAAACGAACGTGACGGATACCTAGTTTTGGATTTATTTATTTTATTATGTGTTGGGAAATTATTCAAACGACATTCACCACTTCACCAGTTGTTAGATTCTTTTTGATTTAATATCGGATTTCAACAAATCTCATGTAAGAAAATGATTTTAAATTAAAGCTTGAAGTGAGATATTTGGTAGACATTCAAGAATTATGTGAAATTATAATTTAAAGAAGGACACAATTGATTATTTTAAAATTAAATTTACTGTTTTTGTGAGTGAGTTTCATCAATTTATTTAATTGATTTCGAGTAAACGAAAAGGAGACAAAATCCAGAGGTTTAATTATCAATGAGGGAATCAGATTTGGTTGATTTTAAAATCACAATGACTCAATCGAGTTTTAAAAAATGCAGGAGAAAATCATACATTGACCAAATTATAAAATCACAATTAAGTCAAATTTCTAATAAAAGAAAGGTGAAACTCAAACAAAAAAAGTATATTAAAAATAATTCAAATTTGCAATGAAGAGAAGAAAAAAAAATATAAACATGGACCTATATATGATCTCTAATACTAAAGTAAAACACATAGAAATGGGTAATGAATGAAATCGAGGCCTGTAATTTCTGAACTCCAATAAGTTTCTAATTAGTGTATATTTAAAGAACAAAGTCAGGTTTAAAATTAAAGACTAGTCAAAATTTGAATAATTCAAGTTAGATTTAAGAGGGGGTTAGAAAACAAGACTCGTATTAAATGATTTGAAGAAAATAAAAGAGTAGGAAAAGACAATTATGAGTTCAAGATAATTTTTTAGGTGAACAAAGTTACTCAAACTAAAAACCAATTTAGCTTTATAAATATTGGATTTTTGAGAGAAAAAAGATATCTAATCCGTACATAAAAAATTGAGAACACTTCTGACCTAAAATATTAAGATAATAATTTTGAGTTTTTATTTATATAGTGTTCAACTTTCTATTTTTACTTAATATAAAATTTAAACTCACTTAAATTTTTGACCATGAACAATTTATGTACTTGACTCTTTTAATTAAGTTAAGAAGAAAAGGTATTTTGTTTTAATTAGTTTAAAAGCACGAATGATTATCTGAAAAAGGATATACTTTGAAAAACGAAGCAAACTATTTTTTGGAACTTAAAAAAGTAGGAACAGTTTGCGTTTTGTATGAATTTGAGGGCAGGTATATGATAGTTTGGTTTAGAATAAATGATAAAGTTTAATTATTGGTTTTGTCAACATGAAGAGGACAAGTAAAAGAGTGTAGTTTAATAAGATGATAGCTGGCAAAGTTGATACACTTTTCTCCTTCGTTTTCGTTCATAATTGATACATCTTTGTCCGCTATATAATTACAATATTGTGAATAGAAGATTTTATTTCCAAAACACAAATTTGCTATTAAAAATATGGAGACTCCACCTCTCCTTATCCTTATGAAAAAAATCATTAAAATGAAGTTGTTATCAGAAGTTGGTTTTTCTCATCATAAAAGGCCAAAACTATATAACTAGCACTGGACTTTTCTCTTTGTTTGCGTACATGTGGTCAGAAATACAAGAACCTGTAAATTCTTTCTACTTCTTTTAGACAAAACTTTCATCTTTTTTTTGTTTCTTTCTATTTCTATGTTTATTCAGAAGAATAAATCAAATTTGAAATTTACAATAACTTACACAGTCTAACATCTGAACAAAATATATTGTATGGTATCCATTAAGCTTAAGTTAAATTTATTTGTGATTAAGTCTAATCTTTTATAAATACTATTTTTGTTTTAATCTTTTACTTTTGTGAGTCATAACACAATTTTTTAGATATTTATATTTAGATATTTTTGAATAAATGTCTAAACCATTTAATGCATTTTAACATATAATGATTTTGATTAATTTTAATTTTCAAAAACGTTGTTCAGTAGGAATAATTATTCTCTAAGTATTTCTTTTAGCGTTTGCAGTCAATATATGCTATGAGTAATGAAAAAAAGAATATAATTTTTTCCATAACTTAATACTTTTACTAATGATTATTAGTTATTAATTCCTAAAATTTGAAGTTCTAAAAATACTAACTAGGAATTAATTATATAAAAGACTGTATCAGTTATCGGATAAATCGATATCATCCCATTTCAAAGTGTTGTTAAGAAATTATTTCCTAAATAAACCTGTTGAAAATATATGATTTTTTTTCTATATTAGTGTTGGAATTATGAAAAGTATTGTTTTTTTAATTTTTTACTTATTCAATTTATACGGGATTACAATATACGAGACAAGTTTCGCTATCCCATCATTTTTAAAGAAAAAATTCATCTTCATGTCTCATACTTAAGTATTAAATTTTTGTCTCATTCTCTTTTTCACAAAAAATTATGGTAAAAAAAATATGATATTATCAAATATTCAATATTAAAAGGGGTGTTGTTTTTCTAAATATTAACTATTTAAAAATAAATTATAATTGTATAAATTTTAAATTAGAATGCCAAATAAATTTTATGACAACCAAATTATTTATTAAATTTGCAAACTTTAATGAAATTTAATAGATAAAGTTTAAAAATATTTAAAGAAAATATATAAAAAAACAAATATTCAAAGTAAAAAATATTTTAAATGTCTTTTTACTTCAATCTTTTAAATTCTAATGAAATATTTTTTCATACATTAATAAAAGTTATAATACATCAATTCGTCAAAATCACATACACTACAAAAAAATATTTGATTAATGACAAATTTTAGTGACAAAAAATAATTAGTCACTGTAATAACTAGTTTAGATACAAATTTATAAACTAAAAATTATTGATAACTAAAATAATTTCAAAAAATTATAATTGGTAACAAAATTGTTTGTATTATGAATTGGTCTCTATATTGGTCACTAACATTAGCTGCATAGGTTTTGGCTACAAAAAAAATTGGTCTTTAAATTAGTTTCTAATTAGGAAATTGGTTTCTAAATTGGTTTCTAAACTTTTTTTTTTGTCTAAATATATTTTTTGGTCATAAAATTGGTCACTATTTGATAATTTTCTTGTAGTGATACAGAACAAAGACAAACTAATAATGATGAAATTTTAATATAGATCTTTTATCTTTTTAACTTCAATATATGTTTCATGGTGATAAAAAGAAATATGACAATTGCATTAAATTATTATATTATATAGTAAACAATTTTTTTTATATAATTGTATTGATAAGATTACGTATATGATAATGAGTTATAAAATATAAATAATTATATTAAAAAATATTAAAATAATATTCTACATGATAAAAATAAACAACAAATAAAAGTATTAAAAACATGATCTAATGTGTCTTAGAAAAAATTTAATAAATCATTGAATGAAATTGTATAAAGAAAAATAAATAAATAAATAAATAATGGTATGATAAGATGAAAAAACCCTTAGAAATTTAAGAAAAATTTTCAAATAATAACATAGTCAATAGTTGAGAGATGACAAAAATTGTCTTAGTGAAACAAAAAAATTCTTCAAATGAAACAAAAATTAATAATAATATAATAAAGAAAATCATTTGTATACTTCATAAAGATTCATGATATTGAACACTTAAATTATAGGAGTGTTAAACATTTTGACGTGAAATTAAAATATACGATAAATAAAGATATTAAAAGAGAGTAAAAATATTTAAATGTGAGACATAAAAATTATAGTCGCAATTCTTTGAGAGAGATCTTCATCATTATTGCAATGATGTATTATATGGTAACAATACAAGATAATTGTCACGTCATATAAAAAATAAGAAAAATCTAAAGACATTGAAAACTCAATAGACTACAAAAATTTAATAAGGAATCAACTAAACATTTCAACATTTATAATAAATCCAAAACATAATCAAAATAAAATAATTTTTATTATTTTCATTATAGTTTATCAATTATTCACACTACCTTTACTATTACCTTTATTTACCAATTAAATTATATATTTTAAGAAAATGTCAATAATTACAACAAATTTATTAATTTAAATCATTCATTTTAAATATGGAAATCATACATTATATATTCAAAAATATTTATTTGTATGGACGTAGTACACTTTATATATTAAAAACATTTATTTATTATAAACTTAATATATAGAATAATAACATATCATTCCTTACACTAATAGTAGGGGTTTACGCATTTAGTTACATGTATTAAAATAACGGTCATTTGTTGTAGTTATAGCATTAATACGGGTTTATTTATAAAGTCATTCTCATGCCAGATGCTAGGTATCAAGATATAAAATAATACAATAATTTAAGAACTATATTAATTTCAAATGTTTTTGGCTTAGAATATATGTCTTTTCTCTTTGAGGAAATAAAATAACAGACAACTCCTTATTTTTGTTTTGGTACTTGTCTTCTTCTTACACATAACCGATGCTGGCGTGATTGCCTTAATACATTAACAATCTAATATTTTTATTATATATTGGCAATGTAAAAATTGTAACATAAACTAGTTTTGTGTTACTATTTAGTTATATTGAGCAAAAAATGAATTTATTTTGTTTTGAATATAATCGTTTGGATATAGAGCTCTATGCTAAGATCTCTTGTAAGTCAGTAATATTTAGACACGTGAAGGATAATTAAAGATCTAGAGATAAGGTAAAGAGAAGATTTTAAAGAAGAGTTGTAGATAAATGGTGATTTTTTATAAAATGAAACTCGATATTAATAAAAATTATATTTATAATATAATGTTTTAATTAAATAAAAAAAACTGAGTGTGACCTTTTAAAACCACTTCCTATTTTTTGTCCTTACATTTTTTTCTAAAATTATTTAAAAATAATGTGATTCAAATGTTCTAACTCGAGGTATATTAATTTGTATTTTATTTTAATTCCTGTTAATATTTTGTTTTGTTTCATTTCATTGTTTTCAAACGTGTTTTTTAAGTCCGTGTTGTTAATGAAAGATAATTTACTAAATAACAATATGTCAAATGGAACGTTAGAATTGTTATTGATTCATTTTATTTGTATTTTTCTCAGTGTAAATATTTTCCAAACTTTCATTAGTTTGGATGTAACACATAAAACACGTATTTTGATTTATACACATAATAATCGATTAAGTGATTATTGTGGCAGTTAGAAGGCCACATCCTCATTATCACGACTTTAAAAATTAGTCTTCAAATCCTCATTCCAATTCTTTTGTCTTTTTCATCAATCACTTTCTTTCTCTATAACGGGAAGATTATTACATAGCAAGTCTTCAATATATCTCAGTCAATTATTATATGAAATAGATACATTGTGTTTCAATCTAGGAAAAAAAATAGTAACTGCTACAGTTTTCACAATAACTCCAAAAGAATACTATCATTCAACCTGTTATTTTATATTTTTATACAATGCTTTGAAGTCATCATGTATCAAACAATATCTAAGCAAAGTCTTAATAAACCAAAACTCAAAATATACACCTTAAATAACCATTACTAAGCCTTTTTTTTATAAATTTTTAAAACATGAAATATTTTGAATTTGAAAAGCTACAAACTGAATAAAAGTAATAACAACCACAAGAATAAAAAGTAAATTAAACATAGAAAGAACGAAACCCAAAATAGTCTGTGTATAAGTAATTTAAAGTTCAAGTACCAAAAAATTGAATAAAAACAATAAACCAAGTCACTTGTCCCACACTTTTAATTACATCCACTTGATATTAATTTTTTTCTTGGTTTCATAAGTTGCCACTTTTTAATTCCTTATTGCTTGGTGGTACTATTTATATAGAGAATAGAGAAAATGCAAGCGAATGATTTAACCAAATAAGATATTTCTCTATATAAAAAAAAGTAAGAAAATAATATATCTAGCCTGAGATTTCTCAAGAGAATATTTATCATATGGTAAGATGACTTAATTTCTGTCATCTTTTATAAAGATGATCAGTATAAACTTTGTTTTACAAGATAAATATATGTGAGATGCAGATTATTCTCCTAAGTAATTTTTCTAATGACTGGGAAAATATTTTAAACAAATAAGTACATCCTAGAACTTACTTTACATATTTTACTTTACATATTTTACTTGAATAAAATTTAGCATTCACATAACCTATTTTTAATTTATATGCAATAAATCTCATTTAGGTTAGAAATAAGATTAATTCATAATGTATAAGTAGGTATAAACTTCACTCTACAAGCCAATTTTATAAGGTTTAATTGAGTTTAAAATTCACTTCTTAACATGATACCAGAACAATGATTTAGAGAACTATCCTAACGAAATTTATTGTATCTTGAGTCAGTTGTTCTATCTGCTATTGAATTGTAATGGGATCACTTGAATCTTATATTCAAGATATATATATCTTGTCATAAAAGAGGTATCTTGAAAGTCTAACATAAAATAAAGATAATACTAATTTAAATTATATTATATTGTTATTTGTTGAATGTAGTCCAAATATGAACTATTTTTGTTGCTATAATTAACCGAAGCTTTAGGGAAAAAAGGGTTAAAGCACTGGAGAAAAAATGCATCAAGAAAAGGATGTTGGATAGTAACTTGCCCCCACAAGGGAATTTGGATAAGAACTTGCAGCAAATGAGGGAATAAGGATGTGAAGAAGAAGAGGAAAAAAGAGGAAGAAAAGTCAAAGATAAAGTTAAGAATGAGATTACGTGCATGAGCAGCCAATTATTGAGAGTAGTCCCACATGAGGGAGCCTACTTTATTTGAATGCTATCTCCTTTTAGAGTCACCGTTATTCCCAGTATCCTAATCATTAATCCTTAGCTAATAATACTTCTGTAATTCCTTATTTTTGGAAACTTGTGTTTCATTTTCTTTAGTGTAGTTTCTAAGCACACTCTCATTAAGTAAAAATTGAGATTCAAACAAAATAAATGTATAAATAACTAAAATATACCAAAAATAACAATACTTTTTATTTAATTAGTTGGAGAATTAATAAAGAAATTTACTACATGACAAAATTAAAATTGTCTCCATGTTAATCATACTCGCATCTTGACTTTTCATTTTCTTTTTTATTTCTTGACAACGCTGTTTTTTTGTTTTCGGTTGGTGGCGTGTATGGGGCATGTGCAATGTTTAGAGCACGCCATTCACAAAAGTTACTATACGAATCATGATACTTTTTTTTTAAAACACGAGCCATGATCTTTTTGTGAAGCTTTTGTTATGTCCAAACAGTTTAAAAATAAAATAAAAAATCGCTTACAAGTTGTTTAATAATAACGTTGATCTCGTAAACAATTTTAAATAAATAAAATTAGATTATTGTCCTATTGTAGTGATAAATGTGTGCAATCTACAATTGGCCATTAATAATTGTCCTACTGATATTACTTTATAGGTATAAAAGGGCATCTGAATTAGAAAGAAAATAAAAGTAGAGTTGGAGGATAAGACACCCCAAAAGAAAATTACATTAAAAAACACATAAGAAGTATTCAGAAAATTAACAGTTTGTAAATAATGACAAATATTTGGGTGGGTATTTAATGGGTGCAAGAAATTTCCTCTTTTATGAGGATATATTTGAGTACAACTGGGATAAGTTCACGCCAAACTATTATTGCACAAGTCTTTCCACGTTTAAACCGCAAGTTTTTTTTTTCCTTAATCAAGCATGACTCTGCTCTGTTTCAAGGCTTTTAATGAACTAGAGACAAATTTTTAAGGAAATTCATATGCAGAAGTGATTATCCAGAAACATGCAAACATTTAATTTATTAAATGCAGAAATAGTGTAGGAAATTAATACAACAGAAGCTAGGCAATGAAATAAAAGAATGGTTACAATTAATTGTTGCCTATGCATTCTAACAGGCAGTGAAAGCCAACTTTTTCAAATAATTAATATTTTTTACCTGGAGTAATCATATAGAGTAATCATATATATATATATATATATATATATATATATATATATTCAATATTAAACATTACTTTTGTAATTAAAGGTATATCGTTTCATCAGCATATATGTTTATTGTGAAAATAAATTCACACAATTAAACATATATTTACACATGTAGAGAGTATAATAGAAAAAATAAACATTGTATAGAACTATTGTGATTACTATATTATTATCATAACGAAATTATTATATTTTTAGTTTCATCATGCATCACTCTGGAAAAAAAAAATCACGGATCCAATCTTCGATAAGCATACATTGTTTTTGTACTGAAAAGGCTGAATGTCTTCTGTCTCATCACATGTTCCCAGGATTATCCTCAACTTGTGCTCAATAATCCTTCATAAAATAATCTTCTACCCTGCTGTTAGAATCGACCACTGTCTATTTCAAGGTCAAATTATATATATATATATATATATATATATATATATATATATATATAAATTTATTTAATTAAAATATTAAATAAAAATATATATATATATATATAAAAAATATATATAAAAAATATGCAA
>Ga0099822_1004876_pt1 | contig 17507 bp, 6 predicted proteins | sample CowpeawhiteBW_FD_76839 | JGI IMG/M metagenome (GOLD analysis project Ga0099822, IMG submission 76839) | Root nodule microbial communities of legume samples collected from California USA - Cow pea white BW | ecosystem: Host-associated > Plants > Roots > Nodule | place: USA: California | collected...
AAATGAAGAAAGCCATGAAACATATAAATGGCAGAAAGGTTAAAAATATATGTAATGAAAAAAAAAGTGTTTGAGAATAAATACTTTGTATTTTTAAGAAAGTCAAAAAAATAAAAGAAACAAAAAATAACAAAAATCATTATTATAATATTTTAACTACTTTCTTTCTATTATAATATCATTTTAAATATGATATTAAAGTAATAAAAATAATAATATCAAAATAAAAAAAGTTATCCTACTTTTCATTCATTTTTTTTAAAATCAAACAAACTTACATTTTTTTCTCTTTTACTCACAAATAGTTTCCTAAACTAAAACAAGAATCAAGTGATTATTCAATTCTATGAATACTTTTTTCTTACACAAAAGAAAAAAAGTTATGTGGAAGATAGTTGAGATAATGACACATATTTTAAAACAATTATCTTAATTTAACTTTTATATATAATATTTGTTGTGAGATTTTTTTTGTCATGTAATTACACAAAAATACAAGAGTGGTTAGATGTATTTATGTTTCTAAATGCAACATTACAATAATATAACAAGCACAAAATATAAATTTTTCATTATACAATGTCATTGAAACACATTTTTGCACAAATACCTTGTACTTGCATTATATTACATATTATTGAACTAATGACCCTTCCAACATATTCATACCTTTAAAAAATTACACATCGGTATACCCTGCACATTGTTCTCCTACAACACCATAACTTTTTACGTAATGATAATGTTTAATTATTTGGATGGTTTTCACTTTGACAAGGTATGTCAATTTGGTCTTCGTTGGTATTAAAATGTCAATTGTATTCTAATTTTTGAAAAAGTGTCTTAACTGAGTCTTTCAGATAAAAATTACTAAGGTCGTTAACGACATGCCACGTGACAATAAGTGGTTTTTGTATCATTTTTTTATTTATTGTAATTTTTTTTTTTGCAAAAAAATAAATAAATCTTGTCACGTGTTAGGTTCCTGGTGTGACCTGTGATATTGTCAATGCCACGTGGTAAGATTATGCTACGTATCAGTGTCACTTTCACGGTTAAATGTTATTGTTTTGATTTCAATTTAGTCCTCATATGTTTCCTTAATTCAATTTAGCCCCTACTTATGTTTCTTTAATTAAATTTTATCCCATTTATTTAATAATTAAAATATTTTTTTAATCCATTTTTTATAAAATTAAAATTAATTAGCATAAATATTTGTACAAAATTAATTAATATAAATTCGTAGGCAATTGTTGCTTTCACATTACTGTCTCTAGAGCTACTTGCACAACATGGTTGTTGAAAAAATTTCATTCAGGTATTGGAAAACTTACACCAATGATTAATAAACCATTTATACATTTTGTTGTAACATTGACAAGATACCAAAGTCAGGTCAACTATTTAGTGATATTTTTATTTTACTTTTGTTTAATTCATTTCATATTCTATTGTATTGTATTTAGGGATGTTAACAGGATGAGTAGAGTACGGGTAGTAGCTCCTACATACCTTATTTGATGGATAAATATTTGTCCCGTACTCGTATCTGTCGGATATCCGTTATATGGGTATCTGTCTAATTTTTTTATATCTGCAAGTATCCACGGGTATCCGCGAATATTTACAAAATTATTTAAAAAATATATATTTAATCATAAATTCAAGTAAAATATATCATTGTCATAAATTTTAAATAAAGTTCAAACAAATTCAAGTCCATACAAGTCCAAATAATTATAAAAATATATATATAATTACGTTCAACACAATGGAAATTCTTTAACTAGTCAAGCTCACTTTCTCCGTTTGATTTCTGAAAAATAATCAAATAATAAACCTCAACTGCCATGTGCCAAGTATTCTTATTTTGATTCCATCATTTGACAACAAGCATACCATAAATGTCATTGTCTATATAGTGTTTGATGTATATGCCCAATTTCAAAAAAGGGTAAGAGAAGAATGTCAAGGGGTATACTTGGAAGAAAACAACGTACTAATTCTTGAATATGAAAGAATGAAGACAAAAGACAAGACGAGATGTGCAACTTAGTAAAAATTAGGTCAGAATGTATTTTACTAATATATATATATATATATATATATATATATATATATATAGGTATTTTTATGAATTAAAGTTTAACAGGTACGAGTATCCACGAGTACGGATACTATGATACTCGTACCCGCCCCATTAACATGCGGATATAAAAAATACTCGTACCCGCGGGTAGCGGGTATTTATTATTAATATCAGTTTCCTACCCATTGCGAGAATTATCCGCAGATACCCACAAATACGAATATTTTTGACATCCTAATTGTATCTTATTTGTTTTATTGTTCTAATCACTCACGAACAATTTTTTGTTGCAAAAGATGATTTCCCAACATCATGAAACCTTTCACGATGGTTTTCTGAAGAATTTCCACATATATAAAAAATCACTTATAAAAATATACAAATATAATAATAGTATGCTAAGCTACAATAAGTTGTGATTAAACAAAAGAGGATAAGAGCCATGTTAAAGTAAAAAAATATGAGAACACATTGATAATAATTAAACAATGGAACGTAAATTAAAAATAAAGGAATAATGTTAAAAAGGATTCAACATAAGAGAAAATGTAGATAATACTAAAATAATATTTTTTAATGCTTTTAAAAGAAAAGTGGTGCAATAAAGCATATGTAAATTACATAAATTATTCAACCATTTATAATTAAATTTAAGGTTTATTGGCATTCACAGTGTAAGCAGAGATTTATATCTATTTAAATCGTTTGATTAATTATTTAATTAAAAGAAATATATTTTTCAAGGTATATTATAAGATGAATTATTCAATTAGATATATATTTTTATACAATTTAACATACCAACAATATATTGTTAAAATTCAACGATTATATTAATTTAAATCACATTCTATATAAAGTTATTGAATAATGTAGTAATAATTATTATTTATATTAATAATTAAAAAAATACGCAATTCAGTAATGTTTTAACATATTAGAATAATACTATTTTTCAAAATATATATTAAAATGTGAATCTTCATATATAAGAAAAAGGGGGTGAAGAAAGAATAAATAGATGACGATAGAAGCCCTTTTCAGTGGTCCAATTTTGCGGGCTCGACCCGTTCTAATGCACTTAGGTCATAAAAATTTAACGGACGGCTGAGATCTATCGCCTTGGCTTAAGCAGGGTGTGGTGTCTATAAAAGTTAAAAGAGGAACCCAAACCCTAGCACTTTGCTACTGCGACTGCGCGTTTCCGCACGATGGGTATTTTTTTCTGTCTATCTCTTTTCTTCCTTCGTTACTACCTTTCGGATTGGTTTTCTGATGAATGTATACGTTCGATGTTCTATTTTCCAATGAGAAGCTCTGTTTATAATTTTCACCGTGACGTCGTGTATGTGAAAGTGAAAATGGTCACTGTCTCATTCCTTCTTGGAAGTTTTTCGAATTTTATAGCAAGATTTAAGAAACCGTAACTACTGGAAATTCGCTCTAGGAATATGCTTTTTGTTTTTGGTTATGAATGCTTGTGTTTCCTCTTCATTTTTGGTTTGGTGTTGATATAATTTTGATTCATTGGACTGACTGGATTTTAAATTGACAATTTTAGGCCTAACTTTTCCTTTATCAACCTCAATGGAATGAATGAATGATAATGTATGTTTTGTTCATTTTTTTGAGTGGCGGCGTTTTGCTTTCTGTTCTTCTTATTTGGTTTTAAGGCTTATGTTTATAGGTTATGCTGGATTAGTTTGTCATCATAGCAGTTATTTATTATACAACTGCGTTTCGGATTTAGTTTGTTTTAATTGTTGAGCTGTGTTGATTTATGTGCAATAGGTGCTTACAAGTATGTCTCGGAGCTCTGGCGCAAGAAGCAGTCCGATGTTATGAGATTCTTGCAGCGGGTGAGGTGTTGGGAATACCGCCAGCTGCCATCAATTGTTCGTCTGACAAGGCCTACTCGCCCAGACAAGGCTCGCCGCTTGGGTTACAAAGCTAAGCAGGTGGGGAATTTTGTTTATGTTAGATGCGATATTTTAGTTGTTTATTTCTTTGCGTCGTTCAACCTTCTGCGTTCACTTTTTTCACGGGGAAAGAATTGTTTATCAATAAACAAATGACTTTTTTATCTGGATGATTGCAAAACAGTGTGACTTCTATGTAATTCCATGATGTCCTTATCTAATTTAGATGTCCTTGGAAAGTGTGAATGACATAGTTATGTGTAGTTTTAGGTTAGTTAAATTTCGAACTGTGATGAAACAAACATTTTGAAAAATAGATAGCAGTATTTGGTAAATTTCGAAGAAATTAAAGAACCATTATATTGAAAAAATTGTCCGGATGAATTTGTATTTTTTGTTGTAGAACTTCCATATTTACGAATGATTGGATGCATTTCTAGACGAGCTATAGTAAAATTACCAATTGTTGGTCATGTGACGCAGTTGTTTATCTTCTTGCCAACTGTGCTTTTCTAACAGTCAAAGGAGTTTTCATTGGCAAATATAGATTTGTTACTACCTTGCTAGTTTTCATTGGCATAGACCTTTTTTCATTACTATGAAACCTGTCCAGTCCTTGTAGTGGACCTGTCTGAACTTGGTTCACTTGAATCGGGATCGTGATTATATTATTGTGTTATTTCAGGGTTACGTGGTTTACCGTGTGCGTGTCAGGAGGGGTGGCAGGAAGAGACCAGTTCCCAAAGGTATTGTTTACGGTAAGCCAACCAACCAAGGTGTTACTCAATTGAAGTTTCAGCGCAGCAAGAGGTCCGTTGCTGAAGAGCGAGCTGGAAGGAAGTTGGGTGGCCTTAGGGTCCTCAATTCTTACTGGGTGAATGAGGTTAGTTAACATGTTATATCATTCGTTGAAGGTGGAACCTGCTTATAGATTGCTTATTGGTTGTTGTGATGCTATTGCTGTGTGTTACAGGACTCAACCTACAAATATTTTGAGGTCATTCTGGTGGATGTTGCTCACAGTGCTATAAGAAATGATCCAAGAATCAACTGGCTCTGTAACCCAGTCCATAAGCACAGGGAACTTCGTGGCCTTACTTCTGCTGGGAAAAGTAACAGGGGTTTACGTGGCAGAGGACATCTCTACCACAAAAATCGCCCATCACGCAGGGCAACCTGGAAGAGAAACAACACACTTTCTCTTCGTCGTTACCGCTGATTTTATTACTGTTATGGTATCTTGCTTCATTTTCTGAAAATTTGGAGTGCATTATATGTAAGACTATAGGAAATTATCAGTTTTGAACGCCTGAATCATCTTTTTTTTTCACCCCGAACCCCGTTTTAGAAGTAAAACTTGAGAGATTAATCATTGTAAGATTTTTGCTATTTGTTGGTATTGTTTGTTATTGATTTTATCGTACTACCTCATCTTTGCGATTCTCGTGCTATGATTCTTTTGGAGTCCGTTTATATTTGTTTGGCGTTGGATGTTTTACTGTGAGCTAAGAGTGAGTGAAAAAAAATCATAACCGTGTTGCGATAGTTAATTTGTAAAAGCCTTTTTTTTATTGTTTAATTCCTTTTTGAATTATAAATTATTAATAATATCATTAAAGTATGTTTTAGGGTTTCCCTTTCGAATATAGCTTCGGAATATATTTAGTGTAAATTTTAATTTTAATAGGAGTGTCTATAATGCTTGTAATTTCAGATTAAATACTTTGTATCTTTACTCCAATTTTAATTATGTTTGAGATTTTTCTTAAACGATCGTCTTCGTTTAACTAACCGATTTATACTAAATTTACATTAGGGGATAATTGTGGTTGTGGGCAGTAAAGTTACAACAGGACGAATCATAGTCATATCTTCATTTTAAAAATATATTTATATGTCTAAGAGACATTGATATTTTTAAATATTTTAATAGATTTTATTTTATGTTTTTCCTTAAGTTCTATTAATTTTTCTTATCTTATTCAAAATGTATTTTATTTTATTTTTTAAAAATTATATTTATAGTTTTACTTTTTTTATTAGTATATTCATATTTCTTTTTATGATTTTAGTAAATTACATGTCTTTTTTTGTACTTCAGTAAAATGGCTTTTGTTTCTTATTTATAAATATCATATTTACAATAATATAAGCAAAAAGTTATGAAATTAGAAGATGAAATTTTAAAAGTAAATGTTTTTCCATAAATAAAAATTTGAATTTATAAATAATATAAGAATCGTTAATATGATTTTATTAAAATTATAAAAAAGGTGAAGCTCTTAAAAGACCTTGGAGTATATGTTGTTTAGTATATAATCTAGTAATTATTGACGCATTTATTGACATATAATTTAACAATATTCTAAATATTATATTACACTAGAGTGGAGTGGTCCATGTGAATATGATTTAAAATAAATTGTGGTCTGGTCTCCATCTTGGATTATGTTCAGTACTAACGTCAAGGAACTGCACTTCATTACTAGCAATGTGTTTTTTCTAAGTGTTACATATGTTTTTTTGGAAGAAACCTGATGTGGATGCCCAAGTCCTTTTACAAATACCTCTTCACAGTTTGCATACATTCCCTGACGTGAAGGAGGCATATGCTATATTTTGATACTTTGACAGTTTTTGTTAATGACAAACTCTTCACCAAACCTTTCTTTCATTTTTCCAAATCATGATAAATTATTAAAAAGAAAAAATATCGATCCAATTGAATGTTGTCATGTGAACATTGTTAAAATTTTGTCAAAAAAAGTTTGTCAAAAAATCTTTTTCCATATTAATTGTAGAAGAGAGAGTTGGATTTTCTTTACCACATGGACAATGAAATGACCATTACCTTTAATTGTTCTTTTCTTCATCATACCGACAACATTACAAAAGCACTTGTTTGGTTAATACATCAGAGTGTCGATTTAAAAATGTAATTGTTTATTTGGCCATAGCTTTCAGCTTTCACTCATTACATTCTATTTCAGATTACAACGGCAGAAACGCCATTACTTCACTTCCAAGTGTTCATTCATAACTTCCTGAATAGTAACAAATCGACCATATTCTATAGAGAGCTGTGCTGCAACTCCTATAGCAACAGATACTAATCCATCTTGGAGATCTACACTTGGACCCTTTTCTCCTCTGCCTCTGATTGCAGACAAGAAGCTAAGGTGTTCTAGATAGCTAGATCCATGGTGTAACCCATCATATCTGTACAGTCCACAACACCAAAATGAAAATTTAAATCACTTTCATTTCATTTCACCATCTCAACAAAGCTTAGCTCATTTATGACATTTAACAGATAGAAGGAAGCTACCCACTTTATTCTCTGATCCTCAGCTTTCAAAGTCTGGACACCATTTCGCCCCCCCTCTCGTGTACCAAACCGCACAACACTCTCAGGAACAAAGGCTTCTCCCTGTCAACAAACAAACTCATGCACCTATTGTTGAAATAATAACTCACCAAACTTAATTCTATCTTAATCAACAAGCCACGGCAAGAAATACAATTGATAGAGACAGAGTTTTACCTTTCCAATATCTCCTACAACAGATATTTCTTGCTCATTTTTACTTCCTTCGGCAAACATACAAAGGTCAAGCATTCCTCGAGAACCATTGTCAAATTCAACAATAACATACGCATTGTCAATGATATCGGGCACCTGCCCAACAAACCAGTGAATAGCAGTAACAATATGAAAGCTTAGAGGAAAACTTTGCGCCAATTAAGGCTGCTACACAGAAGAACATATATGAAAAAGTCATAATCTTTATTTCTTCATCAGATATGAAAATCTCGGCTATCTCTTATTGTAACTCAAAGATTATTGTTTCAAGCTTGGTTATTGTAACTCAAGTACCTTTCCATCATATATTTCATCCTTGTGATTAACATCGATAGCTCCAGAAGCCATCACACGAACAGGATTTGAACCTACAAACAGTCTCATCAGATCAAAGAAGTGGCAACACTTCTCTACCAGGGTACCACCTGAGTTAATATTGAACCGATTCCAATTGTTCACCTGTGACCAGTATCACTTTTCAGCTAGCTCACTAAGAGAACACAGAAACATGTAATTTCAAATTGCATAAAATCTAACCTTAACCAAAAATGGAAACCGATGCTCCCGAATTGATACCATTCTGATTCGTCCGAGGTTTCCTCCCTGAACTATTTCTATCAGCTTTGCAACAGGTGGCATGTATCTATATTCCAATCCAACTTGTACCAAAATATCTGGTCTCTTTCTAGCAGCATCGACAACCTAATCCAACGTATACACAACAACATCAAATTAGTTATTAGTTCATCATCATTAAAATTACATTCTAACAGTTAAGCCCATAATAAGCAACCGATTATATGAAAGGAAAGAGAGACCTCTTTGCAGTGAGAGATTGTGGTGCACAAGGGTTTTTCTACCAGTACGTGATGGGGTTTGGAATGATTGATTATGTCCATAAGAATCCTGTGATGGGTCATGTTAGGACTGGATACCACCAGAACATCACAAAGTCCACTGTCCAACAGCTCCTGGTGACCTGAAAAAACCTTCACAACTTTTCAACTCATCATGCTCATTCATTCATTCAATTTAATTCAACAATTCAACACTATACAGAGTTGCCAACTTAATTAAACAAAAAAAATCTCCAATTCCAACCTTGAAGTACTATTACCTTCTCTCCTATATGATACTTAAAAAAAAATAGCTATATCGGTAATCTCTAATCCCTCAAATATTAGAAGTAATGCCAAGAACTTTCCAAGTAGCGATAAACCCTTCAAATTACTCACGGGATCACCTATATAGAGAATTTGGGTTCTCTGGTGACTTTTTCTGTACTGGTTCTCTGCAATGTCCTCGGTGTCTTCGGCATAAATTCACGGTTACAGATTTTAAAGATTTAAAACATATTAAAAAGATTTTTAAATAGAGAAAGAATAATCCTTGGAATCCCAAATTGTTGGTTTATTATTCTTAATTAAACTATCAGCTTAGTACAAGTACTGCCAAGATAATTGCAGATCAAACTATATGTTTCCTAATGAAGCCTGATAAATAGCACTTCTAGATTCAAGTCACAATTATGAAACAACGATATATCCAGAAAAAATTGTTATATTAAACAGAAAGTAAAGAGCAGAGTGATAGTGATAATACCTTGAGAGGCCAACTGAAGGAGTGTCCCAATTGAAGAGCGAGTTGTTGCGAGGGAATATGAGGGTCAGCAAAAGCGACAACCGCCACGCCTTCAGTGCGAAGATGGTACAAATTCACGAGATGCTCTCTACCCATCATTCCAACTCCTATGATTCCGTACTTCAAAACACCACTTCCCATGGATTCTCAATTCTGATTCTTCAACACTATCTAACACGGTTCTTTTGTTTCTACCAAAATCTGGTATTTAGAGTTATACAACACATTTCATCCATTCATTATCCCACAAAATCATCCATGTCACTTCACATCTTTTTGCCATTGGATTTTCTTTTTCTTAATTTCATTCTTTATTTTGTTTCACTTTTGGACATAATTAATTACAATACAACTTTCCTCATTCTAATCCGTTCGCAAATATCGATTTTAAAAAATAGATTCCAAGTAGACGATATTGTAAAAGTTTTTTTTTTTTATTAATATTTACTATAAACTCAAAGAACTTCGCATTTAGAAAATAATTTTAATTTTTTTTTCTATCACATACAAAGTCACAAATCAATAATATTTAACATAAATTTTAATTCCAAGGTATGACGTACGAGTTGTACACGTTTTCAAATTAACAATTTTGTAGCAATTTTAATTTTTAAAATCATTCAACTATATCACCCATTTATATTTTTTATGTAGTAACAAGTTTATAATTTGTTTGCTATTATTATAAAATCTCGTAAGAGTGAAAAATACAAATAAATAACATGATCTTTATTATTAGTTAAAATGTATTAAAAAAATGGAAATGAAAAATTAGAATAGTGATATTAAAAGGGAGATCTATTTGATTTAACTACTAAAAAAAATCATAATTTCTTTTTTTTTGAATTTCTTAGAAAATATTTATAAATTTTGTTATGAAATTTTTTTTACAAAAAATTACTAATTTTTTTTGTAAAATAATTTTATAAAACAATTTTTATAATAAATTTTATAAGAAATACTTATAAATTTTATAATTTTGTAAAAAATAATTATTAATAAAGGAATTATCTGTCAATTAAATTTTTTAGACAAAAAGGTAGAAAAAAAGTATTTTCTTGCAAATTTTTTAACAAATTTACAAAAAAAATATCATGTTAGTATGAGAATTTCTAGTAGTGTTTATTATTTTCAATACATTTTTACCAATGGAAGTATTTTTTTTAAAATAAAAAAAATATGTTAGCACTTTCCAAAAATAATGTCCTCTGTTTGCGCATTAAAATGCACAGTAATTTTTTTGTTTCTTTGGAAATAATTCCATGCCATTGCAAAAACTTTGGACAGTTGAGGAAGAGTTACAAAATATCTTCTTTTATATCATGCCTTTCTTCATTCCATTATGTATAAATTGTGAAAAAAAAAAATGATATTGTAATTGGTAATTTTTCTTTAAAAGTTACGTAATAAAAATATCAAGGAAATAATCAATACACAATAATATTGGTTAAATAGTTAAACTAAAATAGTTAAGTAACATTAACTAATAAATGGATTTAGAGTGGCCAATTCAGCTGCCAATGCATTTGTCATCCTATGCTTTATTTTAAGGAGGAAAAAACTCATTCAATGTAACTGAATCTCTAGTGTTAGAGTCAGAGGTTATGAAAGTTTCAAAGCTTTGGATCATAAAAATAAAAAAAAAACAAAAACTTTGTTAAACATATATTTTTGTCAACAAATAAATAAATAATTAAAATGAATCTTATGATTGTCTTCCATTAAACTTAAGAAAATATTAACACTAATATAGCTAAGTAAACACGATAGAAAGTAACTAAATTAAGATCTCATTGCAGTAGAGTTTAAATAAGGCAGCGTAATAAATTATTAACGTTCATGAAGTTGAACCCTTTTCACACAATATTTACGAAAGGTGAAGCTTGAATGATTTACAATTATTCGGATTGCACAAAAAGAAATAATTCAGAATTATTTAAACTTACAAATAATCGGTAATAAAATGATAACAACCATTTCTCTAACTGCTAATGAGAGCAGATAATCATACTGACTTTTACGAGAGAAAATAACTTTATTTTTTCAAATAATATTAACAATTAACTCTCTACCATAAAGAATTTCAATGACATGAAGAGACAAAGCTTTGCTTCCTACAAATCATTAGGTTTTGTTAAGAGACTGCATAAGATTGGATTGAAATGGGATAGAAAAGAAAAGAAAAGAAAAAATGAATTTGTTTGAATTGAAAAAAGAAAATAAAAATGAATGAAAAATTGTAATTTATTTCATTGTAATATACAATTATATAATGTTGCATATAAATTTAAATTAAAAGATAAATACTTATAAAGTAATTAATGTATAAAATAAAAATAATATTAAAAACTATTTAATTTTGAAATTGAATATATATAAATAATAAATAATCAACTATAAACGATGGTAATTTTTTTTTCTCACAGGTAAAAATGTAATACAAGAAATTCTACAATATATAATTAGATTTACACATTAATTTTAAACATATAAAAAATAATACCACGGCAAGAATTTAATAAAGTAAATTTTAACAAGGCACACAAAGTTAGTTAATTATGTTCATTACAATAACCAAAATAAAATAATAAATTACACAAACAAAATAATAATAATAACAATGCAATAAAAACAAAATCACTCAATATTTTCCATCATAGTTAAACACGTTTTTTTGAAATTTTCCATCAATTTTTTGATAAACACGTTTCACACCATAACATGCATGCAAGGACGTTCCATACCTTGTTGCAGTCTATGAATACCACTTCATATTTAGTTTAACATATTATCATTCATAAAAGATGAAGTTGTTGTCCTTGACCCCCACATCTTCATCTACGCCCCCAGGATTTTCTTCATCACGGTCACAGTTTATATCGACTAAAGTTGTCTTATTTAGGAATTTTTACCACTCTAAACGCATATCAGTTTTTACCATTAGATGATCATAAAGAAGAAGCATGTCGTTCCTCTTGCATTTTCACATATGTTGAAGGAGATGGTGTCACCAATAAATGGGAATATTATGTTTCATGGCTCGTATTACTAAGAAATCATCTTGTAGGACCTGTGCATAGTTACTATCCCGAGAACTTAGAATAAGATTGTAAATGTAATGCAATAATCTATCTTCGACATTCGTCGTACCAAAATTCCTACACATTGTATGTGAAGGCCCGATTTGATCATTTCAGCCAAAGCGACATCCATCCTTGACATAGTTAACTCTTCAAGGATGTTGGTAAGATCAAATCCCTACCTCTCATATTTCAAGTTGGTCACATTAACCCAATTATTAGGTTTAATTCTAATTTTCTACTGCAAAACCTCAATCACTAACTCTTTTGTGCCAAGGAGTTTAAGATTTTCATTTTCCATGTACCTAGCTCGAAAGATACACAAAAGAGTAAATGACTGAGGTGTTTGTAGAAAAAGAATATAATCAAACTTGATTATTGGATCAATGTCTAGAACTTGAAAAATGAGGGACAAAAGTTTGATGTGACAGACATCCCCGGAGAGCTTAACTATGGCCGGGATATCAGCTGAAATTATGACATTGGGACCTCATGAACATCCTTGTAGGAATGCCAATAATCCCACGTCGTGCTAGATGATGTCTTCATGATATGAAAACATAATATTCCCATTAATTGACCACACCATACCATTTAACATACGCCAAAATACAAGTACAATAACCTATCCCTACCTTATGGTCTTCTAATAACTTAGTATTTTCTTGCATACCACTTCATGTGTGTTTAGAGAGTGGAACTACCCTACGGTAGTTATATCTCCTAAATTAGAGATGTCTCAAAAAATTAAATGTGACCAACGTGAACTATGTTTGGCAGGGGTATCCATGGCGAACAACATATCCCTAATAAAGAAAAATCTGAAAGCGGAAATGAAGATTCAATAACAACCATCTCCTTTTTCTCAAGATGCTAATATATTAAATCATATATAGATCGATATCTAAGGAATGGAGAAGGTATGTCAATTAGGTTTAAACACCTTATCCCAAAATCTTCATCATGGTATAAAACATATCTATCAAAGCATTAATGGAGCCAAAGATAAGGTTCAAGAACTTAAAAATTTGATGCACTTTTTTCCTTGCGATATTTGTAATAAACATAATTAATTTTCATGTCTTATTAAATTAGTTGTTGGTATGTTAAATACATTGTCATAATATTACTTTATTTTTCATATGTTTAAATTTAATATGATAATGCAAGTCTCATTTTTTATTTTAAAAGTTTTTTATTACACTTTTTTCCTTTTTAAATTTGCATGTGAGAAAAAAATTTGAACATTATTTGCAATTAATTTTTTATAAATATTCAATTTAAAAAATAAATAATTTTATAATATTATTTCGATTTCATAAATTAATTACTTCATATTAAAATTCAACCAATAGTATTTTTGTAATTGTATATATTACACAAATACTTTTTTTGTCACAACACTCTCTCCCTCCCTCCTTTTGAAAAATTTCCGTTTCCACTGTCTTTCCTTTTTTTTTTATTACCTCCACCCCAACCCAAACACAAAGGATTACAGTGCCTTGTTTGATCAAACAAGGGTACAAATACCCTAGTTAGCGGGTCAAAAGTCCACAAAATGTTCCAGAAAATTTTATCTAAACCTTTACTAGTTCTAAATTCTAACGCTGTTGGGGATAACAGGGATAGAGCAGTTGGCCGCATGAGTGGCTCCAAGGGTTCTTTCAGATAGGGTAAGGAAGAATAGATACCCTCATACTATTTTACATCTCGGGAAAGAGAAATAAATATAAATAGTATAAATAGTATAAGGTCAAGAGAAAAAAAAGAAATAAAAAGTGTCAAACAGGTATTTGTATTTAGGTCTCAACAAAATGTTAACCCTTCCCAGTATAATATTATGAAGTCATTGGCCAATGGAGAAGAAGTTATTTTTTTCAGAGTAAGCACCACATTTTTTGTACATGGTTCTTATTACTAATTTAAATTTATTTGAAATTATAAGTTACTAACCACGAGTGTTAATCTGGTTGGATCATTTTAGACAAGGTTTATTGCCATCGGCAGACACCAATAATCCTTTCAATAATTCTTTAGTCAATGAGGGCTTCCTTTCCGTATTTGTTTACCGTATAATATTGATATATAACATATGATGATAGCCTATATTAATTCATTACACTGTCCTGAACTTTTCCAAATTTCTTTGTCAAATAGTCTACAGTACGTCATGAATTATTTTTGCGGAAAATTTTTTCAAAAAAGTTCTTGACTTCATGTTGATAATCAAGATGCGCCCACAATACAAAAATCGTGGCAACGCTTCTTAGGTACCATATGCACACAGCAAGATGTTTTAGCTGTTGGGGGGAGTGGGATGGTTCTGTTTCAGAGCTCCCACATTAGGAGTGGTCTCCCTACAAGAGACATCTATGCTATTAGTGAAATAATTCTCGAAGGGGGAAATGTTCATAAACTATTGAGCTAGGGTACTTACTAAAGGTTTAAACCTCTTGCAAAAGTTCTCTATTATCACCTCGAAAGCCAAGACCCAAGAGGCACATTGCTTTCCACTTTCATGTCTTTTACAGCTTCTCAATGCAATGTATGGGTTTTATCAGGGGGGATTTGATCAATTTAGATGAGAGCAGCATAACCCATATAAAACATGATCCTACTAAAATTATCATAACTATTCTTGTTATGCCAGACACACTGCAATAGTGGTCTCTACATAAATAAAAAGATTACTGGCCGTATCAAACTTATATATGTTACTAACATTTCTAACCAGATACACCAGTAAATATTTCAACTAACAAGAGTTACCATTATATGAAATCAAGCAAAGAGTGAAAGCCAGTCACTAATGCCATGTTTGGATAAGCATCAATTGATCTGGAATTCACATCAAATAACAAAATGACGCAGAAGCTAATACTACTACTAGCTGCTTCTATTTTGACAGGAATCGAATGCTGTCAAATGAGAAACCAAAGATACATGAAAGGATTCACACATTTGAAACATGACAGCCTAACTTCAAGTTCCTAAATCCCCTAACCAACATAAACTCACAAAACTCGAGTATCCTCACGGAACAAGATCAAAAAAACAAAAATACCCAAAGCCAGCATCAACAATCCCGTCTTTCTTTCCGCTTAAAAGGAACACAAATAGATAAATAAATGAAAGAAAAACAAGTTCATTGAAATTTTGTTGAGCTACAATATTGAATACAAGATAGAGTATCTTAACGGAAAGACAAGCAGCATGTATTAGAGTTCAGAATCAAGTGAACAAACACTTAGAAGATTAGGATGACAAAATGCATTTACAACAGAACAGATGGTAGATCTGTTGAAGCCTCTAAGTTAAATCAATCACCCCCTCCAAACAAATTCAAATCCACTAAACCGGAGGCTTCTCACATCATAACCACCATTTCTCTATATCAAATCAAAACCTTGTTCCTGAAATACCAATCATGATTGATTAGTTCCCACCAAAACCTGTTTCCTACACTTGCAAAATTCAACCCCCACTTTTACATCTAACTGACCACATTGTAACGGATTAACGAACTCTATAGTGAGAGAGGAAATAAGAATATGAGTGGGAGGAATTGAAAAAAGAAAGGGCACACCTACGTCTGTTTGGAGTAGGAGGAAGAGGAGGGAACGCGCTTGTTACGGAACATCATGTAACCGACGGGTAACACCACTCCGATCATCATAACGGCGGCGCCGATCAAGTATCTGAGTGGGCTTGGTGACTCCACCTCTACCAAGCTCCTAATCTGCATCGCAACGTTACGATCCCAATCCGATTCAAACTTCACAACCCCAATTAATTAATAATTAACTAATTAATAAAGATTTACATCTACTTACAGGCATCTCTACCAAACGCAAAATCTTCACACTCGCTGTTCTGTCGTTTGCTCCACTGTCAATCCACAACCTTCTCGTCTGTAACGGAATAAATGAACCATCAATTTTATTTTACACGCGCTCTTTCCGTATATTATTATTAACAAACCTCGATACATACGGATTCGGATCCGAATACATCACGTATACAAATTTTGTATTGGGCCTTACTTTCCCAAACCCAAATGTATAGCATCATGATTTGTGCAGCCCATTAAGAACTTGGGCTACAGTGGCGGGGTTTCAGCCCAAGATTATGTTACACTTTACCATTTTCTTCTCCATCTCCAATTCATTTCGAAATACATTTTTTCTTTTTCAATTTTGAAAAGTTCATTTTGATGTAATAACCTTTTACTGCTCGAAAATGTAATTGCTAGTCAAATACGTATCTAATTTGTCCCTAAAAGTGAAGTAACATCTTCATTTTTAAACTTCAATGCTTAATTACTTCATCTTCAAAAATATAAATGTTTTTCCTCAAAATCTGTGTACAAGTTTTACATAAAGTGATATAGAATACATTCCATATAGAATTTTGACAAATAATATGCAAACAAAAATAAGTATAAATAAAGAGGAGAAAAAGAAAAGAGTGTTTATGCATTCCCGAGTTTTTCAAAAATTATCAAAAAAATTTTTGACTTTTATCCCGCTCACCAACCTCCACTTTTAAGGCTGTTTCTATGATAAGATGGATTTGGGAGATAGTCTGAAGATGGATTTAAAGGAGATAAATATGTATGTTTTTTTGAGTAGATTTAAAAAGTAAAGTGAATGAATTTGAAGATAAATTTTATGAAAGTTAGTTAATGATTTGATTGATATAATAGATTAAATAAAAGTTATAATAGATAAAATTTAAAATTTACTAAAATACCCTTCATAATAAAAATTTAATAAAATTACAATTTATTGAATTAAAAAAAATTAAAATTTAAAAATATTTTAATTTATTTATATATATATATACATATATATATATATATAAATTAATAATAATAACTACATATATTATTAGTTTTTAACAATATTATAATTATTATTAATTATTATATACTTTTATTAATTAATAATAATAATAATCATTTTATATATATATATTATTAGTTATTATATATTAATATATTAATTATTATATTTTAAATAATATTTTTAATTATTAATGATTATTATATATTACTGATTATATATATTATTTATTATTATAATTTATTATATATATATATATATATATATATATATATATATATATATTATGATTATATAATATGAAAATAAAAAAAAAAAAATATATATATATATATAAATCATTATATT
>Ga0099822_1004881_pt1 | contig 17494 bp, 20 predicted proteins | sample CowpeawhiteBW_FD_76839 | JGI IMG/M metagenome (GOLD analysis project Ga0099822, IMG submission 76839) | Root nodule microbial communities of legume samples collected from California USA - Cow pea white BW | ecosystem: Host-associated > Plants > Roots > Nodule | place: USA: California | collected...
ATATATCTCAAAATAAAAATATATATATATATATATATATATATATATATATATATATATATATATATATATATGGTTACTGGTTTTGTTTTAGTAAAATCCGTTTTTCTTTTCTTTTGGAAAATCTCTGCTGTCATATATTAATAGAACAACCAAAGAATATATTTTATTTTTTAATATATAAACAGAAAAGGCTAGGAATAATAAGAGAAAAATTTAGTTTTAATATTAGGGTTTTGAGAGGGAGAGAAGGAGAGTTGGAGAAACGGGAGAAACATGGTGAGGGAAAGAGGAGGCTGCGGGAGAAACGCATAGTAAGGAACCAAATCAAGGTAGAGGAAGCTAATCTTGTTTTCTTTTATTGTTTTCTTATTGTTTGCTTGATGAATGAAACTTGAAAAGCATGGATGTGTAGTGTAGGAGAAGTTGATTGTACTTTCTGTTTTGTGTGAAGCTTGACCTTGTCTCTTTTCTCCTTTTACGTTTTTACGGGTTGATGCTTAAAACTTTGAAAGTTATGTATGGGTTATGAAATAACATAATGATGAGAGTGGTTTTGGATCGTGGCTTATTTTAGGGTTGTTAGTGCAGTTTTACGTAAGCATGCAATGTGCACTTTCGAGTCTCTTTTATTTTGAGTTGCCATGCATTTTAGTGGTTGAAGTTCTCTCTGGTTTGGTCTTTTGGTCTCTGGTTTGCTTATACTTTTGGTCCAGAGTCTCATAGAGGTGCAGTTTGGTTTCTTTAGGGGTAGTTTTTCTGTCACATTACTCATACCACAACACGCATTAGGATGATATAGGGGATCCAAGTTTTGCATGTGAATTGGTCTTTGGTTCATGTACGTGGGTCTGCACAATCTTCGCTCATGAAGGAACACAAGGGGTTTGAGGTTTTAAGTTTTGTTGTCCACATTTTCTTTGGTTTTAATCTTTTGAAAGTAGGTCTAATGGATTTCCGTGACAGTACCTGTTGTTTTGTATGCCATGGTCACTTTCTTTCCCTTTCTTTTCTAATAGTTTGTAGTGGTTGGTGCACTTTTGTCTTTTATTGTTTTACTCCACATGTGGATTGGGCTCACAAGTATAATCACATTTCTCTTTCTTCCACATTCCACTAATTTATAGTACACATGTAGGGACCACGGTTGCATGTGATTTGGTTTCTTTTTCCATTGGTGTTCACTTTCGTTTTATGTTTTTCGCTACAGGACCATTATTCAAATAATATATATATATATATATATCATGTTTAGGTGGTTGTAGGAGACATGGTCCACATGTTTTGTCTTGTTTTGATAGGATGAAAATTGGTTCCCAAATATCACGCTGCAACAAGTCTAGGAATAGCTTTTCTCTTTTCTTCTTTCTTTGTATTCTCTTTCTTCTTTTTTTATTTTGCATACGTAAATGCATGTAGTGCATGGTTCCTTAAGACTTTCTCTTTATTCCTTTACAAGCCTTTAAGTTACATGGGATGATGGTTGTTTTCCTTCATGGTGCAGACCTTTCTTTTTCTCATTCTCGTTTTGAAACCTCTATCAATTGCTTGGTTCATTTTTTTATCATTTTTCTACATTGCACACTTTTTGTAAAATGAAGGATTCTATTTCATTAACCGTTGGATCGAGCTGAAATTTTAACAGTTGATTCTTAACACATGGTTCTTGACTTTGATCGGTCGGATCTTGAATCGGAGTTCTGTAGTGAGAGCAGTTTTTATCGCAAGGTTGTTGTAGTTTGGTTGTTCACAACATTGACCTTTGTTGCTTGTTTGGTGCATAACTTTCTCTATAGTTAATCAATTAAGTTGGTTATTTTTGCATTTGATTATTGATTCAATCATCTTTAATTTGAATATAAATACATAATTTTTGGAGTTTTACACAAGCTGCAGTTTTATTTCTAAAATTCCAAATCGTTTGCATAATGTATTGTTAAGTTTGGATTGGATAAAAATTATAAGAATTAGTTATTTTCCAAAAGAGAAAGATGTAAGTGAGGATGTTGAGGCATGAAGGTGTGCAAGGATGTGATTCACAGTGGGAGAGTGATGTGAATAAATGGGTTATGTGATTGGTGGTTTTATTGGTTTTCATGGGGTTGCATGGTTATATAGTTTAATTGGGGGTATGAGGATAATTACTTGCGTGGGATGTTATGCATGTGTTGGAATGAATGTCATACGTTGAGTTCATTGCTTGAATGTATTATTTGATAAGTTGACGGGTTTATGTTATGGAACATTATTTCCCATGCATGATGTGATGGTGTGAATTTTGTTGGCAATTTGTAAACTCTGATATGTTGCATGTTGAGAGTATTTTTCCTTACTTGAAAGTTCTTGATGGAATTAAATGTTGTGTGAGGTTTTCCGTACCTAGGAACCCAGTGAAGACTCTTTCGCATGTGTGAAGCAGTGGAAAGGGGTCCTCTTCGCCTGTGTGAAGCAGTAGTAGAGGATTGGTTCGAGTGTTGTACCCTCTCGCCTGTGTGAAGTAGTGGGGAGGGGAAAGATGTTTTCACCTTATTTTGGCTCGTTGCGAGTATAGTGCCCGGTGTGCGATGCATCGACGTTTTTACTCATAATTCCTTGAGGAATAAGGGAGACAATCTGTCTGCATTAAGTGGGACACATCGAACCATCTGTTCTAAGAAACTAAATGTTGTTGTGGGGTGAGAGGCCGCGAAAAACCAAAAATTGATTATGATCACTATGTTTGAAAATTTGAGATGAATGTGATGCTATGTTTAGTTTGGTATGATTGTTTGGATTTGTGGGGTTGTGTGTTCAAACTAAAGATTGATTGTGATCATAATGCTCAAGTGTTACTTGAATGAGATGTTGAGTGTTATTTATCGTATTTTATTTACAAATTTCTTTTATATATATCATTGTTTATGGTTAGCTTACCCCTATTTGTTTGTTTGTGTCTTTGATGTATGTGCAATGATCGCATAACGTGTGTGTTATATGGGAGCAGATCATAATGCAGATAGTCTTGGCATGGAGTAGATTGACGAGAGGCTGGGGTGGACTCGGGAGTTTCTATAATATATTTAGTTGTTTTAAATCAAATACTAAAAATTATGTAGTTTCTTTTGATTGCAAATGTATTGGAAGTTTTTGACAAAGTGACGGTTTGAACTATGTAATTTAAATTAAATTAAAAGTTTTTATTAAGTACATTTTCAATGCTAATTCCTTCTCTGCTAAATGCAAAAAATTTCTAACATTCCGTGACATCCCAAAATTGGAGTGTTACAATGCTTGTACTGCTATGATGATTTGAATCTGGTTATGCACGAGAGAGAGTAGTGAGCTCTGCTGAACACGCCCAAGCAAGTAGGTTGGTTGCTCAAAACAAAAGCTCCCGCTTAAGCGAGGAGCTCTCGCCTAAGCGAGAACAACAACAGCTCACCCCCCTCTCTATTCCGAGGGCTCGCCTAAGCGAAGGCCATTCGCTTGAGCGAGAGTAGTCTCGCCTCAACGAGAGTAGTCTCGCCTAAGCGAGATGGCTAGCTTGAATGAGACCTCGATGTACCCACTGTTTGCAATCTCGCTAGGCGAGAGCTAACAACAGAGCGAGGGGTTCTCCTCGCCTGAGCGAGAGTTCCTTAGCCTGAGCGAGATTGGTAGTGGTGACTTGATAATTGTGTGTTTCAAATGATTGGTTTGGTTGGCTACTTTAAGTGGTTGCGTATGATGCATGGAAAGTATTTTATAAGACACAATGGGGCTAGAATTGATGAGTTTGGCATGATATACGTATGAAATATGGTTGGATGGTTAGTGATATGTTGGAATGAGATTGATATGCATGATAATTTTATACTTGGTTGGTGAGACATGATTTTGGTGTGGTTTAGGATGTAATTCCATGAATCTCTAGGTCAGATCTCATAGTGGTGCCTCATCGGTCAGGATATAATTCCACGATGGTTTCGTGGTGGTGCCTTATGTTCAGGACATAATTCCATGACCCCTATTAGTGGAGTTCATGGTGGTGCCTCATGGTCAGGACGTAATTCAACGGGGTTTCGTGGTGGTGCCTCATTATATAATTTAGTAAGGATTCAAGTAAGGATTGCATCCTGACACTATAAAGAGTTAGTCTCACATAGAGCGTACTGACTCAAGTGGTGAGAGTAGTAGGAGGCCCTAGTCTTTGGCATGATAATGGCCTTAGATGTTTGAAGGTTAACCTTGTGAGTGGTAGGGTGAAACCCATTGGCAATGGCTCTGCAGATCAGTAGAGGCCACCACAAGTGCAAACATCTAGTGAATCCGACTGATTATATGTATCCGGATCAATCGTGTCTATGAGTCTTAGTGTTTTGCTTGTCGGTCGTTATATGTTTGGTTGATTTATGTACTCATGACTTTTAAATTGTATGTTCAATTGTATGATAAAGCATTTTCCACTTTAGCTTACCCTTTCTACTTGTTTGTGTGTTTGTCTGTAGTTTTCCTCTTTTGCGATGATAATCAATTTATTGGTGTGAGCAGATGTGGGAGCTCCTCGTGATCATCAAGGAGATGGTAATTCCACTGCGTAACTCATCTTTGGTTGGACCCTCTTGCTCCAAAATTTCTTTTAAGGCCATGTAGCTTATGTATTACCTTGCTCCTTGAGAACATATTTTAAACATTGTTAAACCTTTAGTTCGTTTTGTTAATGGCATCGTGGTATGCCTTGTTTACTTTCTAGTCACTTTTGGTTAGTTGTAAGGAGTGACTTTGCTACTCTATGAAAATTCTCTTTTATATCATTATGTGTGATGTTTCATTTAATTAAGTTTAATTATTAAATGGGATGTTACATTTATGGTATCAGAGCGGACGTTACATTTGTTGTGTCTTCCTAGTGTCATTGCCAAGTTTCTTGCCTGATCAAGTCTGACTAATGGTTTTCCTGTGTGCCTAGTGAAATGGCACCTCCTCGTAGAAATCCTCAATCTCCTCGTGGTGATGGACCAGATATCGCTAGGGCGATAGAAGCAATGGTGGCGACCATGACAAAGCAGAGTAAGGCTATGATGCAACAACATGAGGCGTCGATGCAGCGTCAGGCATCATCATTAGAACAACAACAATTGGTGATGCAGCAAATGAAAGCTACAAGGGTAGCTGCTAAGGATGCTTATAGGCAGCATATGGAGGCTCTCCGACAGTTGGAGGAGAACAGGACTGTTGCCCCTATTTACGGCCCTAAACCACGACCTCCACCCAAAAAATGGAGTTTGGAGGACTTTCTAAGACACCACCCAATGAAGTTTAATGGCATGACCAGTCTTGATGTCGTAGATTAATGGCTGAAAGATATGGAAAGAATCTTCGATGCAAAGATGAGCCCTATAGAGAATAGGTTGGCGTTTGCGGTGTACATGCTCACCAGTGAGGCAAAGCATTGGTGGATCAATATGAAATCCATCATGGAAGAAAGGGAGGAGCTAGTCAGATAGGAGGCTTTTAGGGGGAAGTTCCTATTTGAGTATTTTCCAGACAGCGTCCGAGATGCTAAGGAGGTGGAGTTCCTCTAGTTGACTCAAGGAGGCATGTTAGTAGCATTGTATGTAGAGAGGTTTAAACACCTCGGGCGTTTTTACACCATACCACTTGATGAGGAGTGGCAATGCAAGAAGTTTGAGAATGACCTCTGTGTAGACATTCGTCTGATGGTAGCACCACTGTCCATCAAGGATTTTGCAGCCTTGGTGGAGAAGGGCAAAGTTATGGAAAAGATGAAGGTTGAGGTGGAAGCCCAATGCCCGGAGCAGTAGAGGGTTGGTGGATCGTCTGGGTCAAAACTAAGACATGAAGAGAGAAGGAAACCGTACGATAGGCCCTACCCTCAGTCTTAGGGGTCTAGGGATTTCTTGTCACACCAGAACATAGTTCAATGCTTCCGGTGTGGAGGCCCTCATCTGAGGAGTGTTTGCCCTTAATTGGAAGGCTTCAGAAGGTGCAACAATTGTGGCAAGGAAGGCCACTTGAGCAAGGACTGTCCCACTCTTGTTAGGATAGTGACACGTGCCGCAATTAAGACTTCAGCATATAATCAATAGGGGAGAGGAGGTAACACACCTCAGGCGGCAGGTCGGGTATATGCGATGACAATAGCAGAGGCAGCAGGCTCAGGTAACCTACTGACATATCTATATGTTACTACTAGTACAACTTTGATCTTATTGGTTTTTACCTACCTTATATTAGAGTTTCTCATGAAATTAAAAGTACAGTTGTAGAAAATTTATAATATATAATTAAGAGTAATAAATATTAAAATCTAAATTTAACAATATCAAGAATTCAAAGATTTATCCAACCATCTAAATAAAAATACATCCTACCATATTTGATCATATATAATAAAGGTTCCTAACGTAATAATAATAATGCCATGCCCAAAGTTCCCTAGCAAGGGGAATTATGTTGTTCTTTATGATCATATTGTTGTTCTTGATTTCCTTTGTTGTTAAATATTTTGTGCAGCAGTGGTTACTTTGAAAATCTACCCATTGAAATAAAAGTATTAAAATAATAAATAAATAATTCACGTGTATTACATAATAAATAAAATCATTGAAAAATGTTAAGAAATGAAAAAAAAATGATAAATCGCTGAAGTAGAGATTGAATTTCACGTTTTTTGAACTGACTATGGCTAAAAATTCAAATTTTGTGCAGCTTTATAGCTTGTTTTTGGTTGTTTTTAATCCATTCTAGCGTCATTCTTTAGGTAATTCATTTGAGTGCTTATCTTGTTTCTCTGCCTTATTTCTAGTTTGTCTTTCTTTGTTAAATTTTTGAGTATGTTTCATCCATATTCCACTTGAGTTTAACTCTTCTTTGATTTAAGCTTTTCTTGTTTTTCCTTATTAGCTTCTTTGGTTTGGTGTTACATTCTTGGTGGAAGTTTTCTTTGGAGGTAACCAAATACTCAAGGTAGCATCCTAGGAGATGTAAACCAAAGTGGAACTCCAAGCTACAAGTGAAGTTCACAAAGGAGAAAATTCAAAGCAAACACTTGAGTGAGCCAAAAGAAGAAAGAAAAGAGTGGAGTGAAACACTTGAAGACTTTTAAAGTTTGCGCAAATTTGTGATTATATTCATTTGAGTTATATTTGTTCAAGTTTTCTTTCTTGTATCTCTTTAGACTAATTAAGTGTCTTGGGGGAGCCTTAGGTGTTCTCTCATCTCTTAATTAGAACCTTTAAAATAGTAAAAGCGTTTGTAGACGGTAAGTGTGTCTTGCAACATCAAGCCTCACCAAAGTAGGCCGCATAGTGTCTCTCATCTCCATTTTTTTTGTTGCTTAATTGTTATTGTGTGTCTAATTCTATTTTAGAAGTTTTGGGCAACATTCTTTGAATTCCTTTGGCAGGGAAATACTTTGTATGTAAGCAATCCAAGTGATTCACCTTTTTTTTTCTAGAAGAGAATTCAAGAAGTTTGCTATCTACTTCTTCTTTAGAATTTCTTAGTTAGATTTTAGTTTTTAACAAAAATAAAAAATTCGAAAAATAGTAATCATGGCTAGTCAACCCTCCCTACATAGTGCAAGTGATTCTTAGGATTCAATTCATAGTTTAAAACATGTTTCTCAACAACTCAAATCACTTGAACTATGGAGACAACAAGAAGCAATTTACAAAATGAAAGATCAATTGGAAAGAGATGGTCAAATTGCTCTCTTAGAGGAATAAATCAAAGCTTTAAAGAAAGGACATGAGAAAGTCCAAAATAAGCTAAAAAAGTAGGAGTAATTCTAGCAAAGGGTCTACAAGTGGAGCTTCAATATATGAGGGAGAGGAAGGATTAAGACTAGGAGAATATTATCAACAACCTTCCCATATTAGAAGACAAAGAAAAGACCCTACTCCTAGAGAAGTTAAAGTAGATTTGTCTCACTTTCAAGGCAAGGATGATGTTGATGCTTATTTGGATTGGGAGTTTAAGGCAAAGCAACTTTTTGCTTGCCATCAAGTTAGTGAAGAAAGGAAAGTGCCTCTAGCTACCCTAAGCTTTCAAGGGCATGTAATGTATTGGTGGACCTCTATAGTCTAAGAGAGGCTAAGAAGTAATGGGCCTTCAATTGAATATTGGAATGATCTTAAGTCAGCCCTTAGGAGGAGGCACATTCCCTCTTACTACAATAAGGAGCTCATGAACAAGCTCCAAAGACTCCAATAAAGAAATATGTCAGCAGAAGATTACATGAAGAAAATGAAGTTACTTATGATGAGGGCAGGGATAATTGAGGAAGAGTTCATTACCATTTCTAGATTCTTAAGTGGCTTAAACCTTAATATAAGAGATAAAGTTGAGCTTCTACCTTACCAAGATTTGAATGATTTAGTGCAAATATGCATTAAGGTAGAATAACAAAATTTGAGAAAATCTTTTTCAAAATGAAATCAAGCTCAAACTAACTCTTATGTTAAGAAGGATTTGAAGAAAGAAGAGAAAAAGGATGAGCCACCTAGGAATCCAAGTAAAAGTAAAGACAAAGAGGGGAGTGCATCATCACACACTCGCACAAGTGAAATCAAATTTTTCAAATGTCTTAGTAGAGGTCACACAGCATCTCAATGCCCCACCAAAAAGATCATGATTCTTAGGGTGTTGATAAATATATGAGCCAGGATGAAAATGAAAGTGAAAGTGGAAGTGGGGAATCCAATGAGTCTAATGTAGAAGATGCTTACCCTTGTGATGGGGACCTTTTGATGGCTAGAAGGACCCTCAACAATCAACCTAGTCCACAAGCACTAACACAAAGAGAGAACATATTTCACACAAGGTGTAAAATTTTGGAAAACACTTGTTCTCTAATTGTGGATAGTGAATCATGTTGTAATTGTTGTAGCACTAGGTTGGTTGAAAAGTTGCCTTTGACTGTCTTATCTCATCCAAAACCTTACAAACTTCATTGGCTTAATGAAGATGGAGATTTGGCAGTCAATCACCAAGGGAAGGACAAGCTTTCCATAAGGAAATATGAAGATAGTGTACTATGTGATGTAGTACCTATGGAAGCCTGTCATATCTTATTGGGGAGAACTTGACATTTTGATAAGAAAACCATGGACAATGGTCTCACCAACGAGATTACCTTTACTAACAAGACTAAAAAGTTTGTTCTTCATCCTCTTTTGCCATATCAAGTGGTCGAGGATCAACTTCAAATGAAGAACAAAAGAGAAAAAGAAAGAGATGAGGACAAAAAAAAAAGCCCTAAAAAATTCCAAAAGCTAAATAAAGTTGAATCTAAGGCAGGAGAGATTGGTGTTCCTTCTCCTAAGGTCATTCAATATGAGAACATTTTAACCACGAAATCTTTAAATCAAGTTCTCAATATTGAACAACCTTCATGCCTCCTGTTGTGTAAAGGAACACTTACATGTACTGCCACATCTCTTGAGCTTAAGAATCTACCTCCTAAAATTGAAAATCTTTTGAAAGAGTTTGAGGATATATTCCCTAAGGAAGGGCATGTTGGGCTTCCTCCTTTTAGAGGAATTGAACATCAAATAGATTTAGTGCTTGAGGCTAGTCTTCCAAATAGACTAGCTTATAGGACAAATCCTCAAGAAATAAAGGAGATAGAGTCTCAAGTCCAAGAGTTATTGGAGAAGGGTTGGGTTCAAAAGAGCCTTAGCCCTTGTCTTGTGCCCATTTTGTTAGTGCCTAAAAAGGATGGGAAATGGGGAATGTGTTGTGATTGTAGAGCCACAAATAACATCACTATTAAATATAGGCATCCCATTCCTAGGCTAGATAACATGCTTGATGAATTGCATGAGTCCTTCATGTTTTCTAAAATTGATCTAAAGAGTGGTTATCACCAAGTAAGAATCAAAGAAGGTGATGAGTGGAAAACTGATGTTAAGACCAAATTTGGACTATATGAGTGGTTGGTGATGCCCTTTGGGCTTACTAATGCACCTAGCACATTCATGAGGCTAATGAATCATGTCCTCAGAGAGTGCATAGGAAACTTTGTGGTTGTCTACTTTGATGATATTTTGATTTATAACAAGAGCTTGCATGAGCACATACACCATCTGAGGTCTGTCCTTACCATCCTTAGGGTAAATAGTTTGTTTGTAAATAATGAGAAATGTACTTTTTGTGTAGATAGTGTTGTTTTCTTAGGTTTTATAGTTAAAAAAAATTGGATCCATGTTGACCCTACAAAAATAAAGGCCATCCAAGAACAACCTACTCCTAAAAATGTTAGAGAGGTTAGGAGCTTCCATGGGTTGGCAAGCTTTTATAGGAGGCTTGTTCCTAACTTCTTTACTTTGGCTTACCCCTCAATGAACTTGTCAAGAAAGATGTGTCTTTTAATTAGGATGAAAAACAAGAGTCTGCTTTTTAGAAACTCAAGGAAAAGTTCACCAATGCGCCCATTCTAACTTTACCAAACTTTTCAAAGACCTTTGAGCTAGAGTGTGATGCATCCGGTATAAGAATATGTGTTGTGTTGTTGCAAGAAGGGCACCCAATTGCTTATTAGTGAAAAACTTCATGGTGCCTCCCTCAACTATCGCACCTATGACAAGGAATTGTATGCCTTAGTTAGGGCCCTTCAAACTTGGGAACACTACCTTGTGTTCAAAGAGTTTGTCATTCATAGTGACCATGAGTCACTAAAATACTTGAAGGGCCAACACAAGTTGAATAAAAGGCATTCTAAGTGGATGAAATTCTTAGAACAATTTCCTTATGTGATAAAGTACAAGAAGGGCAAAAGTAATGTGGTGGCTAATGCCATGTCTAGAAGGCACACCTTGTTTTCAAAATTAGGAGCCCAAATTCTTGGATTTGATCACATTCCAGAAATGTATGATCAAGATTTTGAGTTTTCCTCTACATATGCTAAATGTATGGAAAAACCTCAAGGAGGTTTCTATGTGAATGAGGGGTATTTGTTTAAAGAAGGAAAAACTTGTATTCCCCAAGGTTCACAAAGAAAACTCCTTGTTCAAGAAACAGATGAAGGGGGATTAATAGGTCATTTTGGGGTAGAAAAAACCCTAGGTCTTTTAAAATAAAAAATCTTTTGGCCCCATATGAGGAAGGATGTCCAAAGACATTGTAATATAAGTATTTCATGCTTACAATCCAAGTCTAAAACAATGCCTCATGGATTATACACCCATTGCTTGTTGCTTCAGCCCCTTAGGAAGATATAAATATGGATTTTGTCTTAGGACTCCCAAGAACACAAAGGGGTTTTGATTCTATTTTTATGGTGGTGGACCATTTTAGCAAAATGACACATTTTATACCCTGCCACAAAGTGGATGATGCTAGCAACATTGCTAGGCTTCTCTTTAGAGATGTGGCCAAGCTTCATGGTATACCCCACACCATAGTTTCTGATAGAGATACTAAGTTCCTTAGCCACTTTTAGAAAACTCTTTGGTCAAGGCTAGGAACTAAGCTTAATTTCTCTACTTCATGTCACCCACAAATTGATGGGCAAACTGAAGTTGTTAATAGATATCTGTCTACTATGCTAAGGGAAATTTTGAAAGGAAACCACAAATCTTGGGATGAATGCCTTCCCCATATTGATTTTGCCTACAATAGAGTAGTTCATATGACTACTAAGATATCTCCATTTGAGGTTGCTTATGGCTTTAATCATCTCACTCCTAAGGATTTGCTACCACTTCCTACCACTTCCTACATCTTTTGATTTTATTCATAGAGAATGGGTGGCAAAATCTGATTTTGTTAAGAGAATGCATGAGAGGATTAAAAGACAAATCCAACAACAAACCGAGAGGTATGCTAAGTACAACAATAAGGGGAAGAGGGAAATGATTTTTGAAGAAGGGGATTGAGTGTGGCTACACCATAGAAAAGATTTATTTCCTAAGAAAAGATAGATTTCCTAAGAAAAGAAAGTCTAAACTTAGCCCTAGAGGTGATGGGCCCTTTAAAGTGATGAAAAGAGTCAATGATAATGCATATAGGCTAGAGCTGCCTAAGGAATATGATGTACATGCCACCTTTAATGTTGCTGACTTAATATCTTTTGTAGGTGGTACAAATGATGAGGCGGAAATTTCATATTTGAGGACAAATCCTTCTCAAGAGGTAGGGGATGATAAGATGCCTCTAGCCAAGGGACCTACAACAAGAGCAATGGTTAGGAGAATACAAGAGGAATGGACCTCCAATGCATATATAAGGCCCAAGATGAACTTCACATGGACCAAGGCAGATGTGAAGACCTAGCCTAGGACTCTTTGTTTGTTAATATTAGAATAAGGTTTATTTTTGGCCTTGTATTTTGGGCTAAGTAGAATAGGATTTTGTTTGGGCCATGTATTTGGCCTTGGAAGGTTTGTTGGCCTCGAAGTGAATTAGACCAAAGGATTAGTGGGCTTGAAATTGGGCCACCAAAAAGGAGAGAGCATTTCAAGAGGATCTAGGTCCTTCTTACGCAAAGCTTGGTCACCAAGCTTCTCCTATGCGCCTATATGCATGTTCCTTATGACTTGCTTAGGTGGCAAGTCACACTTTCCTCATACTCTCTTTTTGGCTCCAAATACCACATTCTAGATCCTTTTTCCCTCCATTTTTCTAGACCACCTAGCTCTCCTTTCCTACTATAAATAGAGAGCTTTTGACCTTGTAAATTCATTCATGAAAATAGTAGAGAAACTCTGTTGAGATGACTCCAGACTCCTCTCTTTTTGTGAATCAACTTAGGCTAGAGTTCTCCTTGTTGGTTTCCTCTAGCCTCCTTCTTTGAGTGTAACATCCTAGTAAGATATTACTTAAATAAATAAAATAAACAATTTATCAAAATAAATTTCTCATTTATTTTCAAATCATTTCCCAAAAATGCGGGAAATTTAAAACTTTAATTGCAGCATAATTCAAATATTCGCACTTACTTTATTACAAAACCAACCAAATTTCACCTAATTATAAATTACATCAAAATCCTTTAAATAGAAATCCTTTCATAAGCTTCCAAGTAGACCCTGCACTCTGCCTCTAAGCATCTCCTGGCTCACCTGTAGCATCATCTGCTTTCGGATAATAAGGTACCCAATCATCGCCACACACAAACAAATAGGGTGAGCTATGCACATAGATAGAAATAAATATGAAATAATCCCACCAAAAAATCTCATAATTATTTATCCAAAAAAAAACAACCACTTCCCTACACTCATAACCATTATGAGTTTATGCAAGTATTCTTGATCATGGGACTTCCTCGTGCTTCCACGAACCTCTTCGCCCGTGGTCCAACCTACGAGCCTATCCCGCTCGTAGTCCTACTTCACGGACTCCCTCGCCCGTCATCCAAGCTCCTCGCTCGGACCCGGACATGCATACCCGCCTTTCTTACTATGAACTCCCTCGCTCATAGCATTCTGAAGTTCTAGCATGAAATGAACTCCCTCGCTCACTCATCCTAAACAAGAGTACCTTTGGTGAACTAATCCGTTCACATTCCGCATGCGGTCCACCCATCACGAACTCCTCGCTCGTGACTCAATCAAGCACATCCCAGATCACTTATGGACTTAGTCCTCCAAGCCCAACATCACAAACATAAAAGAATTTTCCAGTTGTAGCCGTATCCGCCTGGCGCTGTCAATGCGCCGTCAGGCGAATAATCACGCACACCACCTAGCGCCACGCCTCGCGTCACTAGGCGACAAGCCTCGCGTCGCCAGGCGCCACGCCACAACAGGACCCCTATTTCACTGCTATTGCCTGGCGGTTTGTCACTCACCGCCAGGTGCCCCTCAGTGCAGAAACCCCTCTAGTCTTTACGTCGCCTGGAGGCCTTGCCTGTGCCGCTAGGTGCCATAATAGTAACGTCACAGTTACTGGTTTAGCTTCTACACCTGTTTGACGCACTTTGCAACGCATCTAAGTATATTGTATCAACTATCTACATGTCTTTATTTCGCAACTTAATACAAGATTTCAACTAAGTTATTTATTCCTTATTATATAATCACCAATTCAATGTCCCTTGTACTCATGCTAAAACTTTAAAATTCCATCAGTCAATCCCAATCACAGCTCTTGAGTGTCAATAATGTAAAATAATACATAATAGATTTGACCAACCTAACAATGGTTCTCACACCCAAATAAAGTTATTCCATCCAACCCAATACATTCATCATTCAAACCTATTCACATACCAATTTTCCCAAGTACGCCCTCACCTTTAACACCATGCATATCTCGTTATTATCATTTGTAGTATCTTCCATTATTCTCACAGAACCCAACACACATCCCCACCAATTGACAATAGCAATTGATATTGCTGTCTCGCCTATCATCTGGCGGCACATTCTCGTTCACACCATCCACACAACCCAAATTCTCAATTCTCATATCAGTCAGTTTCTCACATAAACCCAGCCAATTTCTTGTCTCTCACTTTCCCAACTACTACCACCAAAGTTTTATAATCGAATATTCATTCTCTTTTTACTCACAAGTCAAATCCATACCCCTCTCCCAACCTTACTAGGGTTGACACAATTGAACATTTTCCACTCCATCACCAAGGCATATAAGCATACACCAACACCCTTTAACATTCTAGAATTTCACCCAATTCATGAAATTATATCGTCCGTTAAACCATCTAAAAAATCCAACCAATCACAAAATTTAAAGCTCGCACAAAACATAAAGCAGATCGCGTCTCCTAGCGGGCTCACCTTTGCTGCCAAGCAATTCATCTCAAAAACCCAAAATTGGGTCAGCACCCAAAATTTGTTGCCAGGCGGTTTCTAGGAATCATATTCAAGTAGTATCACACGAAAACATTTATAGAATACATATACACGTGAAAGAACTCCCCTTACCTGTATTCCTTTGCTTAAAATTGTAGACTTTGAGGGTTCTTCTTTGATTCACTAGGCCGCCTAGCACTTCCACTCAATTCAGGTCCCAATTACACTCAATTCTCACGACACACTTTCTGAATTTGTGCTCTTCTTCCTATGCAACAATGACAGCGACAAAACCACCCTCTCTCTCCCTTACTTGGTCATTAAATATTATCTTAATGAGAGGTAAATGGTGCAAAACGAAAAATACTATTAAACTTGAGTTTAATTGTCATTCAATGGTGATTTTCCAGCCCCTTGGTTGCCCCTGCTGGCTGCTAGGGTTTTCTCTACCCATTCACATTAATGTCAATGCTAATTTTTATCAAATAGAAAGTTTAATGTGGTTCTACCAAGGATTAAACCCATAATCATGCCCATGTCTAATTCAATGCATAACCATTTAACCAATTCATGTTTCGTGATAATTCATATAATTCAATGATTATATTATCACTCAGCATGATCCAACACGTTATTAAAATAATATAAATTTAAAGCACATAAGTACATAGGACTCGAACCCAAGTCCTCTCACACAATTAATTACTTTCAACCACTTGAGCTAGTACTTTTTCACGTCATACATGTCAGAATTAAATGCCATAAAGGCTCCTACTACCCACATTTATTAATTATTTATTTATTTAATTAATTAAATTTCACGGGTCTTACATTGAGTGTTGGCCCAACCTCACTTTAGAGCTCCTCCAAACACCATTATAGCATCACTTCTCCTCTCATCTTCTAGCTTCCACACCTTCATCCTTCTCCATGGAAGTATCATCAATTCCATATGGCTTCTTCTTTGCTTCCTTTCTCGTGAAGATGGAGTCATCACTATCATAGAGCTACATCCAGCTTATTTGGACAACATGAGTCTGGTTTCCACTATTATCAAAAGTTCTACAAAACTCACACCAAAATTTGAATAATAGAAATACCAAGATTTTTTACTCACACAAAAATTTCAACCACACCACTGTAAGAAACAGACTTATAAGCTTGGCATCACACCAGGAACACAACCAAAGGCACAAGAACTACAAACTTGATGGTAGCTCTCCCTAGCCAACCAAACTTGAATTCTTCAAGCTCCAACCAAGACAAAATGCCTTTAAGATCAATCAAGATCTTGAATCTAGCACTTGCAGTTGTGTGATTCAGAGAGATAGGGTTTTCCAAAGATGATTGACTGTTTTTCACGCTAAAAAACTCAAAATCGTGCCACAACTCTATGAAAGACAACTTATATAGTTTGGTCTTAAGTGAATTCAATAGGTTGATTTGTCCGTACCATCTATTGATTTCACTTAACTTAAGTGAAATTAGTCGATTGAAAAACAATTCAACTGATTGAATACATTCATACTAGAAATTATATACAACAAGCCTTTTAACCTATTAAAACTCATTTTAACAGATTAAAAAGTACACACTAAGACTAAGAAATCATCTAACCTATGTCATATGGCATACGAATATGGTACAACATGTAAACATCATATTCTACACATTATTTCCAAATTTAACACAATAGAAACATGATCATCAAATGGATCATCATCAATCTTCATCAACCACGTGTGATCTCATACTATTTGCTTTATCAAATCTTTGCACCAAGGTTGCTTGTGCTAATAATCTCCCTCTAATTTGATGAAGTCAACATCCTCGAGTTGAATTGATAAGCTAAGATCCATTGAGAAATCTGAAAAAGCTTTTTTGCATACAAGATACCAATATACAAATACACATACACGAAAAAGTACACAAGCATACATACGTATCACATATGCATATGCTCCCTATATCACTAATGTGATCTAACTTCATATTTTTTTATCCAGTTTATAGTATTATTAAGTTCTAGCAGGTGCTTTCCATGTTTTCCAGTATTTTACTCATTTAACTCAATTGTACTCATTTTTCTCCCTCTATGGATTAATCAAATTAAAATAATGCACATATTAATTTGTAAAGAGTAAAATTTTCATTAATGAACCAAACATAGAGACTATCGGACCATCTGATAATGGATACAAACACAGAAACAAAAAAATAGAAACACAAATAGCAAATTGAAGTTGAGAGATATATAATTAGTCAATTGAAATTGAAACATAGTAGATTAAAATACTAGAAGCAGACAAACATACAAACAAATGCAGTACCAACATGTAATGCATGACCTACGATCCCTTCACTCATCCCTGGGGTTGTCCCTTTTGTAGACGTTGGAGAGGAGGTTATGAACATTGTGAATCTAATCATCCAAGTCTTTAAACTTGTAGTGCAGTAGACATGGTGTGCATTTTGTGACATATTCAACTCTTGAAGTTGATTGAGAACCATCTTCTCCAACTGGGAGTATGAAGGTCTAGTGTTCTCTTAAGGATGATAGATCTTAATGGCCATAGGTTGCGGATTAAAGGCATAATGTTCACCTTGGTTTGCTCCACTTGTTCCAACCTTATGATCATCTGCTCCAACTTCAATGTTTGTTGTTGTTGCTTCTCCTTCAACCAGCCATGTGTTGCCTATCTTTGTGAATTCCATCTTGTGCATATTGAGTGTGGACACATGGTTTAGCA
>Ga0099822_1004886_pt1 | contig 17483 bp, 3 predicted proteins | sample CowpeawhiteBW_FD_76839 | JGI IMG/M metagenome (GOLD analysis project Ga0099822, IMG submission 76839) | Root nodule microbial communities of legume samples collected from California USA - Cow pea white BW | ecosystem: Host-associated > Plants > Roots > Nodule | place: USA: California | collected...
CTTTTTTATCACAATTACTTTTTTTTTTTTATATATATACATATAAAAAAAAAATATATTATATTTATATTTAATATATATATATATATATATATATATATATATATATATATATATAAAGTTTAATTATATTATGACTCCTTCGTAAATTTTAAAATTTTAGTTTAATTTTTAATAAATTTTTATGGTTTATTGAAGTATGAATATATTAAACTTTTCAACTGAGCTTCTTTTGTGTACATAATATGATGTAACAGTTATTTTATACTGTCATCTTCTTTAAATTTTATTACACAACATCTTATACAAGAGATCATGATGATAGACTCCGAGTCTATTCCAAATATTTACTCTATTTAACAAAATTTGTTTTTAACATTAATTTAAATTATGAATTTTAAAATAAAAAATATTAAATATATATATAAAATTATGAATGATAAAATTAAAAATTATAAAAAATCAAAATTAAAAAATTTACAATGTTATAACATTATAATTTTATAATTTTTTATTTTAATAATTTTATAATCTTATAATTTTATAATTATATAATTTTATAATTATATAATTATGTATTTATATATTTTATAATTTTGTAATTATGAAATTATCTTCCCCTCACCTTACCGCCAGTCAAGATAAGAGAGGTTAGGACTTTAAAACTTTGTCTTTAGTGTCTTGCATGTTCTTTTGTCTTGAATCGTGCTTAAAATGTTGGTTTGTTGTTCGTGGTTGTATTTTTTTAGTTTTGTTGTTTGGTATTTTTGGTTTTTGCATGCTGAAACAAGTGAAAACCTGCTATTTTAGGTTAAGCATAATTTTTATTTTAAGCGAGATTAGTCTAGCTTAAGCGAAAATTTCTAACTTAATCGAGATGAGTTTAGTTTAAGCGAGAATTGTTACAGAATTTTAATTCCTTATTTTAACTTATTGACTAAGTTAATGTTAAAAATATGATGTATGAAGCTAGACATGAATGATGTGGCATTGTTTTTAGACCTGTCTTGAGGTGTGTACCATGGGATGATAATTATTCTAAGATAACATATAGAATGTTGATGATGAAAGAAATTCAAGGAAAATTCTTGGTGATGGTGTGGTTAGTGTATGTCTTGATATAGGATATGTCTAGATAAAAGAATGTATTTTGAACTCTGATAATTGTTCACACTCATGTAGAGTAGAATGAATTATGTGGTAAGAGTGACAGAAAATCCTAGTCTCGGGACATGTTTGGACCCAAAGCATAATAGGATTAACCTTGTGTGTGGTTGGGTGATAACCCGTGTGTTTAGACTTTGCAAAGTTTAGAAACCAGCACAGGTGCATACTTCCTTTAGAATTCTATATCAAGCGCATAATCCAAACAATCGAGTCGATAGTCCATTAATTGTTTAGATGAAGATAAATATGTGAATTATTCTTTGGTTGTATATTGCTTGTGTTTCATAACTTGTTTATTTAATTGTTAAAAAATGTTTTCACTGGCTTACCTTTCTATATGTGTTTTATGTTTTGTTTGATTTTTCTTTTTGCGTTAATCACCACTATTGGTGGAAGCAGATGATGAGGCACCTATTAATCTAAACCTGATGTAGGGAGATGTTGCTGTTTATCTTAGCCATTGTAACTAGTTTCCTTCTTTGAGCATCCTTTTATAGGAATTTCTTGTGTTTCATTTTAGAACTCTATTTTGAGTATTCTTTTGAAATTTTTGATGTAAATTTTGGATGACTGTAATGGTAATTTTTTTATACTATCTCTCTGATTTTTAATACTCTTTCATGTTGCTCAAAATATTAAATTATGTGATATTTTATTTTAATAGTTTTTATCTATTATATTACATAAAAATTCAATAAACTATCAAAATTTATTAAAAATTGAATTGAAAGTTCCATATTTATCGGATTAAAAGAATTCCATATTTATCGGATTAAAAGAATAACCCTTCTTTTTATGTCACGTTTTACAAACTATAGTTATTTAAAAAAAATTTCAATCTCGAGTACGCATTTGTTGATTTGTAAGTCTACATATTTCTTGTCTTTATCATTATCTCTATACAGGGAAAGACGGTGCGAGGAAAAAGGCAATAATAATAATAATAATAATAATAATAATAATAATAATAATAATGTTTTTTCATATCTTAATTTTTTAGACTTTTGTAGTCCACTTACTTTTTTCTTTTTTCTTTATTTTCTTTTTATATATTTTTACACATTATATTTGTAGTTGTAAGAAAGCGGTAGGAAGCTGGAAGCATAGGGCAGTTGTGTTTGACAATTATTTTTTTCAAAGAACCAAGTTAAGTTTTCTTACGTTTTTCAGTTAATGTTCATTTGTGTCTTCTTCTCATTCTTTGATTTTGACATATCGTTTGTGGTTTTTTTAATTAGCAACAAAAAATTAAATAAATATAATAAGATACTTGGGTACATTAACTCTTAGACAAGGTTACATGTATCTATATAACAGTCCAGAAGATTAAGTTCAAAGTCCCTGATAAGGGATTACTTTCACATAAATTATATGGCATAATGTGACCAGACCAGACAGATATTTAGTTATAACTTGGTAAAATAATAATAATAATAATTAAATGTTTGGATTAAGATACGCACGAAAGGATTAAAATAAAATGTAGAAATAGTAAATATATATTATATTTTTTATTTTTTCAAAAATAAAGTATAATTTTTTATCTCTTAAATAATAATTAAATTAAAAACTATATCATTTCACATTTGAGAAATGACTATCACAAATTATTCTATTAAAATTCCTTATTCAAACACATTATAAGATTAAATTTCCACGAAAATCCTAAAACAAGAGTATAGGTGACAACTCTTAAAGAAAGAAGAATATATTGTGTGGTATTAGAGATCACCAAGAAAAAGATGATAGAAATAGAGGAAAGAATATATATAATATGGTTTGAGAGATCCGAAAGGAGATTTAATTCTAAGAAAGGAGAAGTGAAGAAAGTGTTGCACATTTTCAAATAAAATTAAAAACTTTATCGATTTTCTATATGTACTCTCTCATATTTACTAAGTTCACTTCCTCTCTAATTTCTTTGAAGTTGAAACTATTCCCCGCCAAAAACTAAAAGCCTAAAGTCTAGTATTAGGATTATATTCACTCAAATTCAATATTTAAAACTAAAATTATTATTGTATCACTTAGATTTATTATTTCATTATTTTAATAACAACATTTACAACAATATTTATAATATTTTATTACATAATACTTTCACTATTTTATTATTTTAATATACAAAATAAAACAAATGCGCCTCGTGCATACGCACGAGTCAGTATACTAGTTTTCAATTAAAACTAAAAATTTTATCGATTTTCTATCTTTAACTCTCCCACATTTACTAAGTTCACTTCCTCTCTAATTTCTTTGAAGTTGAAACTATTCCCCACCCAAAACTAAAAGCCTAAAGTCTAGTATTAGGATTATATTCACTCAAATTCAATATTTTCACTATTTTTTCATAACTAAAACAAAAATTCAATATATTACCCAAAGTAAATTATTAATTTATTTAGATAATAAGCATATAATAAATATAATTAACACTTTAAATTTATTATAATAGGAAATCAAAGGCTAACATTGATTAATGTTTTATTTAAAAGAACAAAATAAATTATTTAAAAAATTATAATAAAAATAAACTAAATTCTATAATTTAAATGAAATTTATATCATAAGCAGAGTTGGGTATGCGGTTTAACTTGCTCATTTAAACTCACATTAAGACAATTTTGTTGATATAGCTCTTTAACTTCAATCTATGGTACCGTTTCCACAAAACTTATGGGTTGATGGCAAAAATATTATTAAGAAATAATTTTCATAAAATTTATACAAAAAAGTGTCACTATATTGAAAACTTTACAAATGATCGATTTATATATGACTACTCATATAATTTATAATACTTTTAGATAAACAGAGACCTGTATGATCCCTGTATAAACTTAAGTTAATTCATTCTTTTACATTCTTGTACCATTTTCAAACATGAGATTTATTATACTATTTCTTTATCACGTAGCCACTAGTAAGTTATGTAATTAAAATTTTGAAAACGAAAATGTTTTTAGTGCAGTATAGGAACAAAGGATTTATCAACTGAGTCATCACCGACACTAACAAAAATAATTAAATTAAATAACTTTAAGTTTTAATCGATGGCTTTTCTAGAATCTGTCTATTTGAAAATGTCAAAGTTCATTTAAGATCTTTTAACATCACCTTATTTATGAATATGAAAATCAAATACAAATCTAAGTAAAATAAAGAAAAAAAAAATGGCCATCATTATTAAACTTTATGACACACTCAATAATTCATAATTGTAATTGTGAGAATTATGCAGTCCCATGTGCAGACATTCCTCAAATAATGAATGAATTCAATTGGAGTTAATAGGAAGCAGATATAGAGACTTTTTTTGGAGAGAAAAGTAATGAAATTTTAGTTTATTTTTATCTGTTTTATATTATGATTTTTTTAAAATTGAACTGGTTTTTAAAAATATGAAAATAAAATAAAATAAGATAATTTTTTTTCGAAGAAAGTCACTGAATCCGCTTCCAAAATTAATAACAGCGTACTAATGAGTTGCCACAATAGAATTCTTTTATCTCTCAAATTCAAAAGATATTACCCAATAAACACGCATAATTTAGTATTAATTACGTAATTACTCCTTATCAGTGACTTCTCTAAAATCACCCATATCATATCATGCTACCTAGCTTGGCCCAACCTAATCACTAGCCAGTACTGTAAATACAATATTAACGATGACCAATATTGTCAATTTTTGAAGGCAAAATACTGAATTTAAATATTTATATTGTTCTACTAAAACAATTTTCAATAACCGAAATCTTTTACTCCGTATATTTATATCATGATATATTAAATGTATAGATACCAACAATATTCTAATTTGATGAGGGGACCAAATTAAAAATATTAAAATTAAGTAAATAATTGATAGCAGTTACATAAAAGGTCATGGTCTCATTTATAAGCACGTTACATATTATTGTTGTTTATTTCTCTTTCCTTTCATCAAGAGAGAAAATCTAGAGAAAATATTCAGATGCTTTATAATTAGAAGATCAAGTACCATCTTTCTCTGTTCATCGTTTCCAATCCAATAATAAAGTATGCTTCCACATTTAATTCTTTAAAATATTAGAAATGGCTTAATAGAGTTTATTTCTCTTTAATATTTTCATAAACCAAAACATAATTGAAAGGAAAAGTTTTCTAATAAAAGCTTAACTTTTTGAACAGTAGATACAGACTTTCCTATTCCCTACGTTTATAAATGTTGTGTGTAGACCAAATTTCTGAATAATTGCTCAAAACAAGGTAAACCCTTCGTAGATGGTTCAAAAGATGAACAAATACGGTAAGAAGAAAGAAAAAGGGGAAAAGTTATACCCTTTCGAAAAGTCATTGGTTCTGAAATATTAAACATGGGTTGGCATATTTAGTAGCCATTTATAGTCTCTTCGAGTTTTGTATTGTATTCTTCTTTTAATTGTTTGTTAAAATTACTAAATATGAAATACTAACTATGTATGTATGTATGCGGTGGGTTGTGGTATACGATAAAATTAGAAAGCATAATATTCACGAATTATATAAAATTAAGGTTAGTAGTTGGAAATTATTAAAATTTAAGTATTTGGTAAAATTATTTATTGAAGTAGTTAAATATTAGTTTTTATTTGATAAAAATGTATCACAGAATATTTACTTTTTTTTAAAAAAAAAACCTAAATGATTTTTATTTATAGGTTAATCATTTTATTATTGGTTTCACTTGTTATAAGTTTTATATTGTCTATTCTATTAGTAATTTCAAAAATATTTAATTAAGTTTAAAAACAAACATACTTAGTTGTAACACATATAAAAAAAACATAATATATATATATATATATATATATACTATGAATTTAAAATAAATAAATAAATTATAATTTTATTTGATCTTGGCATTCTTAATATTATTCGTTTTTTATCTGAAGTTTACAGAACATAAGCAAAACATAACACGGTATAATAAATATATATATATATATATATATATATATATATATATATATATATATTATGCTTGAATTTGACTTGTTTTAGAATATAGAGTTTTGTATCAACATTAATGCTTTCGTAATATAATAACTGTGTTCATTATATTTACTTACAAGTAAGGTAAGACCTACAATTAAATTTGAATTAATAACCTTTGAAATTCAAAATGAAAATGAGAATTTTGTCAAAATAGTAGTGAGAATTTATTTGATAGGACTCTTTTTTGCACCTCATGATCTTATAAAGTTAAGTGACATATAAAGAAAATAACTTACAATGTAATTATCTCAAGATTTTGAGTTCAAAATGATGTCAAATGTGAATTGAAATTGTGTCACTTATATTACATTTTTCTAATGAATCTTTCTTGAAAGACCGAGCTGTAATATTAAAGTCAAAAGTTAGTTTTGATGACCAATGAAATAAGTTCTTATATTGAAAGTTTTCGTTATGATAAATAGTAGTACAACTAAATAGATATTTGTGGTTTGAAAGGTTTCTGTTCAAAAAAATTATCAATAATGTGAAGTGTATGGATAATTATCTGGGCATGTTAATTCACATAATTCAATTATATTTCTCCCTTAATCCCTTCTCAAAAAATCCATGACATGTAAAATGTAAAATTACATAATAACCCGAATAATATGAATTAAAAACATATATTTCATAGAAAATATATTTGAATATCAACAAGAAAACATATACTCTATTTAAAATACTCTAAAGCACCCCTTAAATTTGTTATATAATTTCGATAAATTTTACAACTATACATTGTTCCATAATTTCTTTCCTTTTTAATCAATCAATAAAGTAGAAATCATCAAAACACTAAACCATCCGATATAAAGACGATTTTCGATGCTGATTATCTAATTAGTAACCCCTTTCCAACAATTATATACATGGGCTCGTAATTATTCCAACATGTAATTTATTAACACCAGTACATTTCACATCTCTAAATGAATATTTAATTGAAAACCATACTATAATTAAAACTTCATAATTGGAGAAGGCAGCTCCCAAGTTTTAGAAGTCAACTAAAGAAAATAAAGAACATGTTGATCTCTAATATTTTCACTTAATTAGACTTTTCCAAGAGTTAATAACCTCTATAAAAGGAAAACACAACTTCACAATATTCCTCACAACTCACTCCATACAAATTACACAAAAATGGATCGTGCCATGTCTATTAAAGCCTTTGCTCACAGTTTGTTCATTCTCATTGTTTTACTCTTCCACCCAGCAATGTCCGGTGAGAAACATATTATTTATGATGTCCTTTATTTCACAAGCATAATGTTGGTTGAGTATATCTATCTGGAAATTAGTTTTCGAAAACATATTATGTTGAAAACATTTTACGTAGAAAAAATTGAAGGCCAAGTAATTTTTATTTCAATAACAATATTTGAAGCATGTGTGTTTGATTCATTAGTGTAGAAAATAGAGTTGAAATATGTTATTATGAGAAATGCAGAAGATTTTGACTATGATCCTTCAAGTCCAAATGGCCCCCCTAATTGGGGAAATACGTGGCCTTTGTGTAGAGATGGAACCAGACAATCTCCTATTAACCTCAACACAGTCACATCGAATGTTGTCTTCAGTTCTGGGATTCAAAGGAACTATCAACCTGCCAACGCCACTCTTGTTACTTCCGAACATGACGTAATGGTATGCAACCCAACTAAATTTCTAAAATTCTAGATTAAAACTATTTCATGCATTACATCTTTCTAAGTTAGATGTAATTTATAATATATAGTTAACATTGTCTAGAATCTAAAATATGAATCTAAATCTTACATTAAATAAAAATAAAAAATTAAACATTATATAAAGATAAAAATACATAAATTTATTATTTTAAAGTCTTGAATTAATAATGATATTAATAATATAAATCGAACTCATGTTATATTAATATTATATATACACATCATAATAAGATCTATTTATCTGAATGAATAACTTTTAATTTTTATATTCTATTTTATTTTACATTAGTTATTCGTATTAATGAGGTCACATGTATGTGATTTAATTGGTTGCTTTAAAAAGTCAACCATATTTAATTTTAAAAAAAAATTAAATATACCTGTTTTTATTCCTTAAAATGCAATTTATCCTTGTTTTTTAATTTACCAAACAGTATTACGTGTGACATGATCATGTTGTTAGTGTTGAGTTTTTAAAAAAGAAAAATGGATGGATGAAAATTCTGGATTTTATCTGAACCCAGATTCAATGATTTTATCGCGAATTCCAAATGTAATTTTAGAAATTAAACTTTTTATGCGAAAACTAACGTAGTATGGGAAACTCTTCGTTTTTTACATTAAATATAAATTAGTCCTCTTCATATAAATTTGTTAAAAATTAATAAAACAAATATTATTATCTTTCATGGTTTCAAAACAGTAAATTTTATTCATTAGTTAAGATGGGAGAACCAACATACATGGTCATCTCCATTTAAGAGCTAGTTTCAAAATGAACAAGTTTTAATATAACCGGTGGCAGATCTTAATATAGGAGGTAGCTCACCAATTTTATTGTCGAATTCATTTTTTTTTTACTTTCTTAAAAGTCAGTGTTATTAATGATTAATTAAGAAGTATGTAATTATTTTATATCTTTTATTTACATGTAAGGCGAAAGTTCTGCAATATATGTATGAAAAAAAAAATCAACCATACTAACTTTGATTCCCTATTAATAACGTTAATGAATAGTATCAATGATTGTATGATAACACTTACGATCAACATATTTGTCATCTATCAATTACATGTTATCCGGTTAAAACAAGAATAATAATATTTTATATTATTTTTTTATTTACTTTTAACTCACCACTTTAATCCTTTTTAAATTATTATATCACACCATTACAAAAATTAAAATAAATATTTAAAATATGATTGGAAAGGTAAATTAAAAATTAATCAAAATATCATTATCCTTAAAATAAAATCACAAACTTAAAAGGAGAAAACTTATCATAATCATAACCATTTTTTTTTTGGATTAGTTAACGAGCTTTTCCTTTTGTTTACTTGTAAAATACAGATAAACTGGACTGAGAATGCAGGGAATATTATAATTAACGGAACTCAATACCAACTACTACAAGCTCATTGGCACTCTCCCTCTGAACACATAATCAACGGCATAAGGTATTTTTTTTCTTCTTAATTTGTTACATTGTTTTAATATGTATAAAAGAACTTACCCAATTTAAAATTAAAATTTTCACGTATTTCTCAAACTGTAGGTTTGATCTAGAGTTACATATGGTGCATAGAAGTTCAGATGCAAAACTTGCAGTGATTGGAATTCCATTTAAGAAAGGGGATCCAGATAACTTCGTATCAACGGTAAACACAGGAGATTTTTGTTGTTCTTATCTCTGTTTATGATAGTGTATGATGGATGATTCACAGATGTTACTCTCAGCGTGTGTTTGTTTGGAGAAAATTTTATACCATAGGCAAATGGTTATCCAAAACTCATTATAAGAATATGTTGGGAATAAAAGTATTATTACTTAACATCTCATTTTTCAGACACAAACGGGAGAATTTGTACAGCTTTTTATAGACAAGATGTAATTTTATTTTGGGTTAAATATGTTTTTGTCCCTTAACTTTCAGTGAATTTTGGAGTTAATTTATTTCGAAATTTTGGACCAATTTTGTTTTTCATCAAATTTTGTTAAGTTTATTTGACATTTCAAACGCGTCCGATAGGAACCCGATAATGGGTGGAACAGATCTCACTAGGATATGCTTTTGTTTTTTTTAAAAAACGACCCTGATATTTTGTTAGAAGTGGACTTAAATCTAACTCAACCCTAAAAATCGACTTATCCTATGAAATTGTTTTATTTCTAATTGATGTGAGACTTCCAACATTAACAAAAACATTGAATATGATAGAAAAATTCTATGATAAATTTGTTGCTGAAGATAACGTGTTCGGTCTTTGTTTGATTTTCAGATAAAAGATGATTTGCAGTTGTTGGCTGAAAACCAGACGAGAACAGTAGCACTAGGTAGTGTTGATCCAGAGGACGTAGCAGGGATAACAGGAAACAAGTATTTTAGATATAATGGTTCTCTTACAGTTCCTCCTTGCAGTGAAAATGTTCTTTGGACTGTTTTCACTGGAGAGGTGTGTTCTTTTATTTTCCATTGATTTAATTGGAACAAGCATATAAATGGAGTTTGACACAATTTGATATATAGTTCTTTACTTTTATATTAGTGAAAATTTATTTTCTTAACTTAAACCTATCTTGTATTATGAATCTTATTATCTGCAAATTTATATTCTAAAATGGTGATTATTATGAACTTATCATTGTGAGTATTATTTATATCTTCCTTTGAATATATACGTAGAATCTCTCTTTAACTCTTTCTATAGTGTTTAATATTCTAATTTCAATCAAGAACATGTTGAACATACATTTTTTTTAAGTGCATGAGTGGAAAGGAAAATAAATAAATGTGATATCTATAGATACGAGAAAAAAAATATTAAATATAATAATAATAACTCTTTCAATATTGATTTTAGGGCAAAACAGTCTCAAGGGCGCAAAACAAGTTGATTCGAGCAGCGGTTGATGGAGCTGGTGATGTAAGTTTTTCATCATCATGCCTATTAATTATTTTTTGTTGATACCATCAAGACAAACAATGCATGTCATCAGATTATTGTAAAAATTAAGATCTAAGTTTTTTAATATACAGTTTTGATTAATTTTTCATTAAAAAAAGTGTCTAGAGTCACTTATGAGTTTTATGCTGGCTACAAATGGATAGAAAAAAGAAAAAGAATAATCAACAAGTATCTTTTAGATTCACGGTGATTTATTTCATTTTTGTTACATGGATTTGTTTAAAGAATATTAGTGTTAAATTTTCTTGATATTTCTTCTTAAAAATTTAATAAATGTTACCAAAATCGCTTATCGGTAATTATTGGAAATTTGAAATTTTATATATAAAGTAAATTTATAATATATAATTGAATCCTTATTAGAAATTGATTTCATAAAATTCAATTACACTTATATTATTTTATAATATAATTATATCAGACATTTTATCACCCCTATCGAATTATGTAGAGTACTAACAGTCACAATATAACACTCCTCAAATTGCATGCAAATAGGTTTTTCTTTTATTCAAATTTTCAAAAGAAAATTTATACCTTAATGGAAAAATTGTTGAATATAACTATATTAACCACCTTTTGTTTATTGATATTGTAGGAAACATTTGAGAATGCTAGACCAGTGCAACCAAGAAACGGTCGTCCAGTGAAACGCTACTACTTATCTACAAATTAAGGGAAATTGAAGCAAGCTTTTGTTTGAGGCAGTTCACAATGAAACACATTAGGTTAAAATAAACATTGTTAAACAACTGCATCAACAATATACTAAAAATGTTATTTATGTTCTCAACAATAATGAGTAATGAATTAGTACTTATCTCATACTAAAACTTTTGTCTAAAACCATGGTTTTGTGTTATTAGTTTCTTGCTTTTTCATTGTGTGATCCTTAAAAAAATAAGTATTACAAGTCTTAACTCATTAATTAATGTTAGTTGTCCTTTCCAATTTTAAGGATATTTTGATAACAAATATAACTAATAAAAGATATAATTTGACAAATTTTGATAACACAGTTATTAGTATGTTACTGAGGTCTTTCACCCTCTCTTTTAAATCCATCAAACAATCTCTTTCAAGGTGATTCTCAAGCACATAATATAATGTGAAAATAACTCTTAATATAACCCACAATCTCTTTCACTTTATTTTCTAGTTTTATCACTAAATCAACTTTATAAATTCATAAAAATATTATATCTGCACAAATATGGTTTAGACTATCAATTTATCATGATTTAAAGAAGCAAAGGTTAAAAGAGGTAAGGATTTGGTGTAAGAAGATAGATTAAATAGGTAAATAGTAACAACAAGTGACAAATAGAATATGATATGTGTGAATATTTAAATTTCAAATTGTAGTGATTCAAATTTATCGCATTTAAAATTTGTGATAATTAAAATAGATATCAGAATTATATTTATTAAAAATAGTTTGTAGTAAAAATATTTTAAACATCAGTACTTTTTTCTATAAATAGAAAAAAATTTACTTAAAAATTATTATATCTTTTTATTTTATAATATTTTATTATATTTTAGAAATTATAAATTGCTCTAAAATTTATTATATTTTATTATCATTTAATATTTATTGAAAGTTTAAAATTGTTAAAACCTGTTAAGAATTGTTTAAACTTTTCTAAAAAAAAGCTTTTAGAATTCAAAATAAAATATTAATTAATTATTTTTTAATAATTTCAGAACTAATAACTAACTTTTCTATTTTATTTAAAGTTATTTAAGAAAATAGTGATAATAGCAATAATAATGTTATTATATTTAAAAAAATCGGTATTTAATAAAATAGTAGTAATATTTAAAAAATAAATAAAGTATATGCAAGGGACATAAAAAAACTATGCGTATATCATATTATTTTAAAAATATATTCTAGATAAATGTAAAACGAGGATTAAAGCCACGATTAATGTAAATCGCATATCAAAATATAATTAATTAAATAGACTGTGAGAGTCTAACTCACTCTAACTCACCCTAATAGCAGTATTTTTTAAAAATAAAATATATGTATGGGTAATTGACTAAAATATAATACAAATTAATTATATAAATATGTATCAAGCGTCTACTCAAGCAAGTAATAATGTCTTTAAAAAAAATAGAATTTGTGAGAGTTTGTAACAATATTTTTTTAAAAATAAAATGTAACAATAAAATATAATAACTTACTACATTTTTGTTTTGGTCTAAATCAATTATAATATCTACACCTCATTTCTGCTTCTTTTATTAAATTCATTTTGTTTTAATATCCATTCTTTTAAAATTTTTATACCCATTTTTGTTTACTTTAGACCTAGTAGCCCAATGTCTTTTCTGACTTTTACACCCTTCTTTTTTTCTGTTTGAACCTCTCCCAAATCCTCCCCAACACTGCCACACGGTCCTCCCAATTTATTTCTCTCTCTCCCAACAGAAAACACTGACACTCACCACCACCCCGAAATCACACACATCAGGCACGTCTTCCACCTTAGCTCTGCGACAATTACCGCCACGAGCATCTGTCCGACGTCGAAGCCCTGAGTGGCCATCTCCGGTGAGACACATGGTCCTTTGGCAAACTCCGATGGGAGCTGCTTGAACTCGGGATCCTTGGTTAGGTTCTACTTGATTAAATTGCTATGCGTGATTAATTGAATTATCAAAGTTTTGGATCTGTTTGTGGTTTTGTATTGAAGCTGGATTGTGTTTGCATGTTATTGAACAGGGATTCTGTTTTTGTTTTTGAGTTTCTTGCAATTATAATTGTTGTTATCATTCTCTGTATAGGCTCTGGTCCTGTGATTTGGTTTCAATAATTTTGTCCAGTTCTGTTTGGTTTGAATTATTTTTGTTTGAGGTTTAAACATATTGAGTGTTGTGTTTGTATTTTAGTTCTTATTTGAGAATGAAATTCTCTGGTTCAGTTTCGCGTTCGCTGAGGGAGACGTTTTCATGACGTTTTTGGTGTGTGCGAAGATCTTGGATTGTTTATTACATGTACTGTTTCATGTAATACGTTTTATTTGATTAGGGTATTGTATATGGCCTTTTTTGTATTTTGGTAATGGATATGTTAGAATTTTTATTAAAATAGGATTAAGCCGTCACAGTATTAAAGAATAAAGTCGTCTTCGACATTCTCCGTCATGCCGGTTTCCCTTTTTTTCTTTTTAAAAAAACGAAATCATACTCTATTCACTTAAAAAGTGAAGTTATTCTTGTACACGATGACTTCACATTTCAATTTTTCGTTAAGCTTTATATTTGTTTGATTTTACAAATTTAGTATTTTATTAAATGATACTTTTTATTTGATAGTTAGTAGACTAAGTAAAACACAAATAAAATAAACCTAACTAGATTAAATGTTCAAATATAATTATTCAATGATTTTTTTATATTTTTTAATTTGTATCATTTTATTTTTTTAATTTTGTATTAAGGTTTAAAGATTAATTATTTTAGAATTTCTTAAAACTATTTTTTTTATATTTTTACTATAAACAAATATTTTAAAAAAACTAAAGAATATATATTTAAAAAAAACAAATATAAAACTGAACGTCAAAAAAAAAAACTAAAAAGTGAAATTGTCATGCAGGATGATGACTTCACTTTTAAAGTGAATAGAAATCGACTTTCCACAATACGGTTTCGCTTTTTGGAAAAAAGAAAAAAGAAATCGACATGGTGGAGGACAATTTCACTTATAATGTCGTCTTCTACTATGACAACTTACCCTATTTTGTAAAAAAATATTCAACTAATCTATTTTTACAAATTTGAATTTAAATGACATTAGTTGGTATACATACGTGACATTAATTGCATGGAAAATAATATTTTAATTACTAAATTTTAACAATTTTATTTTATAATATGAGATAAAATATTTTAAGTGGTTTTGAAATATTAAGAATAAAAAAATAAAAAATAGAAAATCACTTAGAAAATACTATCTAAGATTATAAGAGAAAGTTGTTAAAATTTAGTTGTTAAAATTTAGTTACCAGAAAATATTCTTAAGTGATAATTATCAATTTAAAATATTTATTTAAAAGACTAACTGAAAGATAAAAGATTTGGTGAATAATTATTAAGAAGATATTAAATAGATTATTTACAAGATAAAGTACTTATAAGGGATGTACAAACTGAATTATATTTGATGAATATAATAATATATGTAAACTTCAGTCAATATTCTCTTACGAGATTACTGAATTTTTGGGCTAAGAGATTTACTATAAATAAGTGAGTTGAGATAGTGGTAAGACACTCAAATATATAGCTTTTCAATGATCTAGAGAGTGAAACGTAAGGAATTTTTATTCGGAGACCTGAGAGTATTTTTAAAAGAAACATGTGCAAAGAAAGTTTAAAGTGAAGGTTAAAGGGTTAGTCTAAACGTTTGAATATTCAGGTGAGAGAATCTAACTTTCTTACTTATATGTGAGTTTGTATTAAATTGGGAGAAAGCTAGATTATTACTTCTTTTGAGTTTTTGTTTACGATTGATATTTGATTATCAAAATGTGTTTTTGGTGGTGAAGGTGTTAAAGGTTTTGATTTTACATAATTAATTTTGAAGTTTAAAATTTTCTTATTAAATGGTGGTTGTAAGGGGAACTAATATTCTTGTTCTTTTATTTGCTTGTGTTTTATGCTTTGATGTGTTTTTAAATTGAAAATATTGAAAAATTGTGGAAATTAACACGCCTTTTATTTTGGTGTCCACATGATGTTAAAAATGTGATTTTGAAAAAGTTCAGGGAGATGATATGGAATTGTGTTGAGTTTGGTCAGGTATTTATGAGTTTTGTTGGCTTGTAATTTTGATTGAATGCATGTAATAGCTTAATGTGAGTGAAATGTGAGCTTTTTTTAGAGCTGAGATGTTTGTTAGGACTAAACTATTTTGAGCGTTGTTTGTTGCTTTGTTCAAAGCGTGTTCCTCGAGTGAGTGCCTTAAATAATCCCTCTTGATGGGTAGCTAGATGTGTGGAGGGTTCTTGAGGTTTTGATATTTGTCTCATGAATGTTAAGGTTAGAGGACAAATGTCTATGAACTGAGAACTCTACGAGTCAAGACTTTGTTGTGTTTTAAAAATTATTGGTAGGTTGTTTTCATTTATCTAAATTTTTTAATATTTTTACAAAAGAAAGATTTATTGGAAAGAGTTATTATTGTTGTAACTATGCAATAGGAAAGTGAAAAAGATGGGATGTTATATTTAAACGCAAGAGTATATTGTTTCTACCGCACCCAATAATTCCACATCGCTTAGAAGTCGAGGCCTAAGGTGATTTAAATATCACTTCCTTCTTTCACCTTCGAGACGCCTTTTAAGGACAAAATCGTGATGACTTCAAAGCAAACAATGCCTTGGATGTATGGTGGTTGACAAAGATTCTGTCATTGAACTTGTGATCGAAACAATGACGCCCACTGTGGGACCGATCTTATGTTTCTACCACACCCAATATCACACCTTTAAACCTCAATAGAACTTATGTTCCTATTGAACCCAATAGTCTCACATCGTTTAGAACTTGAGGCCCAATAGGGTAAATAATGGAACCTGCAGTCCTCCATTGGGGATGATTTGCTCATTCTCCTTAGGTCTCGATTGGGGGCTTATGTTTCTACCACACCCAATAGTCTCACATCGCCTAGAAGTCGTTGCCTAAGGCAGTTTAAATAGCTCTTCCTCCTTCCCCGATGTGACTTTTAAGGACAAAACCGTAATGAAGTGATGTCCTATAATTGAAACAATGACACTCACCGTAATGTCAATAATGGAACCTTCAGCCCCTTAAGCCCTCCATTGGGGCTGATATATTTATTCCCCTTAGGTCTCGATTGGGGGCTTATATTCCTACCACACCCAATAGTCTCACATCGCCTAAAAGTCCTCATGTTTCCACTCTCCAAACCTTCTTTTAAGGATCAAATTGTGATGAAACCCACGCACTAAAGCAGACAATACATCATATGTATGGTGACAACCATTTTATCCTCGAACTTTGGTTCAAAACAAATATACTATTTTATTATAATAAAAATCATAATTAGAAAAAGTAAACATTATAATATTTAGTAAAATAAAAGATATTAGTAAAATTTTAGAAAACTGATAAAAAATTACCAATTACAAAATGCATATAAAGTTATTTATTATTAAAAGTTAAAACAATGTATATTACGAACGAAACATTTTGTTAGAAGAAGAATACTTAGTCTATTAATATATAATTTCTTTTGTCTTTTTATATAAAAGTTATTTTTTTTTTGAGTATTTAGTCGATTATATATCCGAATTCTGAATTCAGAACAATGGGTTAAACTTGTTTCATCATCGAGTGGTTTATTGTATGATCTAGATCATATATCTAGTTTTAGTTTTAGTTTTTTTGGAACACCAATGCAGTTGTGGTAAGTTGTTCGACAGCACGATGGAAATCGACAATATCCAAATTGAATCGGAACAGGAACGCAGTTTTCGTCCTCATCCACACTTCGCTTAACCACACAAGTTGAATCTCCGTTCACAATCTCCTCCACACTTCTCGAACATGGTCCAGACCCTACTGCGCTGATGCATAGGTATGATGAACTCACC
>Ga0099822_1004888_pt1 | contig 17479 bp, 10 predicted proteins | sample CowpeawhiteBW_FD_76839 | JGI IMG/M metagenome (GOLD analysis project Ga0099822, IMG submission 76839) | Root nodule microbial communities of legume samples collected from California USA - Cow pea white BW | ecosystem: Host-associated > Plants > Roots > Nodule | place: USA: California | collected...
AAAAAAAAAAAAAAAAAATATAAAATAATATATATATATATATATATATATATATATATATATATATATATATATATATAAAACCTTTTGTTTTTTTTTTAATTTACAAACCACAAAGTATCAGGAAAGATTCATCACACCACAATTTCTAACTACGAGCCAAAATCTTTTGATTTATATGTATTATAATATAATGATACTAATCCAAAATTATATTTAAATTGATAAACTTGGTAAGGATTCTCCAACCGTCCAAAATCACACTAAAATACTCACGTTTCTAAATTATGCTAATAAAATAAGAATTTCCAGTATAATGATGCATCCGTACACACAATTTTCTAAAACAATACCTATAAAAATCCAGAATGTTTCTAAAATCTCAGACAAAAGTATTTCTATTATCTTTAGTCAACCACAACAACAAATTAACGTTAGTAGATAAAACACCAAGCCCCAAATCACGATAATGGTATTTTATATAACTTGGAACTAATCCACACCGAAACATTAAATTAAAACTGCACTCAGGAGAGAAAAGAAAATTGATTTGGAATCTCTGCATGTAAAACAATTATAAAGGGTCTACTTACTGTAACCAAGATTCAAACCCACATTCTTCCAATCCATCAAACACATGCAGACCAACAAACCATCACATTATTCATGTCAATTCACACATTCATATAAACTTAAACCATGCTTCCGCATTCACAAAATATTTGCAAAATAAAATAGAATTAAATAAACATACAAATGGCATACATAGAACTCAAACCCAAGTCCTCTTAACATAATCAAGTGCTCTCAACCACTTAAGCTAACACTATTCCTTGTCTAGGGTTTATCAAGAAATTCTCTTAGGATATTCTCAACCCACCATTATTTATACTTTATTAATTATTATTTGTATGAATTTTCTGGGTCTTACATGCTTGATCCACTCTCATTCATACATGAAAGTTATAAACATTTAATATATTTGGTTCATCATCAAAATAATCTCCTTAACACTCTTAATTATCTTGATTAACATAATTTAGTTCCAAGTTTCCCTTCAAGCCCTTTTAAAAGTGTCTCAAGAAGATTGTGTCCTTATCCAAAACAATACTTCTACAAACTCCATGGAATATCACTAACTCTTTTAAAAATACGTTAGCCATAACACAAGCATCACATGCTATGTGGCACAGTTTGAAAATTTTCATTTTAGAAAAACTATCCACCACTATTAAGATTGAATCATGATCATTCTTTGTGATGTGATCTTAATAATGGAGTCTTTTCTTCTCAATGAAATCTTAGAAGAGATGTGACTAAAACACAAGATGAAACAAGTGTTGTAAAAATAAGCCATGAAATAAATATTTCGTGAATATTGACATATAAAACTTCTTTGGAAAGAATAACTCAACCTAGGTAAGGATAGGAATAAGGGTTTGCATATGCAACCCTAGGCTAGTTTGAAGTCCCATTCATCAATCAAGGGGAAGGTAGCACATGACCAAACCCCTACATAAACACGCCAACTTGAACTTGTAAATCACATCTTGGAAGTAAGAAATCATGTGTGAGTTACCTTGTTCTTTAAGAATTTTCTCCATTGGTTTAGAGAAATCAAGTGGTGCCTCTCTCCTTCTTAATTATCATTAGTAGTGCTCATTAGCTTATCTTAGGTGGTGCTTGTTCTATACCTGGTCATGCACTAACATTTTGCACACAAAAATTGCTAACGCATAAACAATATCTGGAACCAAGTGTTCAACAATTTAAAGAAAAATTTTCTACATTGACTACTTTAGCAATTATTTACAAACAAGTATGTACAAGGAAAAAAAAAAGTAATGAGGTAAAATGATTTCATAAATTCTCCAGCAACAACTCCAATTTGATGAACATGTTCAACTACATTCATGTTTGTCAAAATATTATGTTTTGTCCTAATGCAGTATAGGGTCCAATATCAGTGTTAATCTAAGGAATTATGAAGTCAATTACAACATTGAGTCATTTTGTCCATGATAAAAAAATTTTGTCCATGATAAAAAAAAAAGATAAGGGAATTAATTTAGAAATCTAAAATAAGACAAGAAAAGAAAACAAATTGTTTTGGTGTGTGTAAATGGAAAACTATGGAAAACTGAAACAGAATGAAAATTCTACTAAAATTGAACATGTCAAAAGTAGAGAATATATGCAAGGATTGAAACTAAACAACATATTAGAATAAGACAATAATTGTGTAATTAAAAATTGTAAAGGTAAACTTATGTGAATAGAAATGAAAAAGACAGTGCCTAATTTAGAAACTAATTCAAAACAACAGTAAGTACAAACAACTGTAAACTAAAACACTGGAATCAAAATCATGACTAATCATTATGAATTGTAATTGACTAAAATGAAAATATATAGAATGGAAATTGATATAGAACTATACTAACTATACTAACTGAAATCGGATCTAATGAAAGCAAAATGAAAGTGAGTGCCAAATTGAAATTCTAATTTGGAAATAATTAAAAATACTAAAAACCTAAATTCTAAATTGGGAAAAAAGTTGTAAGACATGTATAGAATGTCAATTATAACTAGAGGTTGGATTCGATATTGAAACTAATGTAAATCAACATACAAAAATTTACAAGTAGAGAATTAGTGCTAAAATGAAAAATCAGTGTCAATTGGAATTTGTGTTGAAACTAATTTAACTACCAAATTGAAATTGTAAAAAATTGGAATGTAAATTGTAATATGGAATAAAAAGTTTGTTCACAAGTGAAAAGAAGTAAAAGAAAAATGAATTGAATTGAAAACATTATCAAAATTTTAGAAACATTATTGAAATTAAAAAATGACAACAAAATAAAGCGTAAACTTAAAATGAGAGAAATTAAACACAAAACCATGGTCAATCTTGCTCATTATTTATTGCAAAGGATTCAAATTAGAACTCTTAAAACTTGAAGAACTTAAAGACCAATTGGTGCACATATTTCAATCATAGCCTGAGACTGAAAAAAAAATGCAAGAACGAAAACCATATCGTACATGATTATTGTCATATTCTTTCATTTCATAATTCGATAGAAATTGAATGTAGACAAATGAAATTGCAAATGAAAAAAATAATTAAATGACATTGGAATGAGTAAAAGAAAAAAATAAAATGCGCAAGAGAAAATAGAAAATGATAGAAGATGGAAAACTAATCTGATTACACTAAAAGTATTGAGGAAAAACAACTAAGAATCATTATAGCAATACACTTGAATGAATTGTCAAAACTAAGAAGCTATTAAACTCTAATTGTCTCCTTTCTTTAGACTATCTACTCTACTCCTTATATAGACTAAATGATTAATGTGGAACTTATAAATTGGTTCAAAATAGGTTACATCCTGTCATTATTACAATAACTATGATGAACTAATGTCTTACCATTTTACAGGTTACAACAATTCCAAGTTTTCTAGGTTAGTGCCTCTTCATACAACAATAGTTATAACCTTTTTTTAATAGGTATTAACAGGTTGATTTACTTGGCTTAACTTGATTTGTGGCCTAAAAAAACAAGGAAGTAAGTCACCAAGACACCTAAAACACCTTCTCATCATCTTTGTTGAGCTAGATTTCAAAATAAAATAAAAAATTTCTTGCCCATTTACCTTGAAACCGAGAACATTCTTGCTTGTTGGTGCCAAAAATTTGAAAAACTGTGGTGTTATGCTTCTAGCTTACATGTTTGAGTGTTGGTGATATTGGCAAAGTAGTTTCATGTTTTGACTTGGTTTTTGTCTTCCTTGGTGTATGCATGATTTAAGACTTGATAATGCATGTTCAAGTATTTTTCCATAGAGTCTTCTTTTGTGTTTTTCTTGTGTTAGTCTTGTTTTCAAGTTTTATCACATTATTTTTCTTTCCTTAGAGTTTTACCCTTCTTGTTTTAGTGCTTTTCTTGCTTGTCTTTAGATAATCTTTGTTTTGTCTTTGAAATTTTTCTTTCCTTGATCTTCTTGAGTGGTTGGCCAAAACATATTTGTCCATTTTGAGCTTGCATCTTGAAAGGTTTTCAAAATCTAGAAGTGTTTTCACTCCTTTTGGTGGATTTGAGTGTTACTCTTGCCTTTTTACCTTGGGAGTGTGATCTAAACACCTGGGATGCATTTTGGAGCATTATTGGTCTCAAGTTTTTGCAGAATTTTAACAACCAACCACCTCTTTTGTCTCGGCCTTCTATGTTTTGATTGTAGGAGTCATGGCAAGTTCATCAAATGCACCTACTCCAAACAAAGGCAATACAATGATGAGTTTGATTTGGGAAATGGAGTTGTCTAGGAAAGAGGCCTTTGAACAATTGAGAAAAGAGAAGGAGTAAAATGACCTAAGAATCCAAAAGCACATCCAAAGGCTTGAAGTTAGAGAGTAAGTAAGAAAGAAAGGTTAGGAAAAAAGGGAAATCTAGGCATAACCCATCACAAAAGAAGCAAACTCCAAAGATTTCTAAGTTATATGGTGGAAGTGATCCCAAAATCTACCTTGATTGGGAAGCTCAAGTTGAACCAATTTTCATTGAAAATCATGTAAAGGATCAAGCACAAGTTGATCTAGTAGTGGTAGAATTTTTAGAGTATGCCAATACTTAATGGCGTAAAGTTTGTAAGAATTATGACTAAGGGCCACTCGCGGATTCTTGGATGGACATTAAAACTTTTATGCGTGCTAGATTTATTCCTCCCTCTTATAGGAAGGAACTTCTTTTGAAGCTCCAAAGGCTTCACCAAGGTCCTATGTGGGTAAGTGAGTACTTTAAAGAATTAGAGTCTTAAATGCTTAGGGTTGGAATAAAAGAAACCAAAAAAGAGAAAATAAAAAGGTTTATAAATGGTCTTAGGATAGACATAAAAGACCAAGTAGAGTTGTATGAGTACTCCACTCTTGAAAATGTTTTTACACTTGCCCTTGGGATTAAAATTCAATTGAAAAGAAAAAGAAGGTAAATGATAAAAAGAAAAATGATAAATCCCTTTTTAAGTCTCCCAAGAACTACCAAGTAAAAGTAAGTCACCAAGTGGTCACACTCACCATTCCACTTTTCAAAGATCAAGTTCCATTAAATGTTTTAAATGTTTAGGGTATAAGCACATTGCTTTGAATTTCCTAACCAAGAAGACCATGACCTTAAAGAAGAGTAATGATGTTGAGAGTGAACACTCATCTCCCCCTTCTCCTTCAAAGATAGTGTCTTCTTCCTCTAGTGAAACTAAAACTTATGAGGTAAACCATATGTTAGTGAGGTGCATCATTGACCAAGTTCAAAATGAGCTTGAGCCAACTCAAAGAGAATTGTTTTTTTCAAACAAGATGCATAATTAGCAAGTGGGTTTGCTTTTTAATCATTGATGGAGGAAGTAGTACCAATGTGGTTAGCACAAGGTTGGTGGAAAAACTTAGCTTAGAAACCATTCCTCATTTTAAGCCTATAAGCTTACTTAGATAAGTAAGGAAGGAGAAATATATGTCAATAAACAAGTCCTAATTAACTTCTCAATAGGAAGCTACAAAAATGAGGTCCTATGTGATGTTGTTCCCATGGAAGTAACACATATCTTACTAGGTAGGCCATGGCAATTTGATAAACAAACTTGACATGGTAGTCATACCAATAAATACATTTTTTAACACATGGGAAAAATACCACTTTACTACCTCTATCACCTTAAGAAGTTAATAAGAATATAAATATAATAAAAAAAGAAAACTAAGAAAAAGAAAAGAGGCAAACTTTTACCAATGTGCTACTTACCTACAAAAAGAGTTTTCCAAAGCAAGTTGTTCACCACCATTCTTCTTTCTCTTACCAAACCAAAAGAGAAGAACTAAAGTTCAAGCAAGAGAGGAAGAGTGGTCTAGAAAAGAAGGATGGCCTATCCAAAGCTAGGGTACAAAAGAAACAAAAATAATTTTTTGGTTTTTTTGGACCCGACAAGGAGAAACTTTTTTGTGTTCTTTTGGTATTTTTACTTATTTGGAAATAGACGTCATGCGACGCTAGCGGCCGAACAAAAAATACGAAAAAATAATTTTTTATATGATTTTTAGAGTAAAATATTTGTAAATAGTATCCCAACAGAAAATGTCAAAATTGTGTAAAAAAACATTTATAATATTAAAACAAAATATAATAAAAAATGAGAATTAACAAATCAAAAGAAGACAAATAGGAGTGGCATACCTTCTAAACTTTTCAATTCCTTTCCCCCTCTATCAATCTGACTCTCTTTTTCTGTATATTACAACTACCTTTTCTTTTCTTTTTTTCTACCTTTTTCAATATGTTTTTTTTTTTCAAAAGAGAGATGAAAAGAAGGTGTGTATGTGTGAGTGATAATGGGAAATAATGAGAGAAGTGTAGAGAATAATTTTTTATTCCGATCCATATGACATACTGTGTATTTATATTCACACATTGCAATACCAATGTAACCATAGCCTTAATTGTATTAACAATATAAGGAAGGAATTGGTCATGATAACATTACATTATAGAATCAAATCATAGCAAATTAGAGCATCATATCAATCACCATCAATAATATTGATTCTAATCCTTAAAAGAGATATTATATCTAATTATTATAATCATATCACTATTTTCTCTATAAAAAACAAAGGGTAGAAATGCAAGTTGTTAGGCTAATGAAAAGGAGTGTCATAATTAAAAACAAATTGGGTTCTTCCTTCTTCTCTTTTGTTTTTCTTTTTTTCATCTTTCTTTTTTTTCCTTTCTAAACTTAAAGTTTGAAAATCTTTGAAGAAAATTTTATTTTACCTTTTTTATTTACCATTAACTAAAAAACATTTTTTTTATTTTTTATTTTTTAAAACAAATGTATTCATCCGGACGAAATTGGGTGTTGACAATACCCTTAGAAAAGATGGAGCAAAAGCTCATAGGAGGGAGGCGCAAATTCTTCCTCAAATCAAGTCAAACTCCATTTACAAATGCTTCAAGAATTTGTGGTCAAACTCCCTCGAATAAGGGGAGGATGATGAAGTCTTGACCCCAACAAAGGATGGAGGCACATGCTTAAGAATACTAAGTATGTTCAGAAAGGAAGTTCCCTAATCCTTCATCCCTTTCATTGTTTTTCATTATGTTTGAATTTCCCTAATTGGATTGGTTGAGTTAACCTTAGTTGACTTGCCTTTGACTATGTTTGACTATATGACTAGAGTTGACTTAACTTAAGCCAACATGCTAATCTATGTTTATTTTTTTGTAGGTTTGCTTATGGTAATTAGGAGAGGATGAACACTAATTGGAGCGTATCATGGCATGTCTACATGGAAAGCATAAAGCATAAAGCAAGCATGATATGGAGGAGAGAGGAAATCATAAAGCATAAAGCATAAAGCACATGTACTATATGGTCCTCCATGGGCCTGGACGAAATTCATGAAAGGATGATACCTTGTCTACTCTATTTTTGTCATCTTATGCATTAGGTTTAACCTAGTTTCTAGAAGCTTGGGTATATTGATTGCTTAGGTACCCTTTTGAACTTTTGTTTATTTCCTAGAGGCCCCTAGAATTCTATATATAAGGGGTGCCCATAAACTTGTAAAAGGGTTGAACATTTTGAAGTAAAGTACTTATATTGTATCAACCAAAATCGTGAGCTCTCCTCTAAGGAGTGAAGTCTTCACCTTTGCCTTGTCTTGCATAGCAAGTGTCGTCCTTCATCACTCATTTTTAGGGTTGGTTAGCCATATGCCTCCTTATGAGTGGCATGCTCCATCTCTTCTTCCATAATCATCTTCTAAGCTTCCATTTTTAACTTATTTGCTCACTTCAATTCGACATTATAGTTCCATTTGATATCTTACTTTGTTTTCTTGTTTAATTGGTTTCATCCCTTCTCTTTGAGCCTTTTGAAGTGCATTTTCACATTTAGATAACTTGTTATCTTAATGTGCAATGGGAATCTTCACTTGGATTTCTTAAATAACTCAACACCATATTTAGAAAAATATAAAATGAACCAACTCAATCCTTCATCATACTGTTAATGTACCGTGACCATAGTGAAGGTCCTAAAAAATAGGACTTCATAATGAAATGATTAGAAAAGTACCATTATAAAGGTAGAGTGGGAAAGTACTTAGAGTGTGCGAGTTGCTCAAATATGGAAATAAATAATGATAAACATACATTATAAGTTAAACCTTAAACATAAAGCTATTAACCTTTCAAGAATGCATTATGAACTAGTTTCCAAAAGACATTTCCAACCACATCCCAAAGATACTTGAAAAGGAATGGTACACTCCTTTATGGTGTGTTTGTATGAGGCAATTTAAGAAAGTAATTCATTTATTTAGAGAATATGAAATTCTTTTAAGGAAAATGATATGTTTAGATGAGGAAAATTGCTCATTGGTTAGGACAACAAAAGTCTACAAGTCCAAAAAGTCGAGTCAGGTCAGGCAGAAGGTTGAGCCAAGCCAGTATGGGTCGAAGGTTGAGCAGAGTTGGGCAGAGTTGAAGGTCGAGTCAAGCTGAAGGTCGAGCTGGGTTGACGGTCAACTTGAACCAAAAGTCAACACGAGTCATATTGATTTGAAGGTAGAGCTAAGTTAAGTTAGACTCAAAGGTAGAGTTGAGTTCGTCATAAAATAGAAATTAAATTGTTTTATCCAAACAAATTTAAAATATTTCAATTACTCAATCAAAACTAATTATTTATGAAATGAAGAGAATTTAATTGCATTTAATTCAATTTAATTGCAACTAAACACAAGGTTAAGGTACAACAACATATAAAACATCTAACCATAGTTACAAAGTTCAAGCAAAAATGAATATTCATATATCTTCACCCTCATGTAGAATCCTAATCATAATATATAAAGGTGGACATAGATTAAAATTTTCAAAATCCAATCTAGATCTAATCTAGATTTAATAAAATAAATAAGATCTTTAATCCATATCTATATTAACTAGGTCAACTAACTCTAGATTTTTTTTTCCAATCTAACTTACAGTGGATTAAATCTAGATTCAATGTACTTTATCAATTAGATTAATAGATACGTATCGAGCCAAGTTAGCTCGAGCTAGACCTAGGATGACTTATGTAGATTTGGGTCTAGTTCACTTTGTTCAACCTTCAACCGAGGACAACTCAACTTAACCTTCGATTAGGACTGACTTGACACGACCTTTGATCAGAGCGACTCAGCACGACCTTTAATCAGGGTCAACTCAGCACGACGATCGAATGGGCTTGAACTTCGGCCTTGGCCAAATCGACACTGTAAGGCTCGCATATTTCAGCCCCAAATGTTTAAGGGCCTGCCCTAATCAGTTGGGCCTAAGGTTGGCCCATAGGATGTGCAAAACTCCTAAACTAGCCCTAACCCCCCTCATTATGCACCTTTCAGAAAAAATAGATTCCCATTCCCTCTCCCTTGGTTGCTACGTGAGCTCTGCTAGGGTTTGAGTGAGCTCCCATATTTTCCCTTCGTTGAACGATTCCCGCAAAGTAAGTTGAGCTCTCTTGTGTTCCCTTCTATCTTTCAAGTTTTGGTTCCCCGCTAGTCTCTATCATAGCTCATTTTCGTTCACTCTTTCATTGTTTTCAGTTCTGTTAGCTGCTCCCGCTTTAGGTGCTATTCCGCTAAGGATCTCATTCTCTTGAGTTAGCATTTTCCAGGTAAGGGAAGTTAGAGTTTCCAAGTTTTGTGGTTCGTTGCTTGTTTTTATAAGTGATTCGTGTTTCAAATTTCAGGTTGAAGTCGTGTTGCATGAACTGAGCTGATTGTGGTCTTGAAATGTATTTTCTGGTGTTGCTCGTGTGAAAAACAGGAGAGACCTTCTAAACTCGCCTAGGCGAGTGTGTCTTTCGCCCAAATAAGAAGCTCTCGCCTAAGCGAGAATAACAGTGGCTTGCCCCCTCCTCTATTTCAAGTTGTCGCATGAGCAAAGGTCTCTCGCTTGAGCGAGAGCAATCTTGCCTGAGCGAGATGGACTAGCTTGAGCGAGAACTCGAAGTGCCCCCTGCTCAAAATCTCGCCCAAGAGAGCTGTTAGCTTGAGCGAGGGATCCCTCGAGAGCTGCTAGCTTGAGCGAGGTTGACAACAGTGTGCTTGGAGGGTTGTATGTTTCCATGTTTATAGTTGTTGGTTATGTGATTTGTTTGACTTGACCTATCTAAATCATGAAGGGTGTGAATATGCGTGTATTATGTAAGTTATGGGCTGGAATTGATGAGTTTGGTATGATCTTTCGTATGGAACATGATTGAATGGTTGGTTATATATATATATATATATATATATATATATTGGCATGAGATTGGTTTGCATGATAATTCTATGTTGGGTTGGTGATGTATGATTATGGTATGGTTAGGACGTAATTCCGTGACTTAAATGGTGAGAGCTCATGGCGGTGCCTCATGGTCAGTACGTAATTCCATGACCCTCTTGGTGAGAGCTCATGGTGGTGCCTCATGGTCAGGACGTAAATCCATGACCCTTTTTGGTGGGAGCTCATGGTGGTGCCTTATGGTTAGGACGTAATTCCACGAAGGTTTCATAGTGGTGCCTCACTATATAATTTAGTAGGGATTCAAGTAAGGATTGCATCCTAAAGCTCTAAAGAGTCAGTTTGTCTCACGTAGAACATACTGACTCAAGTGGTGAGAGTAGCAGAAGGCTCTAGTCTTTGGCAGGATAATGGCCTTAGATGTTTGAAGGTTAACCTTGTGCGTGTTAGGGTGAAAACCATTCGTAGTGGCTCTGTAGAGAAGTAGAGGTCACCACAAGTGCAAGCATCCAATGAATCTGACTAATTATATGTATCCTGATAATTGAGTCTTAGAGTCTTGCGTTGTCTGTTATCACATGTTTGGTTGATGTATGGATCTTTGGCTTTTAAATTGTACGTTCAATTGTATGATAAACCTTTTTCACTCTAGCTTACCCTTTATGTTTGCTTGTGAGTTCTATGTGTGGTTTTCTCCTTTTGCAATGATCATCAATTTATTGATTTGAGCAGATGTGGGAACCCCTAATGGTCGTCAGAGTGATGGAAACTCCGTTACGTAGCTATTCTTGGGTCGGATTCCCTGCTTTGAGTACTCTTAGAGCATTGTGGCCCATGTACTGTCTTTGCTCTGTAAGCCTGTATTTTGGATAACTCTCAACCGTTTATTCTTATTCTTCTATTTTGTTAATGGCATCATGGTGTGTCTTAGTTTTCTCTCTGAATATTTTGGATAATTGTAAGGAGTGACACTTATACTCCATGGTTTCGCTCTTTTTAGTATATCCCATGTGATGTTTCATTTAATTATGTTTATTTATTAAATGGGACGTTACAGACACGACCTTCAACTTGGGCCTACTTGGCACAACTTTCGACCCGAGCCGACTTGGCTTGAACTTTAACTCAGGTTGACTCGACTTGACCTTTAACCCGGGCTGACTCGACACAACCTTAGACCAAGGCCGACTCGATATGTCCTTTGATCGTGGTTGACTCAACTTGTCCTATGTCCCTCGATCTTCGGCCTAGACTGACTTGATTTGGCCTTTCGATTGACCAACCTAGCTTGACCTTTCGATCTAAGATGATTCAGCTTAACCTTCGACTGGAGCCAACTCTACTCAACCTTGGACTTGGGTCAATTTGGTTTGATCTTGTCCTCAACAACCTTAGCTTGACTTATACACACCTTTATTTTGGATTTTCAAAATCCGAACAATGATCCAAATCTAAATATGATATAAATCCATTAAGTAGATTGGATTTAAAATCCAAAGATGTGGATATGGATTTGGTAAAAATACATTTAAATGGACTTAAATAATATGGATTTGGATTATTATAGACTAGATTTCACAATTCGGATCTTTTGCCCATATTTACTAATAGGTAGAAAGAAAGGGTCCATGGACTACATATATGTAAATTTGTTGGGTCTAAGTTTGGGTCTAAGTTCCAAATTAATAATGATAAAAAAGTTGAATATCATCTATAGAAAAAAAAAATTCCTAAACACATTGTCTTAAAATTTGAATTGGAACTAGGTATCAATCAATTATGTAAGCTCGACAGCTTGGTTCAGATTTCATTAATATTGAATGTCTTAAGACTAATAAAAAACTCATAAATATTTTTAGACTTTAAGTTAAAAGTAATGTCAATATCTTAGACTAGGTTTACGTTTTATTAAAGTTTATCTTCCTAGTGAATGGGTTACGATACAACTTTAGCATTTTGACGTCAATCGAGTGGTACTCTTGTGCTTTATTACATGATGCACTTCCACTGCAACACAACAGATTCCGTAATATCTTATCATGTAATGGGTTCTATTGAGTTGGTGTTTGAGTTTAGGTATCAGGAGTACCTCTGTCCAAAAATCCAAACTCCGTGTCTTCCATGCGAGCCATGCAAATTACTTGTACAATAGAATCGACGACATTATCCTCTATTTGTTGCTATTCATCCTTCACCACAAACTGAAAGTGGGTTTTCGAAATGTACTCCAACTTCATTACTCTGTACATGTGGTCTGGAAAACCTAGCACCTTAATTATGAACGTCTTTTATGCTTGGTAGTTGTGTATTTGAATGCTTGAACAACCCCTTCATAGCCCTTTTTGGGCCCAGTTATGTCTGGTCACGTGGGACTTACAAATATAATCACAATTTTATTAATTTTTCAATAGGTGTGTGTCTGCATTTTCTTTTTGTGGCACTTGGTTGGCTAGGTTTTCAGGGGTCCTGTTGCAATAATGGTCCACATGAATCACGATCAAAGGTGTTGTCATTTCAGTACACCCTTGTCCTTCAAAGTTCATCATATGCCCAATTTATTTCAATTTTGATCTCCCATTCTCAGCTCACACTTTCACATGACTTGGATTATTTAATTATCTGCTTTGTGTTTCCCTGTACGCAGTATGCAGTTTACTCCTATCAGCTCCCTCTCCTGGCTTTCATATTAGCCATCAATGTTATTATTCTTTGTTGTTTTTCTTTTTGGTCTAAACTATTTTCAAAAATTATAGTTGGTATATGTGAAACATATTTCTTTTCATTTCTCATATGAAAAATAATATTTTTTTAAATATTTGGGATGAAAAATATATTTAATTTTTATTTTTCTAAAAGTTAAATTTATACCATTTCAAAAAATTAAATTATTCTATAGAGTAATTAAAACGTTTTCTGTTTTTAATTTTCTTATTGAGATAAAATAATTTAATTTCTCTTTTAATATAAAATTTCATTTTAAAATATTGGTCAAATTTAAATATTTAAATAATAATATTAAATAAATTTATATATATATATATATATATATATATAAAGAAATTTTAATTTTTTCATATTTTTTAATAAATTTCAAATTACATTATTTTAGTTATCTTTTAATTTCTTTGTCTAAATTTACGTGCACTAAACAAATAATATTTTATATTAGTACTCGAAAAGCCTTTTTTTCGTGTGAATTTTCGTAATTCATTGCAACTCAAGGAAGAAAATGGACTTACCTTAATTTAGTGTTTAAAACAAAACATTTTGGAGAGAAAAGGGCCACATTGAAGGTAACCAATATCCGTCATTCCTCAACCACAAAAAAGGATTGAAATTTGCTTATCAAAGTCAACCTTAATCTTCCTTAGATTTCTCGGACACATGAAAATGTACGGAAACATTATATTCAAAACACGTTATGATTTACTCAAAAAATAAGTATTTTAAAAAATAATAAGTTGTAATCGTTTAATTGTTTGCGGTATAAATCTTTTATTTATTAGGTAATATATTTTTTTTTTATTTTATTATTATTAATTTTTGTTTCATTTAAAAATTTCTAAAGTATTTTTCATCTTATTGTATCCTTAGTTATACATTTATTTTTCTTTGTACGATTTCATTCAATAGTTTTTCAAATTGTTTTTAAGATACACATTTGATCATTTTTTAATATTTTTATTTATTATTTATTTTTATCATGTAGAATAATATTTTTATATTTTTAATATAATTATTTTTATTTTCTAACTCATTATCATGTGTAATTTTATCATTATAATTTAAATAAATTTTATTTACTATAATATAATAATTTAATGTAATTACCATATTTTTTTATCACCATCCAAAATATCTAGAAGTTCAAAAAAATTAAAGATCTATGTTAAAATTCTGTTATTATTAGTTTAATATTTGTTCTCTATGTGATTTTGACCAATGTATTGTAAATTTTATTAGTGTATAAAAAAGATATTTCGTTGTAATTAAAAAATCGAAGTAAAGAGACATTTAAAATATTTTTTAATTTGAATATTTGTTTTTCTTTTATATTTTTTTAAATATTTTTTAATTTTATAAATTATGTTTCATTTATATTTGCAAATTTAATAAATGTTTTGATTCTCATGAAATTTTATTTGGTATTCTAATTTTAAATGTATGTAATTATAATTTCTTTTTAAATATTTGATATTGAGAAAACAACTCCCCTTTTAATATTGAACATTTGATAAGATTATGTTGTATTTACCAGAATTTTTTTTATTTTATAAATATTAATTAATATCGAAACAGTAAAAAAACGGGTACGAGTATGAGTACAAATATATACATGTTACCTGGTGGGGATGAAGATGAGACAAAATGTCATAGTCGTTGGGTTTGGGTATGGGGATTAGGATTTTTTTCTCTAGGGATGCGTGCGAGATATCGAAACTCGTCCCCGCCCCATCCTGTTACCATCCCTAGGTGAAGGGAGACTAACAGATGAAGGAGTCCTCCTTACAGAAGTACTACCATATGGTGTACAACCTTGTTGAGCAATTTGAGGAGATCAAGATTAACTGCGTCCCTAGAGAAGAAAATTATAGGGTTGACGTCCTATCTAAGCTCGCCAACACAAAGAAAACTGGTCAACATAGAACCCACATCCAGCAGACCCTTTCAACACCAAGTTGGATTTGAGAAGTTATTCTTGAAGTTTCTCTACTTCACCAAGTTAGATGATGCCCGTCCTGAATTAATTGACTCTTGATGTGTTGTCAATGGACTGAATGAGGCAAAGTCTATATGAAGTCAAGTCGCGCTCTACACTATAATGAATAGGGAACTTTTTAGAAGGGGTTTCACCACCTTGCTCCTCAAATGACTACATAATGAGAAAACCCATTATGTATATGTCAATGCATCGAGGCATATGTGGCATGCACTTAGGAGCTCGATGCATGGTTGTGTGGATACTCAGAGCAAGGTACTACTAGTCTACACTGAGGAAAGATGCCAATGAGTACATTACCAAATGGTAGGAATGCCAACGATTTTTTTGTTTACATTAGATGCCACACAAAAAAAGATGCACATTATCACCCCTCCTTGGCCCTTCGAAACATGGGGAATGGACGTACTCGACCCTTTCCTATTTTCAAAAGAACAAGTCAAATTCCTAATTGTGGCTATATACTACTTTATTAAATGGATAGAAATGAAACCATTAACTACTATTTCATCGCAATAGGTTCAGAAGTTTTGCTGGAAGAACATTATATGTTGACTTGGGATATCGTACTCCATTGTCACAGACAACAACATCCAATTCATTAATAGTAGATTCGAACAATTCTGAAGGTAGCTCGACGTAAAACATCAACTCTCATTAATATAATACCCCAAGGCAATAGGCACGTCGAAGTCGCCAACAAAGTTATCCTTACCAAGTTGAAGATGAAGTTTGGCAAAGCTAAACGACTTTGGGCCAAAGAGATATCACCCATATTACGAGGATATCATTGCACTCCCAAGTTGTCAACAAAAGAAACAACCTTCCGATTATCAAACGACACTGATACGATGATACCAGTAGAGCTCAGTGAAACTTCTTGGCACTGACAACCTTTCGATGAAACACACAAAGAGGAAAACCTCTGAGTTGAACTGGACCTCATACATGAAGTTTGAGAAGAAGTCTGCGTCAGAGAAGCAACGTAAAAACAAATAGTAACACCATCCGAGTTCGTTAAAGTTATTCCAAAGTGGGGATCTGGTTTTGAAAAAACTCAATTATGCTCACAAAGACAACGCAGAAGAAAAGCTTGCACCTAACTAGGACGACATCTGCCACATATTGGAATTCTTCCAGAACGGTGTCTACAAGTTAGAGGAGCTTAGAGGAAAGCTCATTATGAGGATGTTGAATTTCACTCACTTAAAGATGTATTACAAATGAATGTATGAGGATGTGTGTACTCTTTTTCCTTTATTTGAATTTTGTCCCTAAGTTGGGTTTTGCCAAGCAAGGTTTTAGACACACTTTACTTGTGTAATAAAATCTTTTTTCTTATATATATATATGTGTGTGTGTGTGTGTGTCTTTACCTGACTGACATAAAACCCTTAAAAGTAAACATTAAGAGGTACTAAGTTAAACTTGTAAACGTGACACACATTTACCCAGATGATAACATAAACCAACGAATGTGGCATCCGAGTTACCTAGACAGTAAAATAAGTCCACTCCTAAGTTACCTAGACGGTAACATAAGTGCACAAACGTGGCACCTGGGTTACCTAGACGGTAACATAAGTCTGCAAATGTGGTACCCGAGTTAGTTAAACTGTAACATAAGCCTGTAAACGTGGCACTCGAGTTACCTAAATGGTAACATAAACCCACAAGTGTGATACTCGAGTTACCTAGATAGTAACATAGGCATGCAAACTGTAACATCCCGCCAGGATATTACGGATTTTTAATCAAATAAAGAAAATAATAAACTTGCTGCATTTAATAATTCCTCATTTCCCAAAAATGCGGGAAATTAAAACTTTATTAATGAAAGCCAATATCCATTATTTATCAAAAATATGGAAAATAGTCTAAAACATCTTATAAGAGTTTACATCTGATATCAAAATCATAAAATACATAAAAGCATAAAATTCTCGAGCTATCCTCTCTCCGTGGCTAAGCTCCACCAGAACCACCTGCATCAACATCATCTGCTCACGTATACCGCGTATACGATCATCGCCAAACACAAGCAAATAGGGTGAGCTTAACATATAAAGCATATATAATTATACATGTACATATACAACACATCACTATAAATAGCACAATCATCCCAAATGAATTCCATTCTTTTAATTCGTATCACCTGGCCACAACCAAGTTATTCGTGTTCTACAACTTTTAGTGATTACTTCAAGATGACTTGGTGCCATACCTATCGGCCACAACCGATAGAGCACGTGCAGGAACCATTGCTATGGATCATACACAGTAATGCCAGGTGGAGTTTGTAACATCCCGTCAGGATATTACTAATTTATAATAAATAAATGGAATAAATAAGACAGCACGTTTAATAATACCTCATTTTCCCAAAACGCGGGAAAATTTAAAGCTTTATTAATTGAGCG
>Ga0099822_1004890_pt1 | contig 17473 bp, 7 predicted proteins | sample CowpeawhiteBW_FD_76839 | JGI IMG/M metagenome (GOLD analysis project Ga0099822, IMG submission 76839) | Root nodule microbial communities of legume samples collected from California USA - Cow pea white BW | ecosystem: Host-associated > Plants > Roots > Nodule | place: USA: California | collected...
AATCATATCATGGTTAGTCATTTTCAGAGATGCCAACTTGTTCGCCGAATCATAGAGGTGCTGGATATCATTTGCATAGATATTCTGAGTTCTCTTCCAAAACGAGTGGCATGTTTTGAAGGCCCATAGGGACATCAAAAGTCGTGGTTCCACCGATTGCCACAATAGAGCACATAGTTGGAAATCTGCTTGTTTCCATTGTTCAGCTTTTTCAAAAGGTACGTGGCTGCCATCTTTCTCAAGGTGGTCGTGATGTCCTTGACCGAGAAACCACATCTCAACGACAGCGGACCAAAATAAGTAATTTTGGCCATTTAGTTTCTCGGAAGTAATGCAGGGGCTTCCAGAGAATGAAATAGCACTCCCAGTACCTGCAGTGGCCGTATCTGATCAAGAGAATAAAAAAAATAGAGAGGATCTCGGAAAACAGTGACGATTTTCGAATACCCTAGCGAGATTTCCACAAGGGGTGCTACTGGACTTCACCGGAATAAAGTTTTGAAGGTCAAAACGGGTAGAGGAGGCTCCAGGGACGGCTATGGAGGTCGTGCGACGATGAACTGGCGACTGGACGACGGCACGTGGACGACACACGCCTGACTGTAGCGGACTGAGATGGCGCGCGTGGAGGCGCGTGGCAACGACTCTGCCTTCGGCACCGGTGGGGTTGGCTGTCGCTCGGAGAGGCGGTCCAGATCCCGTGGTTTCTGGATGGAACTACGACGGCGGACGGTGGCTGACGGCGCCGTAGGACTGTAGATGGCGGCGGACTGTGTTGAAATGTTGTTTGACAGTGTTGGGTAGTTCAAAAAGACAATGGGTAGTTCTAAAACGAGATGAAATGAACTTGGACAGCCGCGGATAGTGGTGGTGACTAACGGCGGTCAACCGCGGACAGCGGTGACGGATGGTGGCGGACCAGATGAGACAGAAACCAGAGCGGGATCGACCGCTCTGATACCAACTTAAGATTGAGAGTGAAAATATATGAGTAGTGGACTTGGAAGACCACTCTCCCTCTCATCTATTTATAATAAAACAAGTACATGGAATACGAAGAGACTGCACTAGGATCCTAGGTGCATAATTAGATATAGCAGTAGATGCAACCGTAGATAGTTTCCCACACTCTACACCCTATACATAGGGTTAATGATACAATAGAAGTAATAATTCTAACAGTAGTATCTTCTCACTTGAACAAAAATTCCTTCGCTTGAATTAGGGTCGAGACTACCAGACTTGAAATTCTGTTCTATATTCACTTGAGTTCAAATATATCAGAAATCAGTTTCATTTAACATACCTAGCAAACCCAAAACAGCTTTCAAAGTATTTCGGCCTTTGACTTTCTCTTTTATTTCAACATGGTATCAAAAAATTCAATGGGATTATTTGGTTAGGGTAATTGATATAGATTTCAACTATTATTTGTATTTGTATGCACAATACAATTTGGCATTTGAATGTTCAAAGCTACAAGCAATACTCTTCTAGTACAATAGTTTTAGAAACTTGTAGGATTGTTTGATACTTACATTCTTACATATTTAACATAGTTTCTAATTAATAAATTACCTGTGCATGAGATATTTAAATTTGCTGATTCAATATCTGTTGTTGATTGATATTGATCAATTCTTCAGGGTTTTCAATGGTTCTCCCGCTGTTCTCGGAAAATAGCCTATTATCTCGACTTACTTCCATGTTTCTTGGATTTGCACCTCCATTCCTTCTTCTCTCCATTGGGTATTATCTCATTCACCAGTCTATTTCTTCAGTTGCTTTTGTAGTCTTATTGATGTCTTGATGCTTTTGTATTTACCTGTACCTCTTGAAACTTGTGCAGATATGAAGCTATATTCTATGCTGCTCTTGCTCTTGTACTTATGGCGTGGATATTATTTGAAAATACGCTTCTCAACTTAAATATTGTGAATAAGTCTTCAGATTCCACTAATGATCTTATCCATGGATCTGATTATAGATCTTTGCAGTTATCTGATGCAAGGATCCCATTGGTCTTTGTAAGTTTAGTTCTTTCCTGTTTTTTCCCTTTATAATATATAGTTAAATCTTAACTTCCTTGTTTTAAAGCTTAGTTAACATTCTTGAGATTTCAAAAGCAAAAAAAATAAGGAAACAAAAAACCAATTTACATCCAAAGTCACGCATTTCCTCGTTCACGCTGTTACTTTTTGACTAAGGACATTTGATAATAGAATAACACCCATGTACTTGGGGAACTCACCCTTAAAAACCAATTATCAAGGCTACTACAATACAACTATTGTTGTTACCATTGAGCATTCCATACTACAACAACTACTTGGTTCTTTTTAATACTAGTACTACCACAACTATTGTTGTCACCATCATTACTAATACCACTATTGCCACAACAGTCATTATTGCTATCAATGTGATGATCACCACTGTCGCTAGTCATTACTGTTAGAAATTTTTCTATGTTGACAGCTGAACACCTAACTTATCTCTAGTCAGTTAGTTTAGTTACATACTTAGCTCAAGGCTATATATAGCTGTCTGTTGCAATCTGGTAGGTGTGTAAAATTGATTTTATTAGAACATGATAAACTTCTCTTTGTTTCATTTGCGTTTTCTCTGAACGTTCATTAACCCGCATAAGCAGTAATAGACGTATACAAAAACCTAATAAAAGAAAATGTAGTTTTCATTTAGCTGATACCTTGTAGTGTTTATTAAGACTCAGGTTGAACTAATGCATCTAGAATTATGCATAGTTTTTATTTCATAATGTAAATCCGATGAGCTCTAAATAAGTGATTACTAATAATTTCATATAATTGATAGTTTGCTGGTTGATTTTACATGTAAACGAACTATTGTATTATGCAGATGGTTTTATTCAATGTTGCCTTCTTTGGAACGGGAAATTTTGCAAGTATTGCGAGTTTTGAGATTTCATCAGTCTATCGGTTCATTACCATCTTTAGTGTAAGTAAAAATTCTTTTGAAATCTTAAGTATCATTAATAAAGTTTTTGACCTGATATGTTTCTTCTCTAATGCAGCCCTTCCTTATGGCAGCGCTACTTATCTTCAAGTTATTTATACCCTTCATGCTTGTTATGTAAGTGCATTTGCAAGTTTACATGTAATGTTATTTATAACTATTCCACAATATTATTTCTGGGACGTGATTTTCTTAAAATCAGTGTCTTATTTCTTTTACTATAAGTGCAACATCCCAAGTGATATGCCCACTATAGATTTACATGTCCTTCAAGGATTGAAAAGAAAGAGGTGAAGGAATCACATCTTGCAAGATATACACATAATTAAATATATGTTTAAATATATTAGTCCTTCAAATTTGGGATAAGTTCTTTTTCAGTACTTCCAATTTAAAATTTGTCTTTTCAGTCCTTGTAATTTGAAAAAAATAATGTTTTACTATGCTTAATCTCTTATCTTAATGCTGTAAAAGTGAAAACAATGCATGGTTTGGTTGTTTGATGAAAAAAATGTAGAAGACTAAGTAGGTTGTTATTGATAGCAACCGTGCCCAGTGTAAAGCACAACCCAAGCTTAATTGTAGCACACCGGGATTGAGAGTGGTGGAGCTAGCGTACACGTTGTTTTCCTGCTTGTATCTATTTGAACCAATTTGGAGTACAGGCCAGAAGAAACATATCCTACTAATATGTCCTTTTACTTATATTTCACTAGTTTAACCTAACTCTAGCATTGCTGCCACTTCTTCCGATCAGTTATGTAAATGACTTTGTAATTTGTTGGGCGTGTAAGCAAAATCTTAAATGCTATTTGGGATAGATGGACCAAAGCAAGGCACTTTAAATTTGAGGGACCAAAGTAAACTCCAAATTTGAGGGACTAAAAATATTTAAGCCTTAAATATGTATAACTAGACATTAAAGGTATCACCATTGCCTAGTTTGATCAGTAGCCAAATATTGCACATCGTTGAGTACATCTCATTTTTATTTAACCAAATAGATAGAACTTGCTAAATCTCTGAACATTTTCTGTTTCGAAATAAGGTAGAGGGAGAAAGAATATTCAGTGGTATAATCTGTAGATTCGAAATTCCATAATTCATAATGCTGTTTTTTGCTTTGTTATTGAACTTTACAATATTAGCAATTTCTTGGGCTTTTTTATTTTCACTAACATTATTAGCAATGATAGTTGTAGTAGTTCTAACATTTTTATAGAACTATCTATCTTATATTGCTTGCAATGGACTGAACTGCAGATGTGTATTTAGTGCGATTACCAAACTAAACCAAGTTCCAAGGATGGGATGCTATTTTCTTGTTATATTGTTCTCAGACATGATGACCATTCACTTCTTCTTCCTGGTAAACTCACCCTGTTCCTTTTAATTTCTTATAAATTGAAATAAAGGACTGTTTTCACTTCAATAATTTCCCTTTTCTAGTATAAATGACTATGCTTAAAAAGGAAATACCAATAGTTGGCAAATGTAAATTAAAAATTTTAAAAATTAGAATAGATAGATATAGAGACATTGTAAAAAGCTGGGCTATGAAGAACATATTATTCTCTGGTCCATATAAAGGAAAGAATATACAATGGTAATGTTGTAAAATAATCACCCTTAATTTTAGGGTTCAGGTCAGGACTTGGGTTTACTGTACTTTTCTAAGTAATATTTTTATTGTAATCCATAAATAAGAAGTGCCGAATGAGTAAACAAACTTTTTAAGTTGACATTTCTTCTAAATATTTTGAAGTCAGCTATATTTAATCCTTAATCCATAAATATTCAACACTTTATGAAGGTTCTATTTTGTGGTACCAAATGATCCTTATCTGATTTTTGAGGATGTGTGTAATACAGGGATTGCATTTGGGGTGCCTGTTTAATACTGCTGCAGATTAAAATTCTAAATGTGTGCTTCTTGATTTGCTTACGTGAATATTTTCTCAATCAAGTCCTGAAATGTTAACAGTATAGATATGCTATTCATACCTCAACAACATAGTGATGTTTTAGCAGTCTCATTTTTTTTTAAATAGTTCATACATATATATACAGTCTCCCAATACTGAGTTTGGTGGTTGACAGGTTAGGAATAAGGGAAGTTGGATGGAAATTGGAAATAGTATCAGTCATTTTGGCATCATGAGTGCCCAAGTTGTTTTTGTTCTGTTACTCTTTGCCCTCACAAATACATACACAAAAGACATCCAGTGCAATTCAGCTGTACCATCGACACGCAAGGCAAATTAGGTTTCAACAGAGAGACTCTGAATGGTTTTATGACCAACATTGGCTAAGTTACATTTTTGTGAGGTCCATAGAAGAACTTACCTGTCCTGGCTGACTTACTGGAGCTGAAACTGGCACTTCAACTGGTTTTCCATAGCTTTATTCGTTTCCATCTTCTTTATATTACGGCCTCTTGTTATATGAGCTGTAGATGTCCAGATCCGGGTGATGTAGTTATTGTTTAATGTGGTTTACTGTGGTCAATGTATCATTAACATTCTTTTTTTCACCCAGATCGATAGATTAGTGAGATTATCTAAAGAGAAATGGTTAAAATGGTTGAACTTTGAGATGACAATTTAAAAATGAATTCTTGTTTTTTTTGAAAAGAAATAGTTTGTCAGAAGTTCCCGTAAAAAAGTTTTAAAAGTTCGTGTACGTCTGTGGTTATCCATCTTAATATGTCTCCCAATTTTAATCATGAATATTCGCTTTGGCTAGGTAGGGAAGATATCTGTAGCCGTTCCTATCTGTCAAATATTTTACTAAGTTTATTATGACTTTTGTTTTTGTTTTATACTATTTAATATAATATATACAAATTAAAATTGTAAAAAGAAAATGTGATGGATCACTTGCTTGTAAGGTGCTAACAAATTTGAAATGAATCGTGCTTTTGAAACTTGCACTGTATCATGTAAAAATATTGAATGCTCAAACATTTAAAATAATCAAAAAAAAAAATTGAATGCACAAGTTTGAATTATTTATTTGAAATCTGGAAAATTAGGTTTAATTTTAAATAAAATCATATTCCAACTCATCATACAACATAGAAATTACAAATTTGACATATATTATTGATCAGTAGTAACACAGAACGAGAGGCAGATATAAGAGAAAAATTAGTATAATGCATTACAAGTTGTTCTGCATGCTATTTTGACAGGAATAAGTCGTCATTTATCTTAAGAATGAAAGGTTTATCCGAATTTAAACCACACAGAGTTCAGCTCCTCTATCACTCCAATGAGATATTAGCAACATTTTAAATGTTTGATTGTGAAGTAGATGATTACTTACAAAATATCATCTCTCCATATTTGCCAGAATTTCACTGAAAGAATCCAAATTGTCCACACGACAACTCGGACATATACATCTCACTTGTAGCTCATCACCAAGTGAACTGTATGCCCCTTCCAATTTAGAAGACTGCTTGTTTCCAGTTAAGTACATAACACAAATGATCCAATAATAAGAGGGATGCACAGTATTTTTGGCAATAAAATTTACGATTCTATTTTATGTTTTATGAGATTTACAGAACGGCAAATCTTGATAGTGATCAGCTGGATTTTGGTTAGTTACACTGTTGCATCACTCAAATTTGCCTCCTATAGTTTCTAGGCTACAACTCAACATGAAAAACGATGAAAAAGATTTTATTGACGGAGCATTCTAACTTATATGATAATGAAACATTCCCATTAAAATGACCGACGTCATGTGCAATCGTGCGTCGTCAAAGTAGTGCTTTCATGACAATGAAACAAACTCACAACATTACATCACCTTCATATTGATGGATAGCGATTATACTCTATCAGTTAGTTAATTTTAAGATTTTAGGTTGCATAACATATGAAGAAGAGATTGCCAAACCTATTGAAACAACTGAATATTTGTAAGGATATATGGTCAGATCCTGCAATTCTTTTGTTTCCATGACTATCATGCCCATTACAGACACCTTTCTTTCACAATCAATCAATTGCTGCTGAACCTGCAGGTTCTCCTTAACGTGAGAAAGAGGTAAATCTAAGAAAATAATGATAGCAAAGGAAACAAGACATTCTAGTATTTGATTCTTAACTTACGTTCTTATAATTTTTTTGTTCTTCTTGGTATTCCTCATTTTCTTTAGCAATTTGAGATATCACCTCTGACAGTGTACTTTCGAGGTCACATAAAGAAACTTCAGCGTCATTCTCTTTCATTATTACTTGTGATTCATCTAAAACAATATCAAACTGCATCCTGAGTTTCCAGGCAAAAGTCTTTATCTAGAAAAGCTTAATTGTATAAGAATACACTACGTTAAAATTTAAAGGTAAAGAACAAAGAAATGAGGATGTCTACCGCAGATCCAGAAGCTACCAGTGGGAGGAACAGGATCATCAATGATATTATTGGAAACTAGGAGGGGGAAGTGTGACGTACATGTGATGAAAATTGCAGGCGTGCATGAATAAAATTTATGGTGAGGCCACTACCAGTATGGGCAGGCAGGAGATTGTTACTGACTTTTCCCTTTACTAGATGGCAGGAATAAAATTTGAAACCGCCAAAGATCAAACAGTTCTGATACAACTCGAAAGTAGACAAAGACAAGTGAATGCTTGAAGAAATCCTCACTAAAATCAGAATAAAAAATAAATGCATACACACACAAACGTGTGTGTGTGCATATATATATATATATATATATATATATATATCAATTTGTGTTGCCAATATTACCTGATATGCTCATTAAAATTTAATGAGTGGAATAAAATCTTATTTCATGTTTAGTATATCCATATCTTCTGTATTGAAAGATAGTAATAACTATCGGCAGAAATTTTGGACGAGAGAAGTTTGCTGAATTAAAATGATTTACAAACGAGACTACTGCTTGAGGTCACCAATATGAGTACTAAAGAATACAATTTGGTTCTTTTCCAAACATGACAAGAGCACTTTGTGACAAGGAACAGAAACTAAGTAAAAACTATAGTCTCATACTAGAAAGACTACAACAAAGAATTCTGCAGCTCTGTGTTTATGACTTGTATCTTTACATATAAAGCATAAACTATAACGGTGAAAAGAATATCAGTACCTCTAGAAGCAGTGCAATCTACTGGATCAATGTCGCAAGTAATGATGCTTTCTTGGAATTTCCTGCATTTAGTGAGGGATAAGTAATTGTATGTGGTAAAGTTGTTTCCATTATGAATGGTAAATTTCACTAATGCACCATATTTTTATTAACGCGAACAACCTTATCTTGCCATTCATATGAAGCATGTTGTGGAAGAATTGCTCTCTGCAAACACACATGGAAGATTTGTAGGTCAACTGAGAAAACAATTTAACTTGGAAAATGGTGAAAAGAACACGAGAATGGCGACGTCTTACCGCAAAGCTGCTTCTTCACACTGATCATACAACATACAAACAAAAAGTCAGTGACAAGTTATAGAGCAACAAATTGAAATCCATTAGAACGGCGCGAATGAGTTACCTTGAGAGTTTCCGAATCAGATCCAACGGCAGAGATCTGGTCTTGAATTAAAGATACCCTTGCCTGCATGTTCAACTGAACTCTATTAAAAGAAAGTAAGAGAATAGATGAGAAAAAACTTTCTGATTTGATAAATTTCTCTAGAAGAAGTTCACAGAGAAAAATAAGAACGTAAAAGTTAATTTTAACCTAGGAAAAACTCATCGCAATTTTTTGTCCTAAAATTGTTATAGAAAATTTGTTTAAACAGGCAGATTAAGCATTAAGTAACCTCTAGCGTTTGATTCGAAGCTTCACTCAACATCAATTGAACTTCGAAGCCTTTAAGATCCTGTTCGACCATTTCTTTGCAGCGCTTGGCCTTTTCCAGCTCCTCATAGGCCACGCTCAGTTCCGATGAGAGCTTAGCGATTTGCTTTCTCAGAGTCACCACTCTTCGTTCTTCGCCATTCAATTTCAAACACACAATAGAATCAAATGCACATCGTCATTGTTCTTCTGTCAAATGGAGAAATTGAAAACGAAGCGACAGAAATACCTCCTTGAGATTTCTCAGCGGCGAAATTGCGGATCAGGCTGAACAGTTGTTTCTGCGAATCGCTTCCCCTTCCCGCCATTTTCTACCGAACCTTCCGTAAACCAAATTTAAACGCTTCTCAATTCTATTTATTTGTAAATAGACGAGAGACTGAACTAAATTTGACCTATTTAATAGTAATAGATTTTTTTTTTTTCTCAAGGTTGGCCAATAAGTTTGTTTAAGGGTATATTTTGTGATAATTTAAAATCAAAATAGAGATGAAAATAAAGTATGTTAGGCTTTATGAGAATCAAGTGCTATTTGTTTACATTTTTTTAAGGTTTAACCGGACAATTAATGATACTATTTTGCAATATATTTTAAAATAACTTTTGCAACAAAACCTTTGAATAAGAAAAATTTATACGTGTTAAGCATGACACTTTATGTACTCAAATATTATTAACACATTAAAAAAAGTGAGGTTGTAACCTCCTATTTAATAGATAAATCTAATTAAATAAAACATCGCATATTTTATAATATCTAAAGAACACGAGGTTTAAAGTATAAAGGATTCCACAGTCATCCAAATATTCCAAATAGACCAAAGGAGATAAAGGTACTGCACAATGTCAGGAACAAAACATAAAAGGTTCAACAGATGCCTACAAGCTTGCTCATAAGCAAGGGATTACAATATAATAGAGGTCCTCCAAACATGAGCTCAACATCAACGCATGGCCACTACGCTGCAACATTTCCATGATCACTGCGATCACCAGGGGTTCCCATATCTGCTCAGACCAAGGATTGGTGATCATTGCAAAAAGGAAAAACCACACAAGAAGACAGACACAAGCAAGAGGGTAAGCTAGAGTAAAAAGATCTTTATCATACAATTTAGCATGCAATTTAAAAGTAAGTACACATCAATCATCCAAGCATGTGATAGCAAACAAGCAAGACTCTAAGACTTAATTTATCCGGATACATATAATCGGTCGGATTCACTAGATGTTTGCACTTGTGGTGGCCTCTACTGCTCTGTAGAGCCATTGCCAATGTGTTTCACCCTACTACGCACAATGTTAGCCTTCAAACATCTAAGTCCATTATTCTGCCAAAGACTAGGGCCTCCTACTACTCTCACCATTAGAGTCAGTCTGCTCTACGTGAGACTAATTGCCTCTTTAGAGTTTCAGGATGCAATCCTTACTTGAATGCTTACCTAATCATATACACTACGACACCACCATGAAACCTTGCCAAGAGGTTCATGGAATTACGTCCATCACATATGGCACCACCATGAGATCTCACCAAGAGGTTCATGGAATTACGTCCATCACATCTAACACCACCATGAAATCTCACCAAGAGTTTCATGGAATTACATCAATCTCATACCGTAGCCATGTCTCACCAACCAACCATAGATTCATCAAGCATAACAATCTCATGCCAATATCCAACCAATCAACCAATCATGATTCATGCACTTATTCATACCAAGCTCATCAATTCCAGTCCATAAATAATATAATACATGCATATGCACCCACTTCATGCTTTAAATAGGGTAATCCAAACAAATCATGCAACCAACAACTGAAAACATGGAAGCATACATGCCTTCAAGCATATTCTTGTCAACCTCGCTCAAGCTAACAGCTTCCGCTCAGGCAAGAGAAATCCCTCGCTTAAGCTAATAGCTCTTACCTGGGCGAGATTTCAAACAAAGGGCACTTCGATTTCTCGCTCAAGCTAGCCCATCTCGCTCGGGTGAGATTGCTCTCGCTCAAGCGAGAGACCTTCGCTCAGGCGACAACTCGAGACAGGGGAGGGAGCGAGCTACTGCTATTTTCGCTTAAGCGAGAGCTCCTCCCTTAGGCGAGAGCTTGTCATTTGGGCGTAAAACACACTTGCCTAGGCGAGCTTAGTAGGTCTCTCCTATTTTCACGCGAGCAACATCCAAAAATACAGTCCAAGGTACATCTAGCTCAGTTTTATGTAAGCACAACATCAATTAGGCATTTGAAACACGAATCACAAACAAAACAAGCAATATGCTACAAAACTTGAAAACCCTAGCTTCCCTTAGTTGGAGTGGAGCTAAAACGTAAGCATAACAGTCCTAGGTGAAGAGAGGAGTACTGTAACTCCAACCAGTGCAGGAAAACTAGAAAAACAGATGCACAAAGGCTAGCATAAGGTTTCAACACCAAACACTGGAATGGAAAGAAAGGGGTAAAGTTCAAGTTCAACTTATCTGGAAAAGATGTTAGAGTGAAATAGTGGGTGCTCCGATTGTGCCCTAGCAGAGCTCACATATGTAGTTCTAAGAGGGAGGAGGGAGTTGGTCCGTTTCTAGAAAATGAGACAACAAAAGTGAATTGGGGCTGGAATGAAAGGTCCCCTTGCCTTTGGACAAGGGCTGGTAAGGGGCTTTGGGCACCCTATTGTTGACATGAGAAGCCAAGGTGATTTGCTTCTTAAAGATTTGATGAAGATTGAATGGAGCTCTTTTGAACTATCTTGAAACCATTATCATTGGAATGAAGCCTACATTGATGAAGGAAAAGAGATTTGATGATATCTATGTTGATCAAGGCTGGAACGTGTACTCTCCATGTAGTTACATAATTTAGAAAGTGTATTTTAAGTTTGTAATTCATGTTGTATACCTTATAGCATAAATTAGATGTTTTTGGTCTTAGGTGTGTCTGTTAATCTGTTGAATGGTTTTTCAACAAGTTAAAATGTCTCTTTTAGTCTATTGAATAGTTTTTCAACAGGTTAAAAGGTTAGCTGCAGTAGTCTTAAACTACAACAAATTCAATCAGTTGATTTGGTTTTTAATCGATTGATTTCACTTAAGTAAAGTGAAATCAACCGATTGATTTGAAAATCAACCTGTTGAATTTCGTAACAGTTTAACTATAAAAGCTGTGATTCTCGAAAGAGAGGTCTGTTGATCATTTTAGAGCACGATTTTATTCTGGAAATTGTGGAAAGTCTCTCCTTCGTGATCATACGTGTTGTAGTTGTTGAAGATTGATCTTGGATCAATTCTTGGAGCTTTTGGCTTGGTTTGAAGCTTGGAGAAAGTGGTTTGTGGTAGGCTGGGTTGTGCTACCACTGAGGTTTTATCTTTCTCAAGCTTTGTGTGTGTGCCTAGTGGTATTCCAGGTCTGCAAGAGGGTTCTTGCTGTGCTGGTGTGATTCTTGTATAATTCAAGAGTCTTTTGTGGTGTTTTTGCATATTTTGAAAGTGTAAGGGTGGATATTTTGTAAATCTTTTGAAATAGTACAAAGTCAAGCTCAGGTTGCCTTGACAAAATGGATGTAGCTCAGGTTTGAGTGAACCAGTATAAAAATCACGTGTCTTCTGTCTTCTCTAACCTTTCTCTCTTGCATTTTCATTTTAAAGTTCAAAGAACTTGTGCTTTAATAATCTTTTTCATGATCTTGCATGTTTTCATGACATCTGCAGCATTGAGCATGTTTGCATAATCATTTAGAACCTGTCTTGATCATTCTTGTGCATTGTTTATGGTTTAAAACTTGAATTCGCATTTCTGCATTTTTCCCAGTATTTCAGTCGACTATTTTCCTGTTTCAATCGATTGATTATACCAGAACATAATCTGTTTAGTAAAATCAATCTGTTAACTCTACTTTTGATCGACTGAAAGTATATTGTCCAGCACCTTTTGCATCCCAACTTGGTGATCTATTTGATTCAATTAAAGGTTGTTTTTAGCTTACAAAGATAGCCTAAATTTTTAACTAACCAATTCAACCCCCCTTCTTGGCTTTTCAACCATTTCAAAACTAACACCTATGGGCTAGTCTTAGGCCCAATAGACAAGGTTAAGCCCTTATATCATAATGTAGAAAAAAATGGGCCTTATAAAGGTTTGAATCCATTGTAGCAAATTTAAAATAAGAAGAAAAATAGTAAATGTTCATTTACGGTTCTTTAAGTAGGCTGATTTGTAAGGTAAATAGATTTATTTGAATTGAATTTTTAATTGACCAGACTTTAGTGAAAGTATTGGTTTGGTATATTTTCTTAGAAAAATTTTATTCTAATTTATGTTTGATTTAAATTAGCTTATAAACCTTTGCTTTTGTTCACTAATAATAACCTATTTCTACCTGTATTTTGAAAAATAACCTCATTTAGTTTGGCAACTATATTATAGCACTGTGTATAGACATGTTAAAGTGAGTTAACCGGCTCACCACGAGCCGGGTTGAAAAAGAGTGAACCTAACCTGGTTCACTTTATGGTGAGCCAAAAAATTTGTAACCCGACTTAACCCACCACGGGTTGGTGGGTTAAGTGGGTTGGCTCACCAATCCACATAAAAAAGTATTTATATATTTATTTTTAGGTATTCATATATTTAAATAATTTTTTAAGCAATCCATGAGATGACAATTACAATAAAATCAAGAACCAATATCTTCATCATGCTCACCACCAATATATGATGAATTATTTTCAATGAAGTATCTATATAGTTCAAGAAAACATGACTAATATTACACATTTTCTATTATGCTATTCAACAAAATATAAATTAAAAAACTACACATTTTTGTCATGCTAATGTAGAATTTTTTTTATAAGATAATTGATTGAGTAATTTACTATAAAAAGTATAGTTAAATATTAAAGTATCAACGTATATAACTTTACAATCAAATTAATTAAACATTCAAACTACTCAAATATTATTGAGCAACATTCTAGCATTTAAAAATATGAAATTTTGAACCTATATAATTAGGGATAGTAAATAATTATTAAAAAAAATTGTAAAAAAATGTTGGTAGGTTAAGTGAGTCAACCCGGCTTGAACCCGTTTAACTCGTGGGTTAAGTGAGTCGGGTTGAGTTCAACCTACTTTTGAAAAAACTGATTTTTTTCTCAACCCAACCTGGCTCAAACCCATGGTTAGCCGGATTGGCTCACGGGTTGAAACCTATTTTAACATCTCTAATTGTGTACAAGAAAGCAATACAAATAAAGATATGAAAAGATGAAATTTTTTCCAAGTAGCACGATTGCACCAAACATTTTGAGAGATGACACGTTCCAATTATATACATACAACACTCTACTATAGTAAGTCAAAATTGAAATTGGATTTCCTGCTGAGTTTTTTGTGATGTTCTTTTGCTACATCATTAAAACACTTTGATGGATAATAATTATAAAATTTTAAGATATATTAAAAATATTTTTAAAGTACCAACTGTTGTAATGAAGCAGTAAAATAATTTGTTAATGGACAAAAACCAAGAGGGGGTGAATTGATTTATTAATAAAATTAATACTTTTAAAATTTTTCCAAATTTTACTGTTTAAATTAAATCCTTAGTTCCTTGAAATGCAACAACAGATAAATTAAAGAGATAGGGAAGAAGATTCAACACATATATTTATACTGGTTTAGATTAAAAGATCCTACGTCCAGTTGTTAATCTCTTTAAACAAAGAGATTAACTTAATCACTATAATGATCAAAGTACAATCAAATTAAAGAGAATAAGAAAAAGAAAACACCTCTCTTGAAGACCCAAGAGATGAAAGTAAACTTTCTCTAAATCACACAGAGAACTTAACCAGCTTTCCTAACAACAACACCTAATCTCCCAAGAACCCCCCTTAGGAAAAGTTATCACCCAATCTACTCACACTAGGCTTTTCAAAGCTCTTTTAAGAACGCTAAGAGAACTCTTTGAAAACACATCACTATAACTTTGGCTCTCAAAAATGTAGTTTTACAAATGAAAAACTGAGTTCTATTTAAAGCCATTTGAAACTTGAGTTAAGAAGTTGAAAAGTCAAGTCTAAAACTGCTAGGGATAATCGATTATCATTTATGATAATCAATTATTCCAGTGCGATTTATAAAAACAAAAGTTTGAACAAATAATCACTTATCCAGGGAGATAATCGATTATTTTAGTGAGTTTTTGAAAAATTTTAGCACAACTTAAGATAATCGATTATCCTAAGTGATAATCAATTATCACAATGAATTTTACAAAAATAAGAGAGTCCAAAAGCTTTAAGAGTATGCTACTAATTTTAAGTCTATTTAAGCTACTTTAACTTATTTACAAGATAACTTTAAACATAAAAACACTTGTCTTCAAATTGTCTTCCAATTGGCTTTGAGATTCTTAGCCATCATCAAAATCTTGTTTTAACTTTAAGCCTGTCTCCTACTTTTGCCAGCACCAACATAGTGTATTTTTAGTGCTCAATAGAGAACAACATCACAAAACTCAATAAAAAATCTGGACTCGTCAAAATTCAGTTTAAGAACTTGAATTTCAATCATTGTTAACGCTATTGGAAAATCAATTGAAATTTAGTTTTTTTAGTTTCTTAGTAATCGAATTTCAATATGAATTCTTTTATTTTTTGTAAATATAATAAATATTACTTAAAATTATTTAAATTATCAGAAAAGTTATTTACCTATTAAAAAATGATAAACTTAATTTTTTTTAAAGATTTTAACAATTAAGTTTGCATGTTTTTTATTTAATTTTAGTTTTTAATAGAAGTAATAATTTCATAAAAATAGGAAAACATAAGAAACGAGAGTTAAATCATTGTTATCATATAATCAGATGCTACATATTTCTGGAAAATCAACTATTACATAATCTTAGAAATTAGAATGATTGATTCCAAATTATTATGTATCTTTATTGTAATTGATTTTATTCAATAGTATAAATACATATTGTGTGGTATGCATTAGACACACAATTTTTGGGTCAACAATACCCATAATTACTGTGTGCCCCTTTGCTTTGTCACCGAGCTTCTTTTTCCTTTGGTGCCCACTGCGATCAGGACCGTCTTCCTCCAATAACCATCACGCTTCATTCGTTGTTCTGATACGCTGCTATACATGTCCTAATGTGCGGTCTCCTCCTAGCGCATTTGTCTCACTCGCCTATCTCCACCTACATTTTGCTCACTATTTCGACACAACCCATTTGTCGATGCACCCTCTGTCTCCTTTAATCACACACACAAGCGCCCCTTTTGTAGCCCATTTCAGGTACTTTTCACATGGCTTCCAAAAGCTCACATTCAAGTCATGATGGATATTGTGGTCAACGCTTAGGTCATCCTAGTCCAACCAAAATGAGTCTCATGCTTCCCAATCTTTCACACATTTCATCTTTTCAATGCAAGTCTTGTCATTTAGGTAAACACACTCGTCATACCCATGGTACTTGAGTTAATAAAGTGTTTCATCACCTTTTGTCGTAGTTCACTCCGATATTTGGGGTCCTAGTTGTATTTGTTCTACTTTGGGTTTTTATTACTTCATTACTTTCATTGATGATTTCTCCCGATGTACTTGGTTATTCTTGATGAAAAATCATTCTGATGTTTTTTTATTTTATTTTAAGGTTTCTCAACTAAAATTCAAAATCAATTTGGCACATCTACTAAAATTTTACGCACTGAAAATGCTCATGAATATATGTTTTCCTAATTTTGGTCTTTTTTGAGTTCACATAGTATCCTCCATCAAACATCTTGCTTTCACACACCACAACAAAATGGTGTCGCTGAAAGAAAGAATTACACTTCGTTGAAGTTTCCTATACCCTTCTTCTTTACCACAATATTCCTATTCGATTATGGGGAGATGCCATTTTGATAACATGTTATTTGATCAACCACATTGCTTCTTATTTCCTTAATAATTAGGTTCCTTCCACTCTCTTATATCCTAAACAAGATCTTTACTCTATTTATCTTTGTGTCTTTGGTTGAACATGCTTTGTCCATGACCTTACTCTAAGTAAAGATAAACTTTCTGCCAAATATCTCAAAAGTATTTTCCTTGGTTACTCATGCATTTAAAAGGGCTATCATTGTTTTTCTCCTCAACTTCAACGATATATAGTTTCTGCTGATGTCACATTTTTCAAGATTACCCCTGTTTTACACTTTCGTTATATCTGATGTCAATCTTATAGTAAAATCTTCAGAAGTCTCGCATGTTCCGGCTTTGGTAATTGCTTCTCCTCATCGTTGATGTGACTTGAATTTTGTTACTTTTCATTAGTCAAAGTGTTCATTTTTCCATTCTAGAATAGCTAATTTGAGCATATTATGCTATATTCCTCACTTTTGGCCATTTTCACATTTTCATAGAATTAGTATTTGTAGAGTGTTTTTAAACATCATTTGAGTGTGGTTGAATCATATTTTGAGTCCTAGGGTCTTAGGTTAGTCAAACTAATCGATTACAATAGAAATCGTTAACCCCTGCACGATTTCATACTTAAAAACGTGTGGCCCCTACACGATTTCTTCATTTGACAATTTGACCGCTGATTCAAGGGAAAAACGTGAAGGGGGT
>Ga0099822_1004892_pt1 | contig 17473 bp, 14 predicted proteins | sample CowpeawhiteBW_FD_76839 | JGI IMG/M metagenome (GOLD analysis project Ga0099822, IMG submission 76839) | Root nodule microbial communities of legume samples collected from California USA - Cow pea white BW | ecosystem: Host-associated > Plants > Roots > Nodule | place: USA: California | collected...
CCGCCCCCTTCCAAGCCAGCCGCGCGACGCGCGCCATCCAATAGCGCCGTAGCTAGCGCGGCTGGCTGGGAAGGGGGACTGGGGGCCCGTTACCCCATCTACGGCTGTCACTACGGCTGTCACTACGGCTGTCACTCGGTCTCGAAGTCCCCCGCTTGCGGCGGGGCGAGCGGGGTGAACTCGCAGCGGTCGGGCTTGACGTCGATCAGCGGCGTCGCGTCGAGGCAATCGAGGCCGCGCACCAGGATCACGTTGCCCTCGACGCCGACCAGCTTCACGGTCGAGGTCCCGATCGGATTCGGCCGCACCGGCGAGCGTAGCGAGAAGGTGCCGCGGGTGTTGCCGTTGTTCTTCGGGCTTTGCAGCACGATGTCGCGCCGCGACTGGTGCAGCCAGTACAACACTTCAAGGTTCGAGTAGAAGTCGACGCCCTTGATCGCGGCGACCCAGGGCTCGAAGATCTCGAGCCGGCACACCGGGCCGTCATGCCGCCCCTGCCGCGGCGTCGCCAGCCGCGACGTCCAGGGCGTGCGGATGCGGCCGATGAAGACGAGGCCGGCATCTCGCGCCGGCGGCATGTCGACGGCGACCTCGCCCTCGCGCAATTCCATTTCACGTACCATGTCTCAATCCAGCGATATGTTCAGCGCAGTCTCACCTCAACTCTGCGGACGCAGAAGGAAAGTCTGAGATACCATACCAGACACTGACCGCAATGACGCGCCGAGCGGTCCAACTCACGCCCTGTTCCTCAGCACGAAGCACGCCCCGCCCGCCTTGCGGATGCGGTTGCAGAGGCCATCCGCCTCGGGGCGCGTATCGGCGCCGATGCGCACCTGATAGAAGGTGGCGCTGCCGCGGCTGCGCAAACGCGAGCTCAACAGGCTCGGATCCTGGTCGCCGATCACTGCGGACAAGTGCTTCATGGCGCGGGCATACATCGCCAGTGCCTTGTCGCGGCTGAAGCCGGCCGCGAGCTGCACGCCCCAGACCTTGGCGGCGGACAGCGTGATGTGCTGCTCGAGCTCGGCGACGAACGGGTTCGGCGCGCGCTTCAGCAGCGCCATCAATTCGCGGCAGCTCGTGGTCGGCGCGCGATCGGGCATCTTGCCGTTGCGGCCGGCGGCGGCCCAGGTGTCGACGCTGGAGCCGGTGATCGCGAACACGTAGGCGCGGGTCTCCTGCGGCATGGAGCCCGTGCCGGCGAGCCAGTCCTGGATCCGGCGCGGCCCGGCATTGTAGGCCGCCGCCGCGAGGCCGAGGTTGCCGAACTGATTGCGCAGCTCGCTGAGGAATTCCGCCGACTTCGGCAGCGCCTGCACGGGATTGAAGGGATCGAGCAGCCCGCGCTCGTTTGCGGTGCCCGGCATGAACTGCGCGATGCCCTGCGCACGCTCGCCGCTGCGCGTCATCGGTCCGACCGCGTCGGCCTGGAAACGGCTCTCCTGCCAAATCACGCGAGCGAAGAATTCGAGCGGCAGGTCGTTGGCGCGCGCCGCCGACTCGATCATCAGGCACATCGCCTCACGGGTGTCGCTCTCGCGCGCGCTCTCGGCCGGCTTCGCGGGCGGGATCGCCAGCTCCTCGACGCTTGGATGCACGTATCGCGGGGCTTCGGCCGGCGCATCCTCCGCATCGGCGCCGAGCGGTGACACCAGCATCGCAAGCAAGCCCAATCCCGCACACAGGGCTGTTCGCATCGCAACTCCGCTCCCGCAGCTTGCTGCGGCTTGACACCGCGAGCCCCTGGTCTAGCTATGGCTGACAATGATGGCGCGCAAAGGGAGCGCAAAATGGCCGCAGCTTCGGACGATCAACTCGGTTTCGCGCCCGACGACGACGCCCCGATCGGCTACATGAAGCGGACCCGCGACTATTACGCGGCGATCGGCTACACCACCCCCTATCGCTGGGCGCACTATACCTCCGCACCGTTCCAGCCGCTGGACAAGCCGCTCAGCCAGTCCCGCATCACGATCATCACGACGGCGGCGCCGTTCGATCCTGCCAGAGGCGACCAAGGCCCGGGCGCGAAATACAACGGTGGCGCCAAGTTCTATTCCGTCTATGACGGCGACACGTCGCAACAGCACGATTTGCGAATTTCCCATATCGCCTATGACCGGATGCATACCTCGGCCGAGGACAGTGGCACTTGGTTCCCGCTGCCGCAGCTCAAGCGCCTCGCGGAGGCCGGCAAGATCGGTGAGGTCGCGCCGCGCTTCTTCGGTGCGCCGACCAACCGGAGCCACCGCGTCACCATCGAGCCCGACGCGCCCGAAATCCTCCAGCGCTGCCGCGCCGACCAGGTCGACGCCGCGGTGCTGGTGCCGAATTGCCCGGTGTGCCACCAGACCGTCAGCCTGGTCGCGCGGCACCTCGAGCAGAACGGCATCGCAACCGTCGTGATGGGCTGCGCGAAGGATATCGTCGAGCAGGCCGCGGTGCCCCTCTTCCTGTTCTCCGACTTCCCGCTCGGCAACTCCGCCGGCAAGCCGCACGACGTCGCTTCGCAAGCCTTCACGCTGGAGCTCGCGCTTCGCGTGTTGGAGTCCGCCCCCGGTCCGCAAACCACCGTGCAGTCGCCGCTGCGCTGGAGCGAGGATCATTCCTGGAAGCGCGACTACAGCAACGCCGACGCACTCAGCGCCGAAGAGCTGGCGCGCCTGCGCCGCGAGTTCGACGCGCAGAAGGAAATCGCCAAAGGCCTGCGCGAGCGGGTCGCGTAAGCCTCCGCGTCATCAGTGAGCCCTCGCCAGCGCCCGGGACTGGATCGCGCGAGACCTCGCGCGCACGTGCTGCATAGTGGCGCGCCAGCGCCGCGCAGGTCATCAGTTGGATCTGGTGGAACAGCATCAAGGGCAGCACGATCAGCCCGACCGATTGGCCGGCCAGCAGCACGCTCGCCATTGGCAGCCCGCTCGCCAGGCTTTTCTTCGAGCCGCAGAACATGATGGCGATGCGATCCTCGCGCGAGAAGCCGAGCAAACTGCTGCCGACATTGGTGATGAACAGCACCAGCGCGAGCAGCACCGCATCGAGGCCGAACACGATCGCCATCTGGGTCACGTCGACCTGATGCCAGATGCCGTGGCTCACGCCGTCGCTGAAGGCGGTGTAGACGATCAATAGGATCGAGCCGCGATCGACCAGGCCGAGCATCTCATGGTGCTCCGCCACCCAGCGGCCAATCAGCGGCCGGGAGAGCTGACCCGCGACGAACGGCAGCAGCAACTGGACAACGATATCGAACGCTGCATTGCCGGAGAACCCGCCATGGCTGGAGAAGAGGACACCCGCCAGCAGCGGCGTCGCAACGATGCCGAGCAGATTGGAGGCGGTCGCTGAGCACAGCGCCGCCGACACATTGCCGCGTGCGATCGAGGTGAAGGCGACGGACGACTGCACGGTCGACGGCAAGATGCAGATCAGGAGCACGCCCGCCCACAGCGCCGGCGTCAGCAAATGCGGCGCCAGCGCATGAGCCGCCAGCCCGAGCAGCGGGAACAGGCCGAAGGTGGCAAGGAATATCACCAGATGCAGGCGCCAATGCCGGGCGCCGACCAGCGCCTCCGTTGTCGACAGCCGTGCGCCGTGGAGAAAGAACAGTAGCGCGATGGCCGCAACAGTTGCGTAGCCGCCCACCACGGTCCCCTGCCCCTGCAATGGCAGCAGCGTGGCAAGGCCGACCACGCCGACGATGGCGATGGTGTAGGGATCGAGATGCGCGAGTGACCGCAGCCGGCTGGTCTTCATGATGGCTTTCCTTTCGCTGCTCAAGAGGTGCCTATCGCCGAACCGATTGTGAACCGCGCTTACCGATGTTACGGTGACAACATTTCGTAATCATCGGCACTCCGAATGCTCGACCCAATCCAGCTCGAAACCTTCCTCACCGTGGTGCAGACGCAGAATTTCACCGAGGCCGGCCGCCGCCTCGGCCTGTAGCAGTCGACGGTGAGCCAGCACATTCGCAAGCTCGAGGCCGCGGCCGGCCGCCGCCTGTTCGTGCGCGACACCCATTCGGTCGTGCTGACCGCGGACGGCGAAGCGATGGTGGGCTTCGCGCGCCCGATCCTGGAAGCGAATGCCCGCGCCCGCGATTACTTCGCGGGATCGCAGGTGCGCGGCAAGATCCGCTTCGGCGCCGCCGAGGACTTTGCCAACTCGCGCCTGCCGGACCTATTGCGCGATTTCGTCCGCCGGCACCCGCAGGTCGACCTCGAGCTGACGGTGGGGTTGAGCGCGGGGCTCTACCAGCAGCTCGACGGAGGCGAACTGGATCTCGTGCTCGGCAAGCGGCGGCCCGGCGACGCGCACGGCGAGCTTGTATGGCAGGACCGTCTGGTGTGGACCGGCGCGCCAGGGACCCGCCTCGATCCGGACCAGCCCCTGCCGCTCATCCTCTATGCGCCACCGAGCGTTAGCCGCAGCGTCGTGCTGGAGGCGATGGAGCGGTTCGGACGGCCCTGGCACATCGTCTGCTCGAGCGGCAGCCTGAGCGGGCTACGTGCCGCAGCGCTCGCCGGTCTCGGCATCACGCCGCAAGCGCAGGCGCTGATCCCTGACGGCCTCGAAGAGGTGCCGCCGTCGGGGCTGCCGCCGCTCGGCAGCGTCGAATTCGTGGTGCAGATCGCGCGTCGCGCCCGGCGCGGTCCTGCCGCCGAGCTCGCGCACGCCATCACGGAACGCGGCGGCCGGCTGCGGCCGTAGGCCCCAAGCGGAGCGTCAGGCCGGTTTCATCGTTACGCCCTGCACCGCATTGAGCATTCCGGTCCGCTCGTGGCAGTTCAGATATTCGAAGAACTGCTCGTTCGCGGCCGCAACCGTGACCTCGTGGTACAGCCTGAGCTTGGCGTTCGGCCCCAGCGTCGACAGGTATTTCATCGCCGCGCCGAAGATCCTGACATGGGTCGGATGCGATTCCGCCCAGCGCTCCAGCGCAGCCAGGCTCCTCCACCAGCTCTGGCCGTAGGACTTTTCGGTCGGCCGTCCCTGCGCATCGACGACACGCATGTAGCGATTGGCGTAGCAGCCGATCGGCACGCCGTCGTCGCGCAGGAAATCCATGCCCTCGCGTAGCACCGGCTCGACATCGTCGAGATACATCCTGCGCTCCTCAGCCTCGGTGTCGCTCCAGTCCTGGCCGGACCGGATCAGGCAGAGATTGTCGTGCGCGACGATGCGGATGCGCGCGCCGTCACGCACGGCCCGCGGCTCGCCGGCTGGCACCATCGCGTCGGTCTGCGACAGCGCAATGCGGTCGCGCATGCCGCCCCAATAAGCGTGCTCCTGCACCTCCCCGCTCATGCTGTCGGCCAGAACCGCGACGCCCTCGGGACGGTCGAGCGATGAGAACAGCGTCTCGTAGCGGGCGACATGCGGCCGCAGCACCTCGATGAAACGACCGACGCCGTCACTTGGGGTACTGCTGCCGGTCCAGGTCTCGCGCGCCAGCTCGAACCAGGCATCGAAGCGCGCAACGTCATCCCAATAGGCAACCGAGACGACGTTCGCGAAACCGGCCTGATCGACATATTGCGCGCGATCCCAGTGCGCGGGACCATTCGCCCTAGCGAAGAGCTCCGCGATCTGTTCGAGCGCCTCGGTCACCGTGGCGGTGGGCTCGCCGCGATACTGTAGGCCGAAATAGGCCATGATCACGTTGACGACCGTCGGCTTGTGGCGCGCGACGAAGGATGGATAAGGCGGCGCATAATCGTCGGGCACCCGACGATGACGCGACCGCGCGGTCTGCAAATGAGATGGGATGGCGGATTCCATGGCAGTCGCCTCCGCGTGATGGATGATGCCTGTCAGCTCGCCGCTGCGTCGATCTCCTCGAGGCTGTCGAGCGGCAGCGCAAAATGCTCGACGCGCTTCGACGGATTCTTGTTCAGAAGCAGGCGCGTGACATCGGGCCGCGAATAGTGCCCGGCCGGATCGGCGGCATTCTTGGCAATCCCGATCGCGCCGAGATCGATATCGGCTAGCAGCAAACCTTCCCGATCGGGCGGCAACTTCTCGGCGATCGCGCTGCCGTCCGGCCCGTAGATCGCGGCGTGCCCGCCGCCGGCATGCAGCAATGCGTGTTTATCGTCGCGGTCGCAGAGTTCGTCCACCATCGCCTGCGAGACGATGGCGCAGGGCGCGAGCACGAAGCACGAGCCCTCGACGGCGTACACGCGCGAGGCCGCGTTGTTGACCTCCCAGCCGAGCGCCGGTGCGAACGGATCGTACAGCGAGAAGCTCGGCCAGGCCGCGACATGCACCTGCTCGTTCTGGGCATACATCGCGTATTTCGAGAGCGGCTGCAGGTGCTCCCAGCAGTACAGTGCACCGAGCCGGCCGATGCCGGGGCGATCGTGCACCGCAAGATCGCTGCCGTCGCCCTCGCCATAGACGGTGCGCTCGGCATGGGTCGGACGCAGCTTGCGCCGCTTGGCGATGGTCTCGCCGTCGGGACCGATCAGCCATTGCGCGAGGTAGAGGCTGCCGCCATCGCGCTCGGACAGGCCGAGCACCGCGGTCACGCCGGCGCTCTTGACGGCGAGCCGCAGCCGTTCCGCCTGCGGGCTGTCATAATCAAGCGAGTTGTCGAAATAGCGCTGCACGAAGCCGCGCCCGATCGCCCAGGCCGGCGAGTCCAGCCAGATGTACCAGGGATAGCCGGGAATGAAGGCCTCCGGGAACGCGATCAGCTTGGCGCCCTTGGCCGCCGCGTCCTCGATCAGCGCGATGGTCTTGGCGACGGACGCGTCGAGGTCGAGCCAGGCCGGCGCGGCCTGTACCACCGCAACGCGATATTTCGGATGTTCGATGCCCATGATGTCCTCCTCGCGGCCGGCGTCGGGCCGGTTCATGCTTGATCGGCCTTGGCGGCCTCTGACATCATGCTGCCGCGAAACCGGACACGCCGTTCGACCGGGACGGAAGGAAAAGTCGACTGCGGCGGAGACCATCGGTCGCCGCCCCCGGTATGAAGCTTGCTTTGTTCGAGTGGCCAGCGTTTGAACTCGTGAAGGGAGGAAATCATGCCGGCCCTGTTCACCACGGACGACGCGCCCACGCATCGACGCCTGGCGCTCTGGCAGGACATCGTGTGCGACGTCTTCGTACAGCTCGACTGCAAGTCCGACCTTGGCACTGCCTTCCATGGCGCCATCGCCAGCTCGCAGGTGGGGCCGGCGAAATGCTCGACCGTCTCGTCAAGCCGGCAGCGGGTGTTGCGCACGCCGTCGCGGATCGCGCGCGCGACTGAGGATTTCGTGCTGTTCGCACTCGGCCGGCATGGCGCCGGCGCCGTGTTGCAGGACGGCCGCGAAACGGTGATCCAGCCCGGCGAATTCGCGTTCTACGACACGACCCGGCCCTACGAGCTGCGCTTCGACGACGACTTCACCCAAACCATCTTTCAGGTACCGCGCGTGATGCTGCACCGGCGCTTTGCCGGCTCCGAGCCTCTCACCGCAACGAGCTTCACGCCGGACCGCCCTGTGGAGCGGCTGGCCTCGCAGTTCATCGCCGGGCTCTCCGAGGTTGCCGACCGGCTCGATGATGACACCGCGACCCGGCTCGCCGACCAGGCCGTTGACCTCCTCGCCATGGCCATGAGCGAGCTGCTCGGGCGACCCGCGCTTGCGTCCTCGACACATCGCTCGGCCCTGCTGTACCGACTGAAGGCGCACGTGCTGGCACATCTGCCCAACCCCGATCTCGGCCTCGCTGAAACGGCGGCGGCGCTAGGCATCTCGTCGCGCTACATCAACAGCCTGTTCGCCGATGAAGACACCTCGTTCCAGCGCTTCGTGCTGGCGCAGCGGCTCGAGCGCTGCAAGCGCGACCTCGTCTCGCCCACCCACGCGCATCGCCACATCAGCGAGATCGCGTTCGCCTGGGGCTTCAACGACCTCTCTCATTTCGGCCGGGTGTTCCGCGAGCACTACGGCATGTCGCCGCGCGATTGGCGGCACGGTCGGTTGCCGAACTGATCGACATGGTGACCCGCCGCAATGCTGCATGCGGCATTCGGGGGTGCAAAGTATCGGACAATCCAGCATGCGGTAGCCGATCCATGCCGGAACCGAAGGCAAATTTCACTACATGTCAGCAATGATCGAGCATGCCGACGGCCTGCCGAAACCGCAACGCAATTGGGCCATTCTCACGATCGCGCTCGGCCTCGTGATGGCCGGCATCGACGGCTCGATCGCCAACGTCGCGCTGCCCACCATCGCCCGGAGTCTTGACGCGAGCCCGGCATTTTCGATCTGGATCGGCAACGGCTATCAGTTGGCGATCACGATCTCGCTGCTGCCGTTGGCTTCGCTCGGCGAAATCATCGGCTATCGCCGTGTCTATCTCGCCGGGCTGGTGCTGTTCACGCTGGCTTCGGTGTTTTGCGCACTGTCGCACACGTTGCCGATGCTGACGGTCGCGCGCGTCCTGCAAGGATTTGGCGCGGCCGGAATTCTGAGCGTCAACTCCGCGCTGGTCCGCTTCACCTATCCGGGCGCGCTGCTCGGCCGCGGCATCGGCGTCAATGCGCTGGTCGTCGCCGTCTCGGCCGCGGTGGGCCCGACCGTGGCCTCGATCATCCTGTCGATCGGAACATGGCCCTATCTGTTCGCCATCAACATCCCGCTCGGCATCGCGACCCTGGCTCTCGGCTGGCACTATCTGCCGCACACCAGGCCGGCCAGTCACGCCTTCGACTGGCAAAGCGCAGCCCTGAGCGCGGTCGCATTCGGTGTCGGCATCACCGCGATCGACAGCGCCGGGCATGGCGAGGCGCTGTATCTCTGCCTGACCGAGTTCGCGATCGCGGCGGTCGCGTGCGTGCTGCTGGTCCGACGGCAGACGCACCTGCCCTCGCCGCTGTTGCCGGTCGACCTGCTGCGAATTCCGATTTTCGCGCTGTCGATCGGCACGTCGATCGCCTCGTTCTGCGGCCAGATGCTGGCCTTTGTCGCGATGCCCTTTTATCTCGAGCGGCATTTCGGATATTCGGCGGTGGAGATCGGCCTGCTGATTACGCCCTGGCCGATCGCAGTCGCATTCGCAGCCCCGCTGGCGGGCTGGCTGGTCGAGCGCTATCCGGCCGGCCTGCCGGGCGGCATCGGATTGCTGGTGTTCGCGCTGGGTCTGGGCACACTCGCGATGATGCCGGCTATGGCCTAGCCCCTGGACGTGATCTGGCGAATGGCGCTCGCCGGCGCCGGATTTGGCTTGTTCCAGACCCCGAACAACCGGACCATGATCGCCGCGGCGCCGCGCGAGCGCTCCGGCGGCGCCAGCGGCATGCTCGGAACCGCGCGCCTGCTCGGGCAGACCATAGGCGCGGCCCTGGTTGCGCTGCTGCTGGCACGCTATCCGGACGATGGCACCCGGATCTCGCTCATGGTCGGCGTCGGCTTTGCCGTGGTCGGTGCGGCGCTCTCTACGCTCAGATTGTCGTCGGCCGGCAGCCGGGGTGCCGAGCGGGTGCGTGTGCATGAGAGCCAGCGCCTGAAAGGCGAGTGACGCTGCGCAATCCGGATCGCCGCATCGGCCTCAGGTCCATCCACATGCTGCAACAAAAAGGCCGGCTGCTCAGCCGGCCTTTTCATTCGATCGTTTGTTACGGCGTCACACCTTGACCAGCGGCCCGCGCGAGGCCGGACCCTTGGTGCCGCCTCCGCCGCCGCCTGGGCCACCGGACTTCGGCGGCTTTCGCTTGCGGGCCGGCAACTTCTCGGGCTTCGGCGTGACCGGGCCCTCGACGAACTCGAAGCCGATCTTGTCCTTGCCGGCCGCCTCGTCCTTGACCAGGACGACGCGGACGTGACCGCCGCCCTTGAGCTGGCCGAACAGCACCTCGTCGGCCAGGGGCTTCTTGATGTGCTCCTGGATGACGCGCGCCATCGGACGCGCACCCATCTGCTCGTCGTAGCCGTGCTCGATCAGCCAGGCCTTCGCAGGCTCGGACAGCTCGATGGTGACGTCGCGGTCGGCGAGCTGCGCCTCGAGCTGCAGCACGAACTTCTCGACCACCATGCCGATCACTTCGGCATTGAGATGCGCGAACGAGACGATCGCATCCAGCCGGTTGCGGAATTCTGGTGCGAACTGGCGGTTGATCGCCTCGTGGTCGTCGCCTTCCCGCTTGCTGCGGGTGAAGCCGAAGGCCTGCCGCGCCAGATCCGCCGCGCCCGCATTGGTGGTCATGATCAGGATCACGTTCCGGAAGTTCACCTGCTTGCCGTTGTGGTCGGTGAGCCGGCCGTGATCCATGATCTGCAGCAGCACATTGTACAGATCCGGGTGCGCCTTCTCGATCTCGTCAAGCAGCACCACGCAATGCGGATGCTGGTCCACGCCATCGGTGAGCAGGCCGCCCTGGTCGAAGCCGACATAGCCGGGAGGCGCGCCGATCAGGCGCGACACCGTGTGCCGCTCCATGTATTCGGACATGTCGAAGCGCAACAGCTCGACGCCGAGCGACGCCGCGAGCTGTTTTGCGACCTCGGTCTTGCCGACGCCGGTCGGGCCCGAGAACAGATAGCTGCCGATCGGCTTCTCCGGCTCGCGCAGGCCGGCCCGCGCCAGCTTGATCGATGCCGACAGCGACTCGATCGCCTTGTCCTGGCCGAACACCACCCGCTTCAGGGTCTGCTCGAGATGCTTGAGCACCTCGGCATCATCCTTCGACACGCTCTTGGGCGGAATCCGCGCCATGGTGGCGATCGTGGTTTCGATCTCCTTGATGCCGATCGTCTTCTTGCGCTTGTTCTCGGCGACCAGCATCTGCGCCGCGCCGGACTCGTCGATCACGTCGATCGCCTTGTCGGGCAGCTTGCGGTCATGGATATAGCGCGAGGAGAGCTGCACCGCGGCCTCGATCGCCTCGTTGGTGTATTTCAGCCGGTGGTAGTCCTCGAAATACGGCTTCAGGCCCTTGAGGATCGCGATTGCGTCCTCCACCGTCGGCTCGTTGACGTCGATCTTCTGGAATCGCCGCACCAGCGCGCGGTCCTTCTCGAAGTGCTGTCGGTACTCCTTGTAGGTGGTCGAGCCCATGCAACGGATGGTGCCGGAGGCGAGCGCGGGCTTCAGCAGGTTGGACGCGTCCATCGCGCCGCCCGACGTCGCCCCTGCCCCGATCACGGTGTGTATCTCGTCGATGAACAGGATGGCGTTCGGATGCGCCTCCAGTTCCTTCAGAACCTGCTTGAGCCGCTCCTCAAAATCGCCGCGGTATCGGGTGCCCGCGAGCAGCGTGCCCATGTCCAGCGAGAACACGGTGGCGGCCGCCAGCACGTCCGGCACGTCGCTGTCGACGATGCGCTTGGCGAGCCCTTCGGCGATCGCGGTCTTGCCGACGCCGGCTTCACCGACGAACAGCGGGTTGTTCTTCTGGCGACGGCACAGCACCTGGATCGCGCGGTTGATCTCCGCGTTGCGGCCGATCACCGGATCGATCTTGCCGTCACGCGCCTTCTTGTTGAGGTTGACGCAGTAGGTCTCGAGCGCCTCGCCCTTCTTCTTGGCGTCCTCGTTGCCCTTGGCCTCGGTTTCCTCGTCGACGCCGCGCACCGGCCGCGCCTCGGAGACGCCCGGCCGCTTGGCAATGCCATGGCTGATGTACTTGACCGCGTCGTAGCGCGTCATGTCCTGCTCCTGCAGGAAATACGCGGCATGGCTCTCGCGCTCCGCGAAGATCGCGATCAGCACGTTGGCACCGGTCACTTCCTCGCGACCGGACGACTGGACATGGATCACCGCGCGCTGGATCACGCGCTGGAACCCGGCGGTCGGCTTGGCATCGTCGGCGCCATCAGTCACCAGGTTCTCGAATTCGGTCTCGAGATAGTTGACGAGGCTGGTCCTGAGCTTGTCGAGATCGACGCTGCAGGCCCGCATCACCGCCGCCGCATCCGAGTCATCGATCAGTGACAGCAGGAGGTGTTCGAGCGTCGCGTATTGATGGTGACGCTCGTTCGCGATCGCCAATGCACGATGCAGGGATTGTTCAAGGCTTTGGGAAAAAGTTGGCATTCGCGTCCTCTATGGCCCCCGGCCATCATGATCGCCATTGCCGGGTCAGGCAATAACAACCTTCGTGATCCCCAGTGATATAGTTACGATGGATCGTGGCGCAAGACCGGTTCCGGCGTGATGATTTTCCTCTAATTTTCAGGCACTATGGTGTCGCGCAACCGCCGCCCGCAATCATACGGGATGCCGTTTCCTTCCATTAAAAATGCGATGCAAGAAGACCCGTTCCGCTAACGCGGCGAAGTGGTGGCTGCCGGCGACCTACTTCTTTTCCATCACGCATTGCAACGTATGCTGATGCTTGCGCGCGAAGTCCATCACCTGCGTCACCTTGGTCTCGGCGATCTCGTAGGTGAACACGCCGCACTCGCCGATCCCGTGATGGTGGACATGGAGCATGATCTTGGTGGCCGCCTCGGCGTCCTTGTTGAAGAACCGCTCCAGCACGTGAACGACGAATTCCATCGGCGTGTAGTCATCGTTCAGAATGAGCACACGGTACAGGTTCGGACGTTTGGTCTTCGGCTTGACCTTGGTGATGACCGAGGTCGACGGGCCGTTGGCCCCTCCGTTGCGGTTCTCGTCATTGCTCATTTTGGGCGCTGACAGCGCCAACGACGAAGGGGCTTTGGACGTGGATCGCAACATGGCTCAGGCGTTCGAATTCCCAGGGGAAACCGGTAAGCGCATCGGGGATGTTTCGCGATTGCCGCAGCACCCATCGCGGAACCTCCAGCAACGCTTTCCAGATTGCCGCTCCCGGTCCGACCCAGCGGCTGGGTCGGCTCTCGGAATATGGGCCCGACGGCGCTTGGCCGCAAGCGCCGAACTGACGCCCGTAGCGGCTCCGACCGGCTCGATTCCCGTCGCTGCAATCACCTCAAGGTTAATCGTTTCCGGCGGGATTGACAAAGGAGTCGGCCACCGGGTTCAGCCTGCGTTGAGGATAAAGCGGGTTTTTGCCCCATTCCGAGCCCCCTCGGCGCGCCCCGCCCGGTTTCTATAACTGGATTCATCGTCTGTTTAGACGCGCTCATCGAGATGGCGGGCACAACCCATTCGATGAGAACATCATGCTTGGTAGAGCCCTTTTCAGCCGCGCCCGTACGGCGCTCGGCCGCTTTTCCGCGGCAACCGACGGCAATATCGCGGTGATCTTTACCCTCGCGGCGATCCCCGTGCTCCTTATCGTTGGTGCCGCGATCGACTATAGCCGCGCCAATGCCGCCCGCTCGGCGATGCAGGCGGCGCTCGATTCCACCGCACTGATGCTGTCCAAGGACCTGACGTCGGGCACCATCACGGCCGCGCAGATCCCGAGCAAGGCTCAGGCCTATTTCACTGCCCTTTATACCAACAGGGACGGCCAGGGCGCTTACGTCTCCGCCACTTATACGACCGCGACCTCGAGCGCGCCGGCCACCATTCTCCTGACCGGATCGGGCTACATCAAGTATGATTTCATGCAGCTTGCCGGTCTGCTTCCCGGTGCCGGTGCCGCTCCGACCACGATGAATTTCGGCGCAACCTCGACCACTACCTGGGGCAACGTCAAGATGCGCGTCGCGCTCGCCCTCGACAACACAGGATCGATGGCGTACGACGGCAAGATTACCGCCCTGCGCAACGCGGTGGCCGGATCAGGCGGACTGATCGATCAGCTCAGCGCGCTGAGCAAAAACAACGGCGACGTCTATATCTCCGTCATTCCCTTCGCCAAGGTCGTCAATGTCGATTCCTCGAACTATGGCCAGAATTGGATCGACTGGACCGACTGGCTGAATCCGCCGACCGCGCAGCCGAACAACGGCAGCATGGGGACGGGCAGCCCCAGCTTGCAGGTGACGCTGCCGATGAACTGGCACGCGGTGGGACCGGGCGCGCGGTGTCCATGGTCAAACGGCAACGGCGGCTTCTACTGCACCACCGGCCCAACCAATGGCGCCTCCAAGTCCACAAGCAGCGGTGTGAACGTAATTCCGTCGAGCGGCTACATTTGCCCGAGCGTCGATTACCACTCACACACGTACTACAACGGCTGTTGGGAGAGCAAAAAAGTCAGCACCACCCCGCAGGTGTTCTGCACGGGAAGTTCGAAGTGCGCTTGCCCCGTCGACGTCAGTGGTAGTCCGGTGTCGGGCTGCACATGCGGCACCACCGGCGGCGTCACGTCCTGCAAGGGCTACATCTACACCCACGACTGGACGCAGCCCGGCCCCAACGACAAGTTGGACAACACAAGTCAGCCTCGCGTGAGCGCCGTCGTTGGTTTCACCAATAACCAATGGTCTCCCACCAATTCCATACCTACGGCTCCCAACAACTGGATGCAGGCGTCCACCAATCCGATCAGCAACTGGACGGGCTGCATCACCGACCGCACACAGCCAAATGATGCGACGGGCGTGCTGCCGGTGGATGTCACGACGCAGTTTCCAGCCAACCAGTACTTCAATCGCTACGCGTTTTGCAGCAGCAGCTCCTCGATCCAGCTCGAGCCGATCATTCCGCTCAGCTATGATTGGAGCACCCTCAAGACCTCGGTCAACGCAATGCAACCGACCGGCAGCACCGACCAGGCGGTCGGGTTGGCCTGGGCATGGCAGTCCCTGATCCCGGGCGGCCCGCTGAACGCACCGGCGGAGGATTCCAACACCACCTACAACAGGGTCATCATCCTGCTGTCGGACGGTCTGAACACAGAAGATCGCTGGCCGGTCTACGGTGACGGTAACTCGCAGGCGTCGGGCAATCCGATCGACGCCCGGCAGGCCCTGATGTGCCAGAACTTGAAGAATGCGACGGATGCCAACGGCCAGCCGATGTACACGATCTACACGATCCAGGTGAACACGAGCTCGCCTGCCGACCCCACCTCGGATGTCCTGAAGAACTGCGCCAGCAGCCCGGACAAGTTCTACATGCTGACCAGCTCGAGCCAGATCGTGACGACCTTCAACACGATCGGCACCGCGCTGAGCAAGCTGCGACTGTCCAGATAGCCTCACGGCTCCGCGAGTCACAAAAAAGCCCGGCCGCTTCGGCCGGGCTTTTGATTTTCGGGATCTCGGAGCCGGTTACTGGGCCGGCGTGAACTTGCCGACCAGGCCTTCGAACGGCTTGAAGGTCTGCTTGGCACAGTCGCTGTAGAGACCCGCGATCTTCTGCGATTCCGACACGAAGGTCTCGTAGGCCGAGCGCACGAACTCGCTCTGCGCCTCGACTGCCTTGTCGAACGACTTCACGCCGGAGAGCTGCTCCACAAACGATTTGGTGTCTTCATAGGACTTCTTGGCGTAGTCGCCATAGGCCGCCGCGATGGCCTGAACGCCGCTCTGCAGGTTGGTCGCGGACGCAGCAACCGAGTCCAGATGCTGTTTGCCGTAGTTCTGAATGTCTTCGATCTTGATCATGAGTTCCTTATCCCAGACTTGAAAACGCATATCGCATTATTGCCGGGAAGCTCCCGGCCCCCTGACGCCGGCAACATAGTGCACCGCACAATCAAGTCAAGGAATCTTGTGCATCGCACAAATCGACCATCCCAAATTCCGGGCATTTGCCATAAACCCCGGGGGACTACGCAACGGTTGCTTAATCTTTTGGAAACTCGGGCCGCCTACCCTGATTCCCGGGCTTTGTTCGCCTTCCGACAGACAGCCTGAAAACTGTTTGTGAACAGCACCTTAGCCAGAAGAGCAACCTGAGCCGCAACCGAGGCTGGGCGTTCTGCCCAAATCGGCTTGTGGCGCAGGCAGGATCGGCGGTCGTCGGGCACAATTTCGCCTCACGCACCGGTGATCAAGATAGAAATTGGGACGGGGAAGTAGATGCTTCGTAAAACCTTGGCCTCCTCGCGCGCGTTGCGGGTTGGCGTTCTCGGGCTCGTTACCCTCACGACGACGATCCTGATCAGCGACAGCGCCGAGGCGCGGCGCTACAGGCATCGCCACGCCCGCCAGCATCACAGCCAGGAGGCGAGCGAGAGCTACGGTCCGAAGTTCGCCTCGATCGTCGTCGACGGCAATTCCGGCGCGGTGTTGGCCTCCAACAGTCCCGACGGCCTGCGGCACCCCGCCTCTCTCACCAAGATGATGACGCTGTATCTGCTGTTCGAGCGTCTCGATTCCGGCAGGATGAAGCTCGACACCGAAATGCCGGTCTCCGAGCACGCGTCCGATCAGGACCCGACCAAGCTCGGCCTCCGCCCCGGCCAGACCATCCGGGTCGAAGACGCCATCAAGGGCCTCATCACCCGCTCGGCCAACGACGCCGCGGTGGTGATCGCCGAGGCAGTCGGCGGCAGCGAAGAGAATTTCGCCAGGATGATGACGCGCAAGGCGCGCGCGCTTGGCATGAGCAGGACGGTCTATCGCAACGCCTCCGGCCTGCCCAACGACGAACAGGTGACGACGGCGCGCGACCAGTCGATCCTCGGCCGCGCGCTTCAGGATCGCTTCCCGCGCTATTATCGCTTCTTCTCGACAACGGCGTTCAATTTCCGCGGCCGCACGATCACCGGCCACAACCATCTGCTCGGCAGCGTCGAGGGGGAGGACGGCATCAAGACCGGCTACATCCGCGCCTCCGGCTTCAACCTCGTGACCTCGATGCACCGCGGCAACCGCTTCCTGATCGGCGTCGTGCTCGGCGGCCGCAGCGGCGGGTCCCGCGACGCCATCATGCGCAACCTGCTCGCCGAGAACCTTGCAAGGGCCGCGACGACCCGGACCGTCGCCGCGATCACCGAGCGCAATCCCGCCGATGCGAATGTCGAGGTCGCCGACGCCGATAGCGCGCCCCGCGGCGGCGAGACCATGGCTGCGGCTTCGGAACCCGCCTCGACCGCCATGCAGGCGCCTCGCCCGGCCAACAAGCCTTCGCTGATGGCTGCAGCGGCCGCCGCTCTGCCGCCACTGCCGGCCAAGCCTGCCCCGCAGGCGAAGCCGGAGCCGGCGCCGCTGACCAGCGGCGTGATCCAGAGCCAGGCGATGGCGGCGATCCCCGGTTCGGTCGAGCCGATGAAGCCCGTGAAAGTGAAGACCGTTCAGGTCAAGGCAGGCCAGGTCAAGCTCGCAGCCGCCGGCCCCGCGCAATCCGCGCCGCCGATCACCAACACGATTCCGCCGCGCAACGAGGTCGCCGAGACTTCCAACGCCATGATGGCGCGGGCCGGCGACATGCCGCCGCAGCCGGCCAATTTCGGCACCGGCAACGGCATTCTCGGCGTACTGCCGGCTTCGGCCGTGCAGGCACCCGGCCCGGCCGCGCCTCAGGCGGTGGCCTCGATCGAACCCGCCCACAGCCAGCCTGCGTCCAAGCCGGCCGCGGCCGTCGCCCACACCGGCTGGATCGTTCAGGTCGGCGCGCTGGAGTCCGAGAGTGAAGCCAAGCAGCGCATCGATCTCGCCCGCAACTCGGCCCGCGGCATGCTGAG
>Ga0099822_1004893_pt1 | contig 17472 bp, 11 predicted proteins | sample CowpeawhiteBW_FD_76839 | JGI IMG/M metagenome (GOLD analysis project Ga0099822, IMG submission 76839) | Root nodule microbial communities of legume samples collected from California USA - Cow pea white BW | ecosystem: Host-associated > Plants > Roots > Nodule | place: USA: California | collected...
AAAAAAAATAAAAAAAAAAAAAAAATATATATATATATATATATATATATATATATATATATATATATATATATATATATATATATATATATATAATGTTACAAATCTATATCATTAAAATTGACTTATGATTTTAAGGGGGGGTGGGGCAAAATAATAAACTCAAAATTTATAATTTTTAAGTTGTATTTGATATGGACTCCATTTTAAATAATTTTTTCTAATTTGAACTTTTTTATTCATTGGATATTTTCATATGTAAGAACGCTTCTTGTATCATGTTTCAAGTAATTAATATCAAACTCCTCACCTCTAACTTTTCTAATTGAATTTTTAGTATCATGCTTCGGAAGAAGTAAGGAAGTTGAATCTGTTTTTCTTTTTCATCTTCATTTATAACTTCTTTTTTATTACTTTTAAAAAAGTAAATTTATTTTTTTATTCTCCATTAGTATACCTAATTTAAAAAAATAAAAAAGAATTGATCATAATATGATAAAAATTTAGATAAATAATTATTGAAAAAGAAAACTCTAGTAATCAAACCACAATTAAAAACTAGTTATGAAAAAGCATATGAAATATATTATTTTTCTTCAATATTCATAAAAAAAGAATATACAAAGACTCATGAAATAAATAAATAAAAAAGCTAACTATTAAACTAATATTTCATTATCAAGTGAAAAGATTTTTTTTTCAAGAATAGAAGAAAACATGAGAAATGAGAGAAAAAATAGTGAGTTTGTATCTAACTTTTTTTTTTTGAAAAAGAGAGAGGTAAAAGTGGAAAATGAGTATAATAGGTGAAAAACTCAAAAAACAATGAAAAAGAAAATAATAAATATATTAATAAATGTTTTTATTCTTTATTATATTTGATTTTATGTTTTATTATTTATTAACATTAAATGTTATGCTTTATAAAATTAATAAAAGTATACTTAATTTAATTTAATTCAATTTTACATATATGTTGTATATAATTTAAAATTTAAAAAAAAAACTTTAAAACTTTTTAATATTTAGAATTTAAAAATTAAAAAAAAAAAGTTTGGGGGGACCATGGCCTCTTGCCGTTTTATTGTTGCAGTTTTTTTTTTTTTTGAAACATGGTGTTGTTGCTAGTTTAAAAATGTTGTTGGTTCTGTATTATTTGGTGCAAACCTTATCGGTGAAATGTATGTTAAAATCCTTAAGTGTAAGGAAATAATTCTTAGGTTATGATATGATGATGATGCATGGTTTATCTTTTGATGATGTGACACGATATGATGTGATTACATGTTGACTTGAGGTATTTTTGATATTGTGATGAGATGTTGCATGTATGTGTATACATATATGATGAGACAATATGAATTCTAAAATATCTGTAAAGCTAGGATGGTTCTTTTACCCAGAGGGATTTGTCGAGTTAGGGTAAAATGGTTTCTTTCAGCCATAAGTCTTTGGCATGAGCTTAGCAAGAGTATTCTTACCCAAGGCTTTGAAAAGTGGGTAGAGTTGTTGCTTGTAAGTCTATGGAAAGCAGGGGAAAGGCCCTCTCCAAGAGAGAATGTCATACCTTTGGATATTACATGGTGGTAATATGTTAATGATTGCATGTTTTGAGTGTGGGAACATGTGATGGGTGGTTATCTTGGTTAAGTAATGCATATGCTAGGATAATGCGAGATAAGTTATATGTGGGAAATATACTGTGTAATGAGGTTTTAATTGGTTAGCTCACCCTTGCTTTTGTGTATTGTTATGTTATAAAGTGTTTTTGTCGCCTAAAAGACTCCGTCAAAACCAATTTTCCCTTAAAAATGCAGTATAGGGAGAACCTTGGGAATCAATCCATGGACATGGCTAAAGTCAAATTCAAGATTTATGCTTGAATTGTAGTGGGTAAATTTACTCAAAATCAACTCTTAAAAATTAGAAAACACAAAATCATCAAATGCAAAAAAATGCTATAACTATGCATGAGTGCATGACATGTAAGTTGGTCCAAATTCATTAAATTCGAAATCTGTCCAAAATCAAGAACATATTGTAACCTTGAATTGGGATCTTTTGATCATGCAATTGAAAATGTAATGATGTAGAATAATTATAATTTATCTTAATTGCATTTAGAAATTGGAATCACTCGATTTGGTGCACTACACCCAAAGTTCTCAATTTAATGAACATTAATTCTCAAATTTGAGCAGAAATGCAATTTCGATCAATTCGACCAACTCGTGCAATGACAATGCAATTAAAAATGCAGAAAACTTTGTCATGATGCCATGAATGAAACCCCCCAAAACAATTTGCAACAACAATCATTGAAATCTCACAATCACAGAATTATGTAGAAACGCGAATGAATGAGATGCATAACTTCGAATTCGGCGATTCATGGAAGGAAATGTCAAATTGATGATTCAAATCGCTTGAGGAACATCCAAGGATAATGAATGAAGCTCAAGAACAAATCAAAAAGCTTAAATCACGCGAAATTCAAATGGAATAATGTATCTATGTTGAACGTGAACGAGAAAATGTAGAGGGATGTGAATTGGTGAAATAGTAATGGAATTGGGTGTGTGATGGTTTCAAATGCTTGGGAATCATCATAGGAGTGCATACAAATTTACACAACTTAAAATGATTGAGAAATCACTGCGAAATTCAATGGAATAGTTATTATGGTGTGTGTGAACGTGAAAATGGTGCAAAATTGGGATTTTTGTGATTTGATGGTGGAACTTAAAATTAAGCTACTAAACAGTTAAAGAAACTTAAAAGTGATGTGTGTGAAATCGTGGAATGAAAAGAAACTCGAAATTGTAGCAAGAGTGTAATGAAGTGGAGAAATATGAGTGAAATGAGCTTGGCTGACGCCCTATACCACCCGGGAAATGCTTGACGCCCTATATGAGTGAAATGAAATGGCCTTGAATCCAACCCATTCATCTTGTTTACTCTGAAACAATGATGTATAGAGGTCTTTTGGACACAACAATTCATAGGCCTAGTTCCAAAACCTAGATTTGATAAGGTAAGGTGGTGTTCAAGCTCAAAAAGTGGTAGTCAAGGTGGTGGTTTAGTGGAAAATGATGATGAACATTATGAAACCATAGACCAAATGAATAGTACTAAAATTTTCATTCATTGAAGCTCAAATCTAGATAACAATACCAAAAATGAGTACAAGGAGTTGCCCCAACCTTCCTCTCACTAAGGCTTGAGCTATCAAAGCTTACAAAAGCAAAAATGGAATGAAAATGGGTGATTTTTGAGGGAATTTCCGGTCTGCTGCATGAGGTGGTGTGCTACTGTCAAAATGTGGTCATGGAATGGTCCAAGAAATCTGCAACCTCCCTAGGAGGCTGCTGGGTCGTCCCCCCTTGCCACAAAAATCAAATCTACCTTAAAACTTACTCTACATTAAGCCACTTCTCACCAATTGAGCCCAAACTTCCATGTGCAGCCCCCTCTAAGATTTTTCGCAATCACAAGGCCCAAACCAATCAAAATTAGTGTCTTAAAGTGCTCCAAATGATTGGCTCTTGATTTGAAGTCCAAATGGCAAAAATCAACTATAAAGTCAAACATGTCATTTTTGCACACTTCATGCTTTGCCACCAACTTGACCTTGCTGCTATGTGAACTCCTAGGCCGTCAATTCTTCAATTAAACCTTGCCTAAGGATAGAATACCTGCAAATTTATCAAAAGCTCAAGTGGAAGGATTAGCTCTACCTATACATTACTTGAATAACTAAGCTAAAATGACCAAAAACATGAAAACTAAGACATTTGCTCAATTGACCCTAAACCTCAAAATTTGGTGTTTGACCCCTTCCAACAAGTGTAATTAGGCATTTATAATGATTCCACAAGGTCAAATTACACAATTTGAAAGAATTTCAAAAAGTCAACTATAAAGTCAACTATTTCATGGTTTAAAGGCTAAATGATCAAATTTGACTCTTAACACTAGGTTTGACTAACCTAAGACCATAGGACTCAAAATATGATGCAACCACACTCAAATTATGTTTAAAAACACTCTATAAACACTAATTCTATGAAAATGCGAAAATGACCCTAAGTGAGGAATCTAACCTAATATGCTAAAATTAGCTATTCTAGAATGGCAAAATGAACACTTTGACTAATGAAAACTAACCAAATTTAAGACACATCATTGTATTTATACGATAATCGTATAATGTCAGTGTTATACGGAAGCAAATGTGGATGCAGATGCTAGTGGGAAAGCTTTCTGAGAGTTTTTATGAAAATCAGTTGGAGGTGTTTACTTTTGAACAAGGCAAATGTATTAGTTTGACTGAGGTTTGAACTTGCAATGACTTCTAATGAGTTTTGGTTTAGACGAGTTAAACTAGTTTGGTTTACTTTATTATTGCTTTACTTTGAATAATAAAGTTTTGCTCAAATGCCTTTTTGGCAAGTGGTTATTGAAAAAAAAATATTGTAAAGTTTCCTATTTAATAGGTGGTATTAAAGTTTTATATTTTGGAATTTTGGCAATTATAAAATTACACATGACATCTCAAAAGGGGTACTTCAAGGTTTAGATGGGTTAGAGGAATGACCTTTAAGCCAATCACATAGCATTCTCGTGCCATTTTCTAATCTACATGAATGGTGATAATGTCACCATGGTCGGATAGAAACTTCATTGTTGGACAAAAACAATTGCTTTTAAGTCGGTCAGACATGGATGCCCCCTATAACACATTTATAATCTATTGGCTTCCGCCAATAGGTAGTGAATTTTAACCTTTTGACTTTTGCAACTGTTGTCACCGAATTTGGTTGTGACTTTAGTTTTAACTTGTCATATTTTTCAAACATGGGACTCAGCCAATTTGTCGGGAGCTCTATTTTAGTTATTTCTTCGGCAAAGATATATCATTTGGCCACGTCCCGAAGGTTGCGTATGACATGGGTAGTTTGGTCTAGGTTAGGCCATAGCTACGTTAATTTGTTGGTATTGCCTTTATGGTCCTAGGAGAGTTAGCTCAGCTTAGACTTTGGCTTCAAGGGGGACCATCTCACTCAAGATTTTGTTTCATATGCACATTCACAACTTTTAACGATTTTATCTTTTCAACATTCTTCCGCTTTAAATTTTTTTATCTCCTTTCTCAAATCAAAGAGAATTTTTGCATGATCCATATGGTTCTCTTCCAAGCACTCGTAGAGGGTTACCACTTGACTTACCATTCTTCTTGTAGTGACCATAAGGTGTCTTAAGATTTCTCGGTTTCGCGGTGGGCGCCAAAATGTTCTTTCAAGGATCGATTAATCTTGTGACACCTAAAGTTTTGCTACATTTTCTCTATATACTTTAGTCTTCCCAATTATCTCAGTATTTCCAGTCTTTTTGGTCTCATATGTTTCTTATACTCCTGATCTTGTCGGTGTGTCAGAGTTAATTATAGAAGACACTCTGACGATCAAGTGAGTTTTCGGTTACATAATTATATGCATTCAATGCTTTATTTATGAACCACCTACCTCTTACCTAGATATGGGCCAAAGCCTTTCCTTGGTTATTGTGAAGACCCAATTATTCTCTAATAATGCTTTGATTCTAAGGTAATATGTTGAGTGCGTTAACTATCTTTTTAAACTACCACTATCATAGTTTGTTCTTGGCATAGTTGTATGAGGTGTTGTATAGGCCTTTGTTTTGTGTTACCGGAAGATCCGACAACACACAACATCTGCGCATAAGATGAGTAGCACTCGGTGCCAGATGCTTGACTCCGCTCTCGTTGCCGATTATACAAAGACTTTGTTGTGTAAAGAAATATTATCTTATCTGTATCTTTAGTGTTGGCACCGTATAGTACATATGCCAAGCAGTGGTATTCATTATATTTTTGTGTTCATTTTACTCAGATTTCTAGATTGGAAAACTAGCACCCTAAGCAATTTTGCTAGTAGACATCATTAATTCACCCAGTGGGACAACGTTGCCTGAATTATAGAGACACTTGCAATGTAATTGATTTACTTATTATGTATTGGCCTAGTCCGTCAATCTTTTATTGTATGTTTTTTCTTCTATTGAATTCTTGCGTTACAAATGATCCTTACTAAAGGCTAATTGTGTTGTGAACATGTTAGAGATGATAATCAACATGGTGAGGTATTAGCACTACGAAAATTTACTGAGAAAAAAACAGTAAATTAGTACTTTCCCACTGGGAGAGGTGTAAGTCGCTTGAGGGTTAGAGATTTCTTTTCTAAACCCAACAAATGAGTGAGAAAGATCAGCCGAAAAAGAAATGAAGAAAGAGAACTTAGAAGAAAAAGCAACGGAACCAACCGAAAAGGTTTCAGGGGACACACAAGAAGCACAGGACCCAGAGCAAAAGAGAAACGAAGAAAATCAATTCTACTCTGTTTCGGAACCCTCACCATCCATCACTGTCAGTTCTCCTTCCCTCCGAACCCACAAATCCCCTTCGCCGCCACTTCATTCTCTCACCGATTCGCCCATCTCCGATGGCCACTCCTCCCCGCACCCTCAAAAGCAGCCACCCGAATCGTCATCTGACTCGTCGATTTCGGACGGCCACTTCTCGATCGCCGACCAGCATCTCTCTCCGCCGGTGGTTACGGCTCATCGGTTCCAAGTGGAGCACGCGGTGGTGACCAAGGTCGATCTTGGTGCCGAGGAGGGTTTCGTAAAGGACGTCGAAGAAGCCACCGGAGCCGCCGGTAATCGACGACTGAGACCGGATGTGTCTGGTTTGTTAAAGACGAAAAAAATCGCGTCGTGGAGCAAGCTCTTGTTGGGTCTTCGAATAACCGCTTTTGTTTTCTGCTTGGCATCTTTCTCGGTGCTGGCCGCTGATAAGAAACGCGGTTGGGCTCTCGACTCTTTCTATTTGTACAAGGAATTCAGGTAGTATATTACTGAGGTCGATCTAGCTAGTTGTTTATGTAATAACGAGTTAAGGGGTTGGTTTTATATCTTGTGTTTGATTTTGCAGGTATAGTTTGTCAGTGAATGTGATTGGATTTATGCATTCTGGGCTGCAGATTTGTGATCTGTGGCGGTACTTGGCTACGGGAAAGCACGTGGTGGATCACCAGCTATGGGGTTATTTCACTTTTGCACTGGATCAGGTAAAGCTATTACTCTGTTCTCTTTGATTTTAATGGTGTTTTATCTACCAACTAGTTCACTATCGATAGAAGCCTCGCTTGGCTTTTGAATTTATTCAATCAGAAATTTTGTTGTGTTGCTTGGTGCTTGCGTGATTTGTGCTCGATAATGATGATAATTGAATGATTTGAGGAACCACAACCGAAGACTATTGTTCAGTTGAGTTGACGGGAGTGGGAGTTGGGAATATTTGTTTGTGAAAACTAATAATCAATCCTGTGAGAAATGTAAAGTATAACACCTTTCGGACACCTTTTTACTCTCTTTCCATGTTTTGTGTTGTCGTTTGCTTTCTTAAAGTTGGTCATTTGTCTTATTGATTTTTTAATTCATACCCCATCTATACTTTTCTTTCTTGTTAGCTGTCTTACAACACAGTTTGCTAAAATCAATTTTGGGTTGTCTGAAGTCGAACTTTACTATGATGGTAAAATGTTCAGTAAAAACAGTGGAATGGGACAACAAAAAGTTATGTCCTTTAATTTTGGAGTATTTATATATCTTCAATAATTAGTCCTTCAATTTTGAGTTGAGTTTGTTTCAAATGAGTTATTGTAATTTGAAAAAAAAAAAGACTTGATTTAGACCCTCGACTCAAATGTTTTATTATGTACATAAAAGTCAGCTTGAGTAATTCGAAGTAGGCTGATGATAAGAATGCAAAATCGAATTAGGTTGTTATGCAAACAACTTATAATTGTAAGTCATCTAAGCAAAATCCTTAATGATATTAAGGGAAAAGGACAAGAAGAAGCATTTTTTATTTTCAAATTACAAGGACTAAAAGGGTCAATTTTAAATTTGAAAGACCGAAAATAAAGTTACTCTAAATTCGAGGTAGTCTGTTATTTTTTTTATTGTTTAAATAATGAAACTCAATTTGAGACTAAAACGCTCACTTCAAACAATAGTAAGGGTTAAAATTTTAATTCTTGAGTTTCAAAAAATTTGTAAATTCCGATATTACAAAACGTCATGTAATTGATTTTCTTACAGAAGAATTTTAAAACTTAATTCTTTCAACACGTTATTTCAACTGCAATAAGTTTGTTTGGAAAGCCATTAGAGCAGCATTGAACAGAAATATTGCACTTTTCAATGCATTAACGAAGAAGTATTGTCAATAAAATAGAAATCCAAACACATACTACTTGTTTCAATATGTCAACTGTCTTTATAGCAAATTTTGGTTCAAAGGTAACCAAATAAAAATCACCTCACTGCTATAGAAATGGACTATACTGTATACATCCATTCTTGTTTTTTCACCAGCAAGAAATAAATGATGGTGGTAGTATTAACCTTACCATAATGAGTGCTGATTTATGATTTTTTTGTCTCACTTCTAGAATGAATATTTATTAAAAGGATGGCTAAGATTATAGGCTAAATGCTCACTTCTACTCTAGACGTTCTAATTGAACTTATAATCGTTGATTATAAACCTTACCAGTTGCTGAAGTTCTGGTTTTAAAATGCAGATATTGACATACCTTCTTATGTCATCATCATCATCGGCTGCCACTAGAGCTTATGACTGGATATCCAATTGGGGCGAGGACAAGTTCCCCTACATGGCAAATGCATCTGTGGCTTTGTCTTTGGTTGCTTTTGTGGCCTTTGCCTTGGCCTCTCTTGTCTCAGGTTCTATCATTGTAAGATTCAGATAATATATACATACATATACAGTGTGTGAGATGTGCAAACTCTGTCTGCTCCACTAGATTAAATTTTATCCTTTGTTTGGAAATTGTGCTATATTTTCGGCAAGCATACTCACTTTGTACAGAAAGGGAAATTCTGTTTGTGTTAATTTTGTTTGTATGGATACAGGTAGATCAGCTTGTGGAACTGGCATCTATATGAATACTCACTTTGGAATTTTAATGAAGATGGTGTTTTATTTAGATTACTTTAATTGGGTGGTTGGTAGATTTTCTCACATTTTAGCGATTTACAGGCACCACGGGCGCATGTAAGAAAAGAGTGAGCATGTGTGAAATGTAACAAGTATTTTGATTAAATTAATTCACTATATTTTAAATTTTAGAAGAACTTTTCATGAAAATACGAAAATAAAATACTCATAACACAGTTTTAAACCGTACAAGATCTTTTATTAGTAGTGAAATTTTACTACAAACAAAACAGAAATAACATAGAAGGAATAACAGTAAAAAGTTATGAATTCTTAAAATAAAGATATGAATCATAAGAACATAGATATGATCGTGCTTTAATTGAAAGGCAACGTTTTAAATCAGTAATAAATGTTACTAAATTTTCTAAACCAACAAAACACTTCAAGAAGAAAATTGTTCGTGTTTAGTCAGCAAGCGAAAGTAGAGATAAATTTCATATATATGCTATCGATGTAAGACTCACTTCTTTTGTCCTATGTAAGATATTTTGTAAGATCTGAACAATTTAAAGAATTAAATAAATAATTATTTAATAATAAATGCGGGTACTGAAAGTTTTTATGGTATTAAATGCTAACTTCCATGATGTGGAAAAGTACTAGCTCAAATGATTGAGAATACTTAATTGTATACTTAATTGTGTGAGAGGACTTGAGTTGAGTCTTATGTATACCAATTGTGTGTTATTTAATTTTGTTGTTTTCTTATGATTTGTTTGAGCGTGATAAGAGGGTATAAAACTCTAGATTTATATAAATTATCATGAAACATGATTTGGTTGAATTGGTTGTGCACTTGCTTTGAAACTTGATGGTTGTGTTTTCAAACCTTGGCTTAAGCAAAATAACTTTCTTTTTACTAAAATCAATTTTTGGCATGAAGGTGAAAGGACACCAAAACCCTAGCTACAAATAGGCAGCCAAGAAAGGCCGGAAAGACCACTCCTAATGAGCCTTGAATGTCAATTTATTCTTCCTTAATGCCAAATTCGTTTTTTCTCCATCAAGTCTCATTAAGGCAAAAATTTAGTGGGAATTGGGAGGGAGAGAGAGTGCTTAGGAGTCTAGCAAGGTGTGAGTATTGAGGGGAGAATGATTCTGAGCGTGCGGGCTGAATTGGGAGACTAATTGCAGTGGTGTGAAGCTAACCTAAGGAAGTCACGTTGCCAACACCAAAAGAAAGGAGATTTTAGCATTTGTCAATTGAACAAGGAATATTCAGGTTAAGGGAGTTCTATTTTGTGTTTTGTATGTTAAATATATGATTTCGTGCTAAACTTGATGAATGGTGTGTGTCTTTCTACGTTTTCGTTTGAATTTCGTTGTGTTTCTGGAAAATTCCAAAAACCGCCTGGTGGTGTTGAGGGAGCCCGCCAGGCGACGCATGCTCTAGAACCTAATTTTGGGTTTTCTCTATGAACAGCTTGGCAGTTACGTGCTGCCCGCCAGGCGACACATGTTGGCTCACCTAGTTGCTATGTTTACTGGTGTTATGTGATGTTGATGGTGCTTGGTTGTAATCTTTATATCAATTTATAAACATTTACATGTATGTACATGACGAAAATTGTATGAATTGGTGCAATAATGAATGAATCCTGACCATGGTTGGGAATTAGGGTTCATGTGGAAATTGGTAATGATGAAATATGTTTTTTGTTTAGGATTGAAGTATTGTTTTCATGAAAATGATATTAAGATGGATTAGCATGAACTTGAGTGAATTTGAACATTAAAATCATGACACGAACTATGCTAGAAGTGTGAATTGGGTTTTTAGGGTGCATACAGGTGTGGAAAAATCTAGCCAGAGGCCAGTTTTGGATGCACCGCCTGGTGATCGGAACTGCTGCCAGGCAACACCTCAGAACAAGGACACATTTGATGTTTGTTCTGAAAGTTTTGCGTTTTGGACGTTATTGAATAATTCTAAGTGAAATTGAATTAGTATGCAGAAAGTATGGAAAATTAAACGCGTATGTATATGGATGAAGTTATGTATAACTTTGCAATGAGCCTAAAAGTGGTTGGCTGTACTAATCCAGATGTTTTCAATACCTAATTGGGGACCTTACTTGAGTTGAAATTGGATTGATTATATTCCAATTGATGTGTGGTATTTTTCCAATTGTTTGAGTAAGGATATGCTATTAATTGAGAAAATATGCTAAGTGAAAGTTGTGAAGTGTGATATAGTGTAGTGGCTGTTTTTAAATGTTTGGTTGTATGTGATAGGCTATAATTCAGAATGTATGCTAATTTGGTAATAAGAGTGAGATTAATTTATGTGATATGGTATGGATGGTGCGTTATCCCTAGACATTGGTCGTTGTGGTGGTGGTTTTGTTATTAAAGTTTATGTGCAATATTGACCAAATTGTGGTGGTATGAGTTTACATAAATATTAGACTATATGATTATAAGACATGGAGAATGTTGAGTGGAATGTGGCATGTTTAAAGTAGTAAATGAAAGAGAGTATGTGGGCATGATAATAATTAATTTAATGGCATGACTCAATGGGTGTATTATGATCTAGTTATAAAACTATGACCGGAAAACCATACTTGTGCTATAATTTGGTGTGTTGTGTGAATGGGGTCCTTTAGGACCTGTTCTAAATGCCAAAAACCAGTAGCAATTGCGCTACTAGTATGGCGCCTGGCGGCGCGGGTGAGCCGCCAGGTGATAGCTACCTAAAATAGTGGCAGTGGCCACTGTACGCGCGTGGCGCCTGGCGACAGTGTTGGTTCCGCCAGGTGGAAGAGGTGTGGCCGAAGCCTTGAATGACACTTGGAGCCTGGCGGCGCGAGAGGTGCGCCAGGCGGTCTAGAACCAAGTTCCGCCTAGCGAAGCGAGAGGCGTGCCAGGCAGTTTTGGAGGAAGTTCCTGATGCGATGCTTTGGTTGGGGGCCCAGTTACGAGTGTAACTTGTATTAAGGTAACATGTGGCCATTCGAGGTTGTAGCCTGGTGGTTTAGGAAGTCCAGTGGAGTGTGCGAGATCGTGGCTCATATGGCGATGTTTCGGATGATTGCCCTCTTCAGTGCACCTGATTGAGTTTGGTAGTCTGAGGACAACTACAGACTTCGGTTCGTTTTGGGGAACTCCACTTGGTGTCATGGAATATGGTCGTGGCAATTCATTCCCACGTGTGGACTTTTAGGTGGTGACATGTAGTCGAAGGGGCGAGTAGACACTCGTACAACAAAGGTCGATCAGTGTACTCACCAAAGTGTGTAGAATCAAGAGGTGTCTAACGTAAGGGTTGAAAGTTGAGAAACTGAGGAATGGGAAATGCTAACACGGGTTATAGTTTTGAGATGCTTTAATTATGTCATGTTGTATTGTTTATTTTAATTGAGTCAGGTTATTGTTTATTTGAGTTGTATTGTTTAGTACTTTCTTTTTTTTATTTTAAATAAGCAATTTTTGGCTAGTACCTTACACCCTAAAAGTTTAAGCGTTTAACCCCATCTATTAGGCCTAAGGGCCAACCCATAGGGTGCCCCCAAAGACTCACTTTCAGCCTCTTGGTTTCTCATTCTGCAATCTCTTGTAAAACAACTCACTTCCTTTTTCTCTTCTCTCTAACAAAGAGCTCTACTAGGGTTTGATCAAGGGTGTCCTCCGAGGTAGCTAAGCTCCGTTTATTCCATGTAAGTTAATCCCCAACGGGTATTTTCACTTCCCTAGCTCTGTTGTCGTGGTTCCGACTAGGGTTATCTTAGTAATCTCATTTTTGGTTCTGGTGTCAGTATTTCCAGCTCACAAATCAGTTCTTGGAGTTGTAGTAATTGTCTATTATGTGCTTGTACCTTCCGCTAGCATCTGTTCAGGTTAGGGATGCTATACTTTTCATGCTTTTATAAATACATTACTCGGTTTGTATCTGTTTAGTGCTCCAAATGATTTTAATGTGCTTTAATGGCATGAAAAAGATTTGTATGTTGTTCGGGATGGTTTTCTGTCTTGTCACGCACGATAGTAGGGGAGGTTCTGCTAAACTCACCCAGGCAAGCTGTTGGTCGCTCAAAATGAAAAGCTATCGCTTAAGCGAAAAGCTCTAGCCTGAGCGAGAACAACTATAACCCACCCTTCTCTATAATTTGAGGGCTCGCTTAAACGAAGGCCACTCGCTTGAGCGAGAGTAGTGTCACCTGGGCGAGATGGGCTAGCTTGACCAAGACCTCGACGTGCCCTCTGTATGCATTCTCGCCCAAGCGAAATCTAGTAGCTTGAGCGATGGATTCCTCTCACTTGAGCGAGAGCTCCTTTGCCTGAGCGAGATTGACAGGGTTGGTTGGATGCATGTATGTTTCACATGATTGAATGATTGGTTGCTTTAAACAGTTCAAGTATGATACCTTGTATGCTTTATATGTTATATTGGGATATGGGATTGATGAGCTTGGCATGATATGCGTATGAAACATGGTTGGATGGTTGGTTGTATAATTGCATGAGATTGGTATACATGATAATTCTATGATTGGGTTGAAGATGCATGATTATGGTATGGTTAGGACGTAATTCCATGACCCTCTTGGTGAGAGCTCATGGTGGTGCCTCATGGTCAGGACGTAATTCCATGACCCTCTTGGAGAGAGCTCATGGTGGTGCCTCATGATTCAGACGTAATTCCATGACCCTCTTGGTGAGAGCTCATGATGGTGCCTCATGGTTAGGACGTAATTCCATGACCTCCTTGGTGGAAGCTCATGGTGGTGCCTCATGGTCAGGACGTAATTCCATGACCTTTTTGGTGGGAGCTCATGGTGGTGCCTCATGGTTAGGATGTAATTCCATGAAGGTTTCATGGTGGTGCCTCATTATATAATTTAGTAAGGATTCAAGTAAGGATTGCATCCTGAAACTCTAAAGAGTCAGTTAGTCTCATGTAGAGCGTACTAACTCGAGTGGTGAGAGTAGTAGGAGGCCCTAGTCTTTGGCAGGATAATGGCCTTAGATTTTTTAAGGCCAACATTGTGCGTGGTAGGGTGAAACATATTGGCAATGGCTTTCAGAGTAGTAGAGGCCACCACAAGTGCAAGCATTAAGTGATTCTGACTAATTATATGTATTTGGATAATTGAGTCTTAGAGTCTTGCTTGTTGGTCATCATATGCTTGGTTGATTTATGATATCTTGACTTTTAAATTGTATGATAAAACCCTTTTTCACTCTAGCTTACCCTTTCTTTTTGCTTGTGTGTCTCGTGTGTGGTTTTCTCGTTTTGCGATGATCATCAATTTATTGGTGTGAGCAAGTGTGAGAACTTTTGGTGATCATAGTGGCGACAGGAATGCTGCAGCTTAGTTGGGCATGGTTTGGTGTTGGGCTCGCTGTTGAGCCCATGTTGAAGAGTTATTATTATATTGTAATCCCTTGCTTTTGAGCAAGCTTTTGGTCATCTGTTGAATCTTTTTGTATGTTAAGGGTAAAATGGTGTGCCTTAGTTTTCTTTATTTAATACTTGGATGGCTACGAAATCCTTATACTTTAAGTCATGTGCCCTTGTATATTATAATATGTACGATGATGGGATGTTACATTTATGGTATTAGAGCGGTTCGTCTATAGGATGACCTGAGGGTTCTGGGTTTGTCATGCCTTGTTAGTGTTAGAGTTCGAGTTTGGTAGAGTTTGTCTGTGAAACCGAAAGTATTAGGAACATAAAACCTCTTGATAAAGTAATGAGGGTGCACACTCATGATTGGATCAAAGGTTGATTTCCTTTCTTAATTCTAATGGTTTGGGGGAAGAAGGGTGATAGACAAAAGGTTTGGTTGTCTGTAGATGATGGGGTGTTGCTTTGTATGTTCTGGTTTGTCTTGTTACACCTCTATGCTTTGTGTATGGTGTCTACGGAGATAAGGGAATGCAGATCCAATGTCAACTTGGTCTACTTACCTCTACAAGTGTTGGATGAGGTCCTTGAGACAACTTCTTGCCTCAGAGATAGGAAGTTGAGGTATAGTGTATATCGTAAAGCAAGGAAAGCTAAGTTTTGGGTTAATAGACCGGAGAAGATGCTAGAGTTCATAAGACAACGTTTGGTCAGAGGGAGCTTCAAGGATAGGTTCTTGGAAACAAATACTACAAGTTTTCTGAAAGGAGTTGAATCCAAAGGTTAGAACAATGAAAGGTACCAGTGCATGCAAGTGTAACATCGTTTGAGGAAATCGACTTGATTTTACATCTTGACAATGTTGAGGTTCAGAGCTATGTGGATACACAGTGTTAGGAGAAGTGTCATCAGATATAATAGTATGGTTATATCTAGTGCCTTCTTGGATTGGTAGAAGAGGCGAAATTGGCAAACCACAAGTTGCAGAAGGTGGTGAGATTGCTTAACAGTGAGAAGATTAAGAAAGGAGAAGACAGTGAAGTGTAAAAAGACGGCAAACCCTCTAGTGGAGGGCGGAGATGGATAAGAGTTGATGGAATCAGTCAGCTAAGATGAATTCTCCTAAGTAGGGGGAAAATAAATTGTGGATAGGAAAGATGTGGCATAAAGGTTTCATACTAGGTTCAATAGTCAGAAGGTGATGAATGGTCTTTTCAAATTGTTAGTAGGATGTTTCAAGGAAAAGTAGTTCCCGAGAGCAGAACAATTGACCTTAGATATAAGGTGAGAGGTTTCGTGAACCAGAAGGAGAGGCATATCTTTAAAGGTTATTCTTGAATGGAAGGACAACCCAATTGATGTCCGAGCACAATGATGGAGGAAATGAAAAGAAAAGTTTTGAGTTGTTGACATGGTGTCTACGATAGGTAATGCTAAGGTGGTTAGCACGAATAACCTCATCCAAATGTGCAGATTACGAAGGTGATGCTTGGACTAAGGGTCGGTTTTTCTTGGGGTCGTATACCTCTTGGTGTCGCCAATATGGTGAACGAGTCAGGGTCAAATGCAAGGGGGAGTAAGAATTAAGACGGTGGTTTTACAATAGTTATAATCAAGTGAAGACTCTTCAAGTTTTTGGTTTGTCCTGTAGTGGTCCGAGGATTCAAATTCAAGTCGATTTGAATTGTTCCCTTGGTAAGGGTGGGATATAATATCAAAGATGAATTGGATGTATTTCTAAACCTCATTCCTATCAGATAGATGCCCCGCAGAGTGATGTCCTTCGATTCAAGGAGAGAAGTTAGTGGTTCTGTATCAGGCGAGGGACAAGTTGAAAGGTGGAGGCATAGTGTCATGCAAATCAGAGGATTTTAACAAAGGCAAGGGAAGATTGGACACAAAGGATCTCAACTACGGAAAAGTTTCTAAACATGGCTTCAAAATAGGTACTGGAATTTCCACCAAGGAAGGGGTGGTGTTCACTAATGCGTTGATGTTTGAGGTAGAACCAATGCCAATATTCCAAATTGGATATTCATGCTCAGAGCACGAGGTAAAAGAAGTAGGTGAAGGGTTGTTAGGGATATAGTGGTATGGACTCAGTAGGATAACCTGACTATCTACAAGTTTGGTAGATCTTAGAGGAGAGGTGGTGGTAGGATAGATTGTTCAAGGGTAAATGTTGGATAAGGGCGGATTGACTCTTCGGGCCTATGATTTTAAAGAGTGGAAACATGGTGAAGGTAAGAAATTTCAAATAGGTTGACGGTATCATCAAGGTTTAGCAACAAGTTCTCAAGTGCAAAGAGGGTCTTCAGAATGTTCAAGGAGAATATTGACTAAGGTTAGAGTGACTAGTAGGACATATGGTTTTACAAAGGGTGGATCCGATGTTGAGGAAATGGGATGCTAAGACAATAAGAAGGAAGGGTTTGAAGAGTTTGCAAGTTTTATAGAGGTTTAGAGGAAGGTTTCTCAACGACGATTGCTTCTTGGTCATGACAAACATGAAAGGATCATCATTTTGAGTAAACAAACAAGTGACCTTGTGTATGGATCAGAGTAGCGCAGCGGGATGGTGACAAGTGATGTTTATGAATGGTAAGTGTAACATCCCGTCAGGATATTACGGATTTTAATAAAATAAAGAAAATTAAAATAACAAGTTACATTTAATAATACCTCATATCCCAAAAATGCGGGAAATTTCAACTTTATTAAATTAAATAAAAAGTACTCAAATCCATAATTCTCAAAACTAGAAGGTTATAAAACAAACACCCGTATGGGTTTACAACTCATTTCAAAACCAATAAAAATAAAAGTAAAAGATTCCTGAGCTATCCCCTCTCCACAGCTAAGCTCCACCAGAACCACCTGCATCAACATCATCTGCTCACGTGTACAGGGTACACGATCATCACCAATCACAAGCAGATAGGGTGGGGTTAATAAATAAAGCATATAAATAGCATACACATATTTAACGCATATATATATATATATATATATA
>Ga0099822_1004894_pt1 | contig 17472 bp, 14 predicted proteins | sample CowpeawhiteBW_FD_76839 | JGI IMG/M metagenome (GOLD analysis project Ga0099822, IMG submission 76839) | Root nodule microbial communities of legume samples collected from California USA - Cow pea white BW | ecosystem: Host-associated > Plants > Roots > Nodule | place: USA: California | collected...
ATTTATATATATATATATATATATATATATATATATATATATATATATATATATATATATATATATATATAACACTCTACGACAATGTATGACAACATATGATGCAGTACCTCATTAAACTCACTCAAATCATAACAACTGAGCTAATATAAATCATTTATTTAAAATATATCAACACACTATAAAATGTATAAATGTTCCAGCTAATCAATCACAAGCTTTTGATGATTCGTATAAATATTTTATTTTTAATTTATATTTCTTCAATTTAAAAACATCTGTCCAACTAAGATCTGTATAAGCACACTTTAATTAGGTTATAAGCATATCTTCATGGTACTTGTAATGAAATTCTCAACTTAAAGAAACCAAATCTTGAAAAAGATAATAAATGTGATCTAACTTGCCAAATTTCTTTAATTTATGAAAAAACTTATATATGAAATTCCTTGTTTAGAAAAACAATACAACTGTTCAAATAAAGCTAAATAATTTTTATTTAAAACATAATTATATAAAAGTATGAATGTTTTGAAAATTTATTATCATTAAAGTAAGATTGAATTTGTATTTTTAAGTGAAAATTATAAAAATTATAATCTTTTAAAGGAATACATGTGGGAGATGCTTTTCTACCAAAGCGAATTGAACCAACCAATGATTACAAAAAGGTAACTGCATCGATGCATTGATTCTGATCAAATAAATCCAAACATGATAAATCTTTTGATGAAGCATTTATAATTTATTAAATAAATGTATCTTCCCATAAGAACGAAAGAGCAGCAGCGAGGATCATTCTGCATTACTGTGAGAAACGTGATGCTCTGATTCATTGAAAACCTCAAAAGCAAGGCATGACAGTAAAATCAATTATGTCCAGCACTTCCCCGCTTCTCACCTCGCGCCACGTGGCAGTGATCGGTGCCGGCGCCACCGGTCTTGTGGCGGCACGCGAGCTCCGACGAGAGGGGCACCGGGTGGTGGTTTTCGAGCGAGGAGACCAAGTTGGAGGCACGTGGGTGTACACTCCGGAGGTTGAATCGGATCCGGTAGGTTTGGACCCCAAGCGGAGCATTGTCCACTCGAGCCTCTACGATTCGCTCCGAACCAATCTGCCTCGGGAGAGCATGGGTTTCCGAGATTACCCTTTCAAGAAGAGGGAGGAGAAAGGGAGGGATTCTAGAAGGTTCCCCGGTCACAGAGAGGTTTTGAGGTATTTGCAAGATTTCGCAGCTCGTTTTGAAATCGATGAATTGGTGCGGTTCGGGACGGAAGTGGTGTTCGCAGGATTGGATAAGGGTGGAAAGTGGAGGGTGACGTCAGCATCACGGAATAGTGATCCTGTGGACGAGATTTACGACGCCGTTATCGTTTGCAACGGACATTATGTTCAGCCTCGTCTTCCTGATATCCCTGGTTCTTTCTCTTTCCGTCATTATTATTTACTATAATACTCACATTCCATTTTTCTATTTTTAAGAAAAATAGAAATATACTATAAAACATCATGTTACGTTAAACTGCAGAATACTAATGTATGCACATAATATATATACTTTTGTAGTTTTTTTTTTTTTTTCATTTTACAGTGTAGAATCTTTACAGGGATTAACGTGTGGCCAGGAAAGCAGCTTCATAGCCATAATTATAGAAGACCTGAGCCATATCAAGATAAAGTATGTGCTGTATTAATTCTTTCTTCGATTCTAAATGTCTCTGTGTTATGCATATCTGAAAGATTGTTTTTTCTTTTCTATAATTTTCGTTTAATACTTTCTACTTCCTCTAAAGTTTAGTTTTTTGTGTTTATATTTTTTGTATGTCATTTATGTATGTCCAAATTTTTAGATAATACTTTGGTTTGATGATAGCATATATGGATGTGTGTGCTAAGAAATGTAAAGAAAATTTGCGGTATTTCCATAAAAAATATCTTTCTCTCAAATAATGCAATTTGTATGGAAATAAATTTAATTTCACAATTTATTGAAGGTCAATTAAATAAAACACTTGGATCTTTTAAAAAGAATTAGGGGACGTGGATTGTGACACATTATTTAGATTTTTTTTAGATAAAAATGATTGATAGTTCTTTTTTGTAATTTATGAGAGATTTAATTTAATTTTTCTTTCTTTTACATTTTTAAAAATTTGTTTTTTACATGACCTTATTTTAAAAAGTAAAAAACTCTTTAAAGTATAAAAGTATCTAAGACTATTTTTAAAAAATATAAAAAATAAATGATAAGTATTTATTTTTCTTAATATTTAATTTTTATTATTAATTGAATGATCAAATTATCATATATTTTTATTTTATTATAATTATTAAACTATTCACAGACTCAGGAAAAAAAAATGACAAATATTAAACTTTAGATAAAGTGGTCAGTTTTGGACAAATATTTAAAACTAGAAAAAACATATTTAATCCTAACGAAAGGTACTAAATATTTTGATGTGGTATGACTAAGTTGGTTTGTTTGGGGTTGGGCAGGTGGTAGTTCTAATTGGTAACTCTTCGAGTGGGGTTGATATCTCTCGAGATATCGCAACGGTTGCTAAAGAAGTTCACATTGCAGCTTGGTCTCTCCAAGAAGATAAGCTAGGAAAGGTGTCTGGCCATCAAAACATGTGGCTTCATTCTATGGTGAGAATGGGATTACTTTCTTGTTAATGGCCACAACTGTTCTCTAAAATGATAATCTATGCAGGTTGACAGTGTTCATGAAAATGGTACAGTGCTTTTTCAAGATGGAAATGCAGTTGCTGCTGACTTCATCATACATTGCACAGGGTACTATCATACTATATCAGTATTCTCTATAAATGTTTTGGTTATTGTTCTCCCAAATAATCTTCAAAGTAGAAATCATACCTCTGTTCCTTTTCCAGATATAACTTTGATTTTCCTTTTCTTGAAACCAACGGGGAGGTGACTGTTGATGACAACCGTGTAGGACCACTCTACAAGCATGTTTTTCCACCAGCCTTGGCTCCATGGCTTTCATTTGTTGGGTTGCCTTGGAAGGTTGTTCCTCATGTCCATGGCTCTTCTTTATTATCGTCCTTTCCTTGAAAGAAAAATCTCAAACCTGTTTATTTTTTCATAAATTGCTTTAATAATAATGCATTTATGTCAGCAGATTGTTCCATTCCCTATGTTCGAGTTGCAGAGCAAGTGGATCGCTGGAGTTTTGTCTAACCGCATTGCACTTCCTTCAAAAGAGGAGATGGTAGAAGATATTCAAGCTTTTTACTCGTCGCTTGAAGCCTCTGGCACACCTAAGCGTCACACTCATAACATGGCGCTTCTTCAGGTGCCTTTTTTAACCTTCTTTCCGGCTATTGCCTTTTATCTTAGATATCTTAATCTGAGTTTAAGGAAACTATCGAGTTATAACATTAATCATTTTTTAAAATTTTTTTGGAGTTTTCCATTTATGATTAGTTATTTTTTTTAAGGTTGCGATTATGTTTTCTTGATCCAATCTTTAATTAGGATTTAAAAACGAATAAGAACTTCTGATTATAAGGAAATGTTTAAGATTGATTTATAGATCTGTCTTGGTACCGAAAGTATCGTGGTTGTCAGAAAAATATTTACGAACATGTGAGTGAAAAGTCTTTCAGTGTAGTCGACAAAATCTCAATACACAAGATCTCACATGTGTTTGGAATTGTATATTACAGTGGGAATACAATGATTGGATTGCGGATCAGTGTGGATTTCCTTATTTTGAAGAATGGAGAAAGCAAATGTACCTCGCCACAGGTAAGAGCAGGGCCTTGCGACCCGAGTCTTACCGTGACGAGTGGGAGGATGATGATTTGGTTCAGCAAGCTGAACATGATTTTGCCAATTATCTGATCTGATGTTTGTGACATGTCCTTAGCCAAGTAAAAAATAATGGGCTCTGCTCCTGATTCATTTCTCACGAATAATTATTGTAAAATCAACTTCAGGGCGTAATTTTTAAGGGTAGAAAAAATTATGACAGTGATTACACAATTACGTGTTCGGAACGCTTTTACAAATTCATCCATTAATAGCATGTGATGGAAATGTTATCACTAGTTATTTCATCTGATAATAGCTACGTGGCATGCATTACTAGTTAAACTATAAATCGTGCACCAAACTTGAAACAGCTTTTTTCTCATTTCTTTTCCCTAAATTTAACCTGTCCAAACAAAAACAAGTATCTACTTTATAACATAGAACAGCTTTTGACGTCCATAGTGCAGACATAAGTTTGGTTCCGTTTCCCCAAGGTGCGGCGAACTTCTATCTTTGAACATGGTGGAACTTGGCCAATTACACCATATCAGAATACCATAAAGTCATCAGAAAATAGTACACATGATATGTAATATCCAGCTGGGAATGTTTTTGTTCTTCCCGCGACAGAATTAGCAGAATCGCATGTCAAAAAACCAAACAGCTTCTTCAGAATATCCCATGAATAGCCCTTTTAACCTTAACCAAACAATTTCGTCGATGTATCAGACTACTGACTTCTACTTTTCCTCAGACGATGGATTTACAGATTGCCTTTGACGTGGTTTCTCTGAGGTATGATGCATATCTTTCTTTGACTCAAATGAGTTCCTTCTTTGCGGTTTAGTTGGTCCTTCCTCTGTGAAGAGATGGCTATATTTTGCCAGTACCTTCTCTTTCTCTTTAACTAAGCCTAACATCTCATATGCATTTGCCACTTTCTGAATGATAGTTTTATCCCGCGGTTTTCGATCAAAAGCTTCCAGCCCCTTGAAAAGCTTTTCACAAGCAAAGGAAAATGAAGAGAAGGTTAACTGTTAGTTAATTTAACTACAAGTATATGCAACTGTCGAACAGGATGCAAACAATACCTCTGATGTTACTACAATATGCATGCTGACAACCTCAGTCCACGAAAACTAATATAAGTATGTTACTTGATTTTTTTTTCCTCACAAGAAATGAACGGGTAAAGTAATCTTTGCTGTTCATCCAATCTATATTCAAATAATAATAATAATAATTTATTAATGACAGACAAGTTTTTGTATTATCCTCCGTGATGACTATTCAACTTTTCAAACTCCTTCATAATTTCCGTCCAGATTCTACCGGTTAACATTTTGAAGAAAAAATGGAAAGTACAATGCTACACATAAAACTCCAAATGAAGATTATCAGAAACAAAAATTGTATGGATACTGCAAATGATCATTTTGTATTATTTAAGCTCTCATTACTTATAGCTTATAACCCTTTTCAAGGAATGAAGATCATTTATGTCTTGCTACTGAGAGATTTATCCCATAAAAAAATCAAGAAAAGCATACACCAAAATTGTGGACATTTTAGAAGGGAACACATTGCAGATTAATATTAGCATACAATAACAGATTTGTTCTGAAGTCAGGTACATAGATTAATCCACAACATTGGAATGAAATCTATCAAATATCCAAATTTCCAATTCCATTTCGACAGAAGAATGTTCAGAAGTATCACACAGCCAAGCGAAGAAACATATTGGAAAATTATACGAATGACATATCACTAATTGGAAACATAAGAAATGTCGTAAATAATGAAATCTAACCTTAACAAGATCTTCCAGCATGTTGTTTCGGTAATATACAGATATCATGACATGACATAATTGCCAAGGAACTGAATGCAAATCAGAACCAATTTTCATTTCCCAGAATTTGTGGGCTTCTTCCACTCTATGGTCCATATCTAAAGCTCGTATCAGTTGACCATACGTTCCCATTGTCGTCCCCTGCCCTTTGCTCAGCATCCATTTAATTACCTTGGATAGGATATTAAACAACCCGAGTAATTTACTAACAGTGCTACCGAGGTAAACTAAAATTCAACCCTGGACTTTTCCTTTTCTCCCTAATGTTAAAAGTATTCCCAGACATCTTTTTTTGACTCAAAATTCACAAAAAAATCCTAAACTAACATGCTTACAGATCATACCAAAATCAAATAAACTACAAAAAGTTATATAACTTTATCAATAAAAGAAAGAAATCAACAAATGGACAAAATTTAATACTTAAAGAATCAGACTACAAAAATCTTCAACAAGCACAAAGAAATAGCTCGTCATGTAAATATTAAGTGAACTTTACAAAAATTGATAGCTTCATAACATGCTCTCATTTTTTTAAGCACCAAACAACCAACAGAATCACAAGAAAAGAAAGGCACATAGGTTTTTTTGGACAAAACTTCTCAGTAAAGACTTATAGAAGAAAATAAAATAAAATGGTAGATGAATTACAGTTTTCTCATAAGTTAAAATGACTGTCTCACGCAGATTAATTGGTCAGATATCAAATAGGCAACTTGAACCACTAACAGACATAGTTCATATTGACAAAGATAATGCATAAAAGAAGAAGAGAAAGTAGATAGTAGTGCTACCTGCACAACCCTATGCCACTGCTGCTCCTTCTCAAGGGAATTCAATATTCTTTTCAATGAGGCGACGGGGAAGTTTTGCTCCCACGCAACCCATGCATCAAGAGCACCATAAACAGCCTCCTTACTGTCGTTGAGTTCAAGAAGCTGCATTATTATTATTATTATTAAAAAAACAAATTCAGTGTCACTAACCTGGTTTAAACCTTAAAACACCAACTATACATAAATCTATTATCATGATTATATACTTACTGTAGAGTAAAGATATTTGTTCTTATCTTTTCGGGATACGTTTTCCCCAATATAACTCCTCGGAACTACGGTGTCAGGAGGGTCATATTCTGTCTGCGAGGAGGGAAGTTAATTGGATTTATATAACGGTAACGGCATTAAGCATGGGCGGTAACAAACTATGAACGACGAACAGAGACAAACCTGTTGCAAACTCGATGGAGGAGGCGACACTTGAGTTTGACAACAATGACGGTGCTGAACCTTCACATCACTTACTTTAATTTCATTCAATCTACCAACCTGATGAACGAAGTCACGCTAAAGAAAATGGAGGCGATTCCGAAAAGCGATGAGATAGAGAGAGAAAGAGAGACTCACGAGATGAGAGATTCGAGGTGACCTTAACCTCCACATGGTGCTTCGCGGTGGTGACGGACTCAACCAACTGAAACCGCCTTTCTCTCCTTCCTCCTCTCCTTTCTTCCTCCGCGCACTCCGGCCCTAATTCATTTGGCCCATTCCACATTTTTGGGTAACCAAAGATTATAAAAAGAAAAAAAAAAGCACTAAAAATTTTTCAGAAAGATTTGATGGGGTGCAAGAAGAAATTTGATGGGAATTTGAGTATTTTCAATTATAATCTGATCTTTAATAAATTTGATGTATTTATTGATTTTTTATTTGTTATTGAATATTTTTTTAATTGAATAATATGATTGTTATATTATTCAGCTATTTTAATTAATATCTCATTTTAATATATTAATAAATATGAGATCGTGTTATTAATATTCAAAATACACTTCTCGTGTTCTCTTGTTATTTGCTAAAAACTATACAATTATGTCTATTTTTTAAGTAAGTTTCACTCTAACTTAATTGTCATAATAAACTTTAAACGGTATAACATTTTACACTTTAATTTTCTCAAAATTTTATTGTTTTAATAAAAAATTATAGGTTTAAATATTATTTTGAGGTATATATTTAAAATAATTACAAAAATACATATTTTTGTCTGTTTATTTATAAATTTAACTAATTCCACTAATAAATAAATTATTTTTATCAAAATTTAAACTCAATTAACAATATATTTCATATCTTTTAACTTAATTTTTTTATTTAAAACAATTTCATAAATTAAATAATATTTCTAATATTAAAATATTTATATATATATATATATATATATATTAAATTAATTTTATTTTTAGTCCATGTAAGATGTTCAATAAACTCATTTCACGTTTGTTTATAAAGTGGGATTTTCACTTGTAAATTGGTCTCAGCGAGAGAATATGAGACTTCCACCATAACTTCTATAAAAGTTTTAAATATTCACAAAGTCATAACATTCTCAAGTTTCGATGAATAATAAGGGGACTGCGTATAAATTGCATAACTCATAAGGAAGTCAAGAACAGAGAGACCAAGTAATAAAAAAAATGTTCTATAAATTGACAGCATTATAAAAAATATCTCTGGCTGTTTTTGATTCAAAAGAATAATCTGTTGGAGGATATGTTGTTAGTACAGTGGAGATCGATGAGGAACACCCTTTCTCCGGTTCACCATGGTGTACCAAATCTCTGGCACCAGGTCAACACTGCCACGTTTCTTTTTGAGTGAATCATTCACACTCTCTGCCACACTTGTTGACCCAGAAACTGTGGGTGAGTCTAGTTCTGAATCTGTTGTGATTTGGCTATCTTCAATTTGCTGCGCGTTCTCCCTGCTTCGTTCTTTGTCGAGCAGCACAGAGAATTCATACTTGTTGCAAGTTCCCTCCATGGTTGTGCTTTCAGTAATCAGTAGAAGATGTTGCTGCACCTGCTACAATGATCACGTGTCCAAATCAAGACCACCCAATTAGCATCAAAATATGAAAAGTGAAGACTTGAATTTTGTAATTTGTTTGAATAACACAAAAATTGAACCTTGCAAGACAGAGAGCAGAAGATGTAAGGGTCTTGGAGGTTACGGTCACACGTGATGCAAAGATTGCTAGAGCCTCTGTGAGAACGAGTGTGAGGCCTCTGTTTCAAAAACACAACCTTGGTTTTATTTGTTGTGTACGGCTGTTTAGTCATCATGAATTCAGAAAGAGTTAGAATAACTATATCTATACTATGTTTTATAACATTCTGGCTTTTTCTTACTTGAACAAGGGAACAGTTCAACACTGTTTCAGCATCACCAAGCCGCAATACATCATAGTACATGTATCTTCGTATCTGACACAGGAAACACAATCCTGGGTTAAGAAAATCAATGTTTTTTTTTTCCTTTTTACGTGTAAGCAAAAATTGTTTTGCACCTGAAGAAAGACGTGCGAGCGGTGAAAGGGTAAACAGTGGAGGCAAATGCTGGTGCAGCAATCTAAACAAAAAACGTTTTTCTCATTCTTTTTTACAGAGCCATGACTCAAACAGCGAGTGAAAAATTTCTCCTCCTTCAGAATGAGAAGCCAATTAGGAACTGAGTTGAACCCAGCCTGAGCATCAAACAGCAAACACTGTAATAAACAACAAAGACTATAATAAAAATGATTAGAAACTATAGAAGAAAAAAAATTACCATCTTAAGTTGTTGAAGTGTGAGGCATGATGAATGATAGGAACATGATAAGTGTAAGGCATGGGTTTGGCATCCATATATAAGAGTGTGAGACCGATTTTTTTGGGTAAAAGGTTTAGATTGAAGGATGTTAAGTTTTGAGGAGGGTTGGTTGTTAATTTTGTTCAGATGCGGATGGTGAAATAACATGGCCAACTTTCCGCAATTTTAGACCATAATAGTACAGTTCCGTGTTGAACGTTGCAGGCACAAGGCCAGTGGCAACGCGTTGATATTATGTAGGGTTTGCATAGCTATGCCGTTTGTGAGAGTGACAAAGAGACATAAGGCAAAAATCACGCTTCCTTTATCTTCATTAATCTCAATTCATGCTAATGAAAAAGGGTCGACTTGGAAGATTTTTAGATTGAATTCTACCAACGAAATTCTGCAGCTAATGCGCTTGTATAGTATAAATCAATTAGGATCAAACAATTCAATGATTTGTATGCAATTTTTCTATACCTTGTCGATCAAATATTTATAACCAGGTATCATGAGTGTTACACAAATATTTGTAGACAAAAATAGAAATATATTCAAAACTTCAAAAATCCCACATTCTGTAATTATATGCGTGCGTGTTGGAACAGAAAAAAAATGTTTCCGATAGGCTATTCTGTTCATGGTAGATTGATTCAATTACCTATCTTCTCACTTTAGTGTATTCCAGTTACTAAAGTGCTAGAACTAATGCAAACTTTTAATCATGATGTGTTGTTATACAGCTGTTTTACCTTTGTATTATTATAGTTCACAGTTATTTTTATTTAACTATTAGGGTTTTGCCATGTATGTATATGAATGGGATTATGAACAGATATGAAAGAGAAGGAGAAAAATAGGTTTTTATGTAAAACTGGATTGGTTTGAATACGTAATTGATAATTGTAAAATAGGTAGTTGATTTTTTTTTAAAACTAGGTAAAGTCATCGGAACTCATGACAATACTCAAATTCAAATCATCATGAGTATAATTGATTTTTTTTTGTTATTTTGCAATAAAGTCGTCAGAACTCTTATACTGATATTAAAAAAAATACAAAACTGAATAGTCATTAGTCCTAATGATTTGAGTTTCCTGATATATGAAGATCGATAAGAGTTCTGACGATTTCACTTTTACAGGAAAAAAAAAGTAAATGGACCACACTTATTAAAACTTTATTCTGAATTTAGTATATAAGTCACCTTTTTTTCTTTATAAGTATTTTTTTTTTCTATAAATATATTTTAGTTTTAATTGTATCAAATATTTTAATCTCCACAATTAAAATCTTTTTTAATCTCTATAGTTATATTACTTTTTACTTTTATCTTGTTACCATCACATGCTTCTTACTTTTGATGAAATAAAAATTATCTAGACAAGTGCCTAGTGTGTATATCTCTCACTCTATCGTTTTTTTTTTTCTTTTTTTCACACATCAAACTTTTTTTTTTATATTCGTCATCACAAAATAATCTATGGGCCCGCGATAGGTTTGGACATTTTGTATGTGTGGGCCAATCGCCAGATCTACTTCTCGGGTAACGGTCATGGATTTATTGTTGTACAAAACTCAAAATTAAATGAATCTGTTTATAAATTGATGGGCCCATAAAATAGAACCGAATATTTTTCTTCTCCTCCAACATGCTTCCCAGGTTAAAAATAATAAATTACAAGAGTCCATGAATGCACAGTTAAACAGTATAGCGATTTTTACAAATACTCGTCCGTAAATTTTCATAAAATAATTGCATTGGTCACTCGTTATTATCATTTCTTTTTGGTATGTTTCAGGTTAAATTATATTAGCAAGTTTGTTTCAAGCATAATTCAACAATAATTTCTTTTACGCACTAGAAATATTAAATATAAAACTAGATATTTGTAAATAATAAAACAAATAAACTTAATAAATAATAAATTTTGATATCATATTAAAAAATTAATTTTAAATCTAATTTCATATCAAAAAATTGTTTTATAAAAGGATATTTACATGGATTTATAAATACGAAATCTCTAACAAATTAATAATAAACTTTAAATATATACATATAAAAGATTTTAGCACTCAATCAAGTTTTTTTTAATAAAATAATATTAACCTACAAACGCGTCTAGGATGTCAACGGAGTATGTAGGATACAAGTAGTAGCATCCGCTGGATAAATATCCATCCCATACCCGTATTCATGTCTGTCGGGTATCTGTTATGCAGATACACGCATAATTTTTTAATATTTTCGGGTACTCGCGGGTATTTATAAAAAAAAAATATTTAACAACATATTTTAATCGTAAATTCAAATAAAATACAATACATAACATTCATAATTTTTAAATAAAGTCCAAAAAAGCCATTAAAATAATGTTGAATGACCGTGTACAAAGAAATGAATTAAAAAAAAATTGATAAAAAAATAACTTATTCAAATCAATATATTAATATTTTAATCATGTTTTTTTTTAATTTAAATTATAGTATAACAAATACAAATATCCAAGAGTACGAATACTATGACATTCATATCTGTCTTGTTAACATGTGGGTATCAAAACTATCTCTACCGATTACTCACAAATATCTATTCCCTACCCATTACGAATTTTATCCACGAATACAAATTTTTTTCACATCTATAAATGTAGCCATGTTTGTTGTTATTTATGTTAAATCAAACAATTACCACTAAAAAATATTATAGTTTTTGTTGTCAGTAATAAACGTTCGATCTTACATGTTATTTGTTAATGTACGGCCACATATTTTTAATGCACTACTTCTTGAAAAGAAGAGAGAGTATATAACATGAATTAATTCAGTTCAAAACAAATCGTTTTCCAATTTTTTATTGTACGCCCTTTTTTATTAATTTTAAGTTAGTAATAGTAAAATGAAAAACTTATTGGAGTGAAATTTACTTTATCCGCTGCATGCAGCATGGTGAAGAAAGTAATTCTGGTATATTAATTTGCGTTTTTAGTCGAGGAACGTTCCATAACTTCAATGACGTTAACGTGGTGGTGGTTGGTTATCACATGCAGAAAAATTATGCAAACCAAACCAATGATGATGATACTTCTAAAAAAATTGCTTTTGGAGACACCAATGGGACATTGAAGCACTGAAACAGTATTTAATTAATTAATTTATTACAATACCTTGCATATATTTAAATAATGTGTATTATAAAAATATCCTATCAACTCTATAAAATAAATTTATAAGAAAAGGTTTATAGACAGTAATATTTTATATTTTTAGTGTATGTATAGTGTGCATGGAAAGAATGATGCAAGAGCAATAGTTTGTTAGGGTTTGGCACCCTGTCTTACATAATTTTGCTGGTTTGAGTATGTTTTATGAGACACGTAACCACCTTTGGTATTGAATATGATGCTGAAACATGACTTCATAATAAGGAACATTACGCAACCCACTCCAACAATATTCTGTACTACTCCATCAAATAAAGGATATATAATGAAGATTCTTTTCTACATTTCTATCAAAATCTAATGTAAGTTTTCAATTTCTACACTAAAATATTTTTAGTTGTTAATGTCCTTAGAACACCAATTAACAACAGTTTTTCAAAAGTTAATTAATTAATTTATTAAAAACATTGATTGATAATAGAAGCTTTTGGTTCAGAAGTTCCGGGTATGAAAAATCAAAAAGTATTTTTAAGGCTATTAAGAGATAGATAAAAGAAAAACAGGCTTTAAATTTTATATTATTATAATAAATTTCGATTTTTTTTCAGTTGAATTTTCATTAATTTTTTTTTTGTTTATTTGATACTAAAAAATTTTAAAATTTTTCAGTTGATTTAATTTTGTTTTAATTGGTGATGTGCTTTTTCATCATCTTACTTCTTTATCTTTTTTCTGTTAATAATTGTGAGATTCTATAATAAATATTAACAAGAAAACAATCACATCATCTAAATTGTAACAAGATTAAATGATAAAATTTAGGGTTAAATATGTTTTTGGTCCCTCAAGTTTGAGCGAAATTTGGGTTTAGTCTCTCATTAAAACTTTTGACCAATTTAGTCCTTCATCTTCTAAAATGCGTGAATTTAGTCCTTTTAACCAAATTTTGTTAAGTTTATCTGACATTTTAAGCACATTTCATGATAGTATTTAAATTATTTATACTGTTTGATACATTTTTGCTTCAATGTTAACTTAAATACTATCATGAAATGCGCTCGAAACGTCAGATAAACTTAACAAAATTTGGTTAAAAGGATTAAATTCACGCATTTTGAAAGATGAATGACTAAATTGGTCAAAAGTTTTGATGAGGGACTAATTCCAAATTTCGCTGAAACTTGAGGACCAAAAACATATTTAACCCTAAAATTTATACAAATTTTGAATACTCAATACATAATAAATTTAATAAAAATTTACTTAAAATTACATAAATTTATAAAAAATTTGAAACTTAATCAAATAAAAATAACAATAAAATAAAATAGAAATTTCTCCACCAAGGCATGACATTCATCTCCATCATGTACCCATATATGCAAATGAATGATGTCAGGACTATTAGATGAAAGTGTACGTGTCAACTTATTAAAACTTATAAATATATTATGAAACCAATGTTTTTATGGTTTGAAAAAAACATAAAGAACAATTACTCTCCTCCACTCATCTATCTATCTATTGTCTCAAGCATGTCTTTGAATAAACAATTTAATTAATTCTCTCTGCTTTTCTTTTAATAAATTACGCATACGTTTATTAATATTTTTTTCTGAAAATTATAAAGACATCATAAGACATTTATTTTTATCTAAATGATTTAATTATCTCTCACAAGGTTAACTATTAAATTCTCAATTTCCAACAATTTTAGACTTTTCCTCCGCGTTGAGGTTAATTATATACTTTACCTATAATTTGTAGGAATCTGATGAATATACTGATAATTAAATCTTTTCAATAATTGAAAACCATGGATAGTTACATGATTGAAATTATTAGCCTTTATGATAATGTTTTAAAACTCACATCTAGGACCAAATTTATTGATTAATAATATAAAAAAAAAACTTATATTAGTAATATAATAACAGCTCATTCTTTGTAGACATAACGATTTAAAGTGAGGAATAAATTAAGTTAAAAATTGGTAATCTTAATTTATTTTTCCCTGCTCTTGTTTGACTATTTTTTGAGCATAAGTGTAATTTCTGAACAGAAACACAAGTTTATAATTTAAATAAAAAAATAATTATCAGATAAATCGGCGGTGATTCATTGTACGAGAGATTATAATATATGAAAATCTTTATATAATGAAATGACGAGTGGAATCTTCCATAACACACGCCATACTGCACGCAATTCATCAGAATTCGGTGGTAATAAGAATGTTATGTTCCACCACCAAACATCATATCTCTTATAAGCGACAAATGTTGTTGAATTAATCGAATTACTATAAACAACAAAACTGATTGAGTGAAGTAAAGCATTAATGTCAAAATGATTTGTTACTCTTGAAGTTAACATTTAATTTACAGACAAAGTAGATACAAAAATAATAACTGATTAACAAAATTTCTAATGTTTTCTATACAATAATATATTATAATAAAATATCAATTAGTCATAAGATAAGGTAGACTTAGATTCAATTCTTGAACACATAAACTTTAAATCGATTTTGAAATGTTTCATCCATCTTTGAGAATCAGTTCAGACTCTGCATGATCGATACAATAAAGGAATTATAGATATAAAAACTAGGTAAAGTAGTTAGAATCTGTCAACTGCATTTATTACATTCTAACTTAGATTAAACATTGACTTGAGCGTTACAATGTTTTTCCGAAAAATCTAACAACCCAAAAAAAAACCGGAAGGTTCAAGACGAAAGACAAATTCATAAAAATATAAAAAAGACTTCATAGCCGGGATAAAGGTAGTATAGAGCCTTGCAACTACATTAATAATATTAAAAATTCAAGCTTAACAAAAAGAACACAAAGAAAGTCCCCATAATGATGGTGCATAATGACATAAGCGAAGGGTTTTATTGGTGTGTATGGGAGTTCTGTTTGATTAGTTTTGTTTCGTTGTCAATAATGAAACATTATTGAGGGATAGATGGGGCCGAAGCATTAGCAGCCTCACAAGAAAAAGAGAAAGTCTCGCACAGCGTCACCTATAAAGATTGAAAAAAAGCCAATAGGTTGTTTATGTGTGGTGTAAAACCTTCATAAAAATATTTGGTAAATAGGAAAGCCACGCCGATCTGTGATGGCAAATGCATTATTGTATGCAGTTGAAAAGTGACTGCGAAGATGAGCAATAATATATGTTCAAAACAATCATATGGAGGAACCTGATTGCCATGCTAGATGCTCAATGTTGGACTTGGATTTGGAATCATACAGAATAAAATAAGCATGATTAACAACTCTTATGATTGTTTAGTGAATTAGATGACAATTATTACTAATAAATTATAAACCTGATGATGCCATCTACCAAATTTTCTGAGGTGGCGCCCATGCTTCCTACAATACAAGTGTTTGATAGTAAAATCTAGTTTTCTTGTGTTGATTATCTTAAGTATCCAAGTGTGAGTCTAAGTCTCACATTAGGTAGAAATAAGAAAGTTTAACACTATATAAAAATAAAACCCATAAACTCATGGTTTTGAGTTGAGAGTGATGTTAATTTTTTATGTAAGTGGACTCAGGTCTCATTAATGTTTGTTCTCTCCAGCAAAACTTTCTCTCTAAACCTAATAGAGTACACTCCGATCAAATTAAATCAAAGTTTGAAATATTAACAAATTTTAATATTATATTTAATAATAAATTTTTATATGTCAAGAATGTAGGTTATGTGTGGATAATTGGGGATGTTTTACATGAGGTAGGTCTATTGTTATTTCTAAGTTTTCATTTTTCATTGTTTGTAAGAGAATTATTTCTCCACTTTTTAATATCATTGGCACACGTTATCATAATCAAGCAGGGGAAACAATATTGGCTTTACTGTCCGTCTTTGAGTTAACGTTCATAACTTCAATGACGTTTAAATGACGTGGTTTATATATTTGGGGCATTGTACAGATATATTGTTATTTAATTATCAATAATGTTGGTTTCTTTTACATTAATCAATAATGTTGGTAAAGGTTTTATAATAATGATGTAACTTTATGTTTATTACTGAAAAAAACAGTCCGGACAAAAAATATATGTTCAGAAAAAAATTAAATTCTAATTCTTATCTACAAATTATGAACTTCATTAAACAGGTAATTTATTTTATAAATAAAAAACAATTTGGTTAAGATTGTAAATAAATTTTATTCTTTTAATATTAACATATTGTACTTTGTTTATGAATTATAATTTTGATTAACTAATAATCACATGAATGTAGTCTGTGTAATATTACTAGTAAAGTGTTAGAGCGATACTCCCTTCTAGAATGTAGTTCAAGGAATAACGATTGCCTAAATCTTATGAGAACGAAAGAGACTAAAAGGAAAGCAAAGAGAAAGAAAAAATAAATCTTAATATAGGAGGAAAAGAGAGAAAAATTGTGTTGTGTATATTTAAAAAAGATAAATTATTATATTTTTATTAACTTATTTATATTATGTTATTTTATTTTTTCCTTTACGGAATCAAATTGAGAAATGATTTATTTTTCATATTTAAAGATTAAGTTTCTGTTTGTTTCAATGTATTCATCGTTAAGAAGTGATTGTGATTGTTAAGAAGTGAGCAAGAACAAGAATATTTCCACGAATCAATATTAAAATTACTAGATGGTCAATCTTTTCTTTGTTGCAGAATGCTAACTAGTGCTCTTAATTAGGACACATGCTCAGGAATAATTAATGTGCATTGGTATCATTATTTTTACATTGAAAACTGAAATAATTAAATACAGTAATTAAAATAGTATAAACGCATATAACAAATTTTATAGAGACAAAAATATTCTTTTGAACTTTTAGATAATAACTTTTTGATACAAAACAAAGACTTTTGAATTTTTAAGGTCTCTACTAAAAAAAAGGGGTTAATTATGTTTTTCGTCCCCCACCTATTGCTAATTTTTGGTTTTAGTCCCTCACCTAACGTTTGCACTATTTCAGTCCTTGACGTTTTGAATTGGATGGAATTAGTCCTTAATTTTAAA
>Ga0099822_1004895_pt1 | contig 17472 bp, 20 predicted proteins | sample CowpeawhiteBW_FD_76839 | JGI IMG/M metagenome (GOLD analysis project Ga0099822, IMG submission 76839) | Root nodule microbial communities of legume samples collected from California USA - Cow pea white BW | ecosystem: Host-associated > Plants > Roots > Nodule | place: USA: California | collected...
AAGAGTAAAAAAAAAAAAAAAATTATATTAAAAAAAAAAAAAAAAAAAAAAAAAAAAAAAAAAAAAAAAAAAAAAAAAAAAAAAAAAAAAAAAAAAAAAACTCAAAAAATCAGAACAAAGAGACGTTACATTCGCTACCCGCCACTTTATTATAACAGTTGCACTAAGCGGTCCACTCTTACCATAATAAACCCAATTGCATAACACAGTAATCAAATTCACCAATTAACACAAAACGTGTACCAATCTTTTTCCAATCACTATAACCAAAATCGTTTCACAGTTCCAAGCGTCACAGAAATTAAGAAGAACCTGCAAAATATCACTCTCTTTTCCAACAACAGCGTTCTTTCGAAAAGGTAAAAGAATTCTACTATATTTTCTCTCGCTTCGGGTGGGTTCGCCGCCGGTGACTGCTCGGAGCAATGGGCTGCAACACCTCAAGGCTTGACCGGCTACCGGCAGTGGCGCTGTGCCGTGACCGTTGCAAGTTCTTGGATGAAGCGCTTCGCCAAAGCTACGCCCTCGCCGACGCACACGTGGCGCACATGGAGGCACTCAGAACACTTGGACCCGCTCTCCTCTGTTTCTTCGACGGTTTCGACGATTTCGACGAAACGAATGTCCCGAATAAGGAAACAAAGGTTTCTGTCGAGAAATCTCAACCACCGCCTCGTTCCCCTTCTTCCCTTAGTTCAGACTCAGATGATACGCATGGTCACGTCCTTTTGCATTCTGAATCGGAAACCGAAGAAACGGAGAAAGAAGAGTTCCAATCGTTCACGCACGCTCGTTATGATTACGCTCCATTTTCCCCTCCTCGTTCCGGCGGCTATTTCGGCTCGAAGCCGCCGTCGCCGCCGCCGCCTAGCGGCTCGGCCTGGGACTTTCTTAACTTTTTTGAGCCGTACGAGAAGTACCACGTACCGTACATTCCCAGAGGCGGTGACGCGGACGCGGCGGAGAAGGAAAAAGTGAAGGTTGTGAAGCGTGACGTGAATAAATTGAAGGCAGAAAATGGAGAAGCGAGGAAGAATAAAAAGAACGGTGATTTGAAGGAAAAGAAGGTGGTTTTGGAGAAAGAGGAAGCGGTTTCGGTTTCAGTTTCAGAGCAGTGTGCGAAAGTGAAATCAGGGAAAGGTTTTTCCGAGGCGGTGAAAGAGATTCAGATTCTGTTTGAGAGAGCGTCGGAGTCAGGGAATCCGATTTTGGAATTGTTGGACGTTGGGAAACTTCGTTATCATCGAAAATTTGATCTCAATCCGGGTAAGCGTGAAGGTGCATGCGTTTTTTTGTTTTTTTGTACGTTTGTTGTTGTTTTTTTTTGTTCTTAATTTTGTTGTTTCTGTTGTTGATTAAACTTAAACTAACGAATAAGTGAGAGGTTTTTGGGATCAGTTTCTTGCAAGATGATGCATGTGTTTACTCCTTCAAGTCCTCTTGGAGCTAAATGCATGGAATCCCAATTGCTTGTACGGAGAATGGGTTCTGAGAGTGACGGAGTTTGTAGTTACGGAAATCTCTCTTCTACTCTGAAGAAACTATGTATGTGGGAGAGGAAGCTGTATCATGAAGTCAAGGTATAAACTTTTTTTTTTTCCTTTTCACGGTTCTTGTAAAAATGGCGATAAATTTATAAGAAGCGTTCAATTCATTTATTTTCTTATCCAATAATCATTGTGTTTAATTTCTCAGGCCGAGGAGAAATTGCGCATGCTTCATCAGAAGAAGTGTAAGCAGTTGAGACGTATGAAACAAAAAGATGCCGATGCACAGAAAATCGATTCTGTTCAAACTTTCATTGGGATTTTAGCTACAAAAATGAAAATTTCTATCCAAGTAGTTGACAAAATATCAATTACAATTAGCAAGTTGAGGGAAGAGGAGTTGTGGCCGCAGATCAACCGGTTTATTCTCACGTAAGTCGTAACAAAAGTTTCTTGTAACAAATCTGTGTTGAATTGTTTTAACCTCTTTAGGTGGCACTTGGCAGATACGTCATATAACTTAGTTTTTGAGAAGTTAAGAGCTAAGGATTTGTATTTTTCACTCTTGATGGCCGTTATCTTGTTTTTTAGCCTGTAGGTAACAGTTTTTTATAATCTTATACTATGCCAACAACCATTGCAGGCATTATTAGCCTGAGCGACAAAACAATGACATCCTAGTAACTTTTGCATTAGAAACATACCTTGTTCATTCTGTATCAAATTAAGAAAATATAAGCGTGTCAGCACATGTACTTTTCTGGAACCTCTTCAGTGACTTCTTTATTTTTAAGGTTATATATATATTTTATAATGTGTTCTGAAAGTTGTATTGAACATTAACGCATCTATATTGTAGTCCTTGTAGTCATCTAAAAGATTGTTATTCCTTTTCATTCTTCATCCTAGCTGATGACTGTTCATGTATGGAAAAGGTTTCTAGGAATGTGGAGAGATATGCAAGAATGTTACAAGTGTCAATATCAGCAAATTGTTGAAGCCAACACTTTAGATGCCTCTTCCTTAAGCAGAAAGCATAGTAATGATCATATTGATGCAACAATGAAGCTCAAATCTGAGATACAGAAATGGAACTTGAGTTTCTTAGATTGGATTAAAGCACAGAAGTCTCATGTGAAAGCGTTGAATGATTGGCTCGTAAGATGTCTATTATATGAACCTGAAGAAGTACCCGATGACTCAACTCCCTTTTCACCCAGTAAGATTGGGGCACCACCTGTGTTTGTCGTCTGCAACAAATGGTCGAGGGCAGTGGATAATCTCTCAGAGAAGAATGTAATCGAATCCGTAAATGGGTTTATGCTCAGATTGAATGAGCTTTTGGAAAAGCATATTTTGGAGCTTCAACAAAAACTAACATTGGACAAAGAATTAGAGAAAAAGGTGAAGATGTTGGACAGGGAGGAGCAAAAGATGCACAAAGTGGTGCGTGCTAGAGAGAAACAAATGGTTAGAGAAGATTTTGATGCACTGTTACGAGGGGATGCTGTGCATCATGCTGATATTGTTGATACTACTAACTTACAATCAGGTTTGAAGCAGATCTTTTGTGCCATGGAGAGGTTCACTGACACCACTGCTCGCTTGTATGAAGAGCTTTGCCAACAAATTAAGCAAGAGGACCATGTTTTGGGAGAATCCAACAAAAATAACTAGCTTAGGACTTTTGATTCGATGAATTTTGTAGGATTGATGATGTTATCTCAATTTTCGAACATAATATTTTTGTGCAGTGTCTCATAACTTTTTCTTTGTAGGAAAACGTTTGTTTACTTCATCTGGTAATTGTTAATAATGAAATTCCTATGGCAAAACCAGTTTTAGAAGGTAAAAACCTAAATTGCTCTAGTTCAGGGTCTCTTCTAATTTACGGTCTCCGTGCTTCTGAGACAGAACCTTTATATTTTTCTCAGAAATTATTCATCACTTTTAGATGTAAATAGGGGTATGAAATGTAGTTTCTAGAATGAATTTATCACGACGAAAAAATTGTTTGATACCAAAAATTAATCATTTAACAACTTATTTTAGAGTAAAATATAAAAAAAAAAAAGTGAACTTTATTTGTAAAAAAATAAGTTATTAGATAAGTGTAAAAACTTCATGAATTGTCAAAGTAACATTTTCTTTAGACAGACCATGCATGGAGAGAAAATTTCGGAAGTTTTATCGGAGAGAACTTTATTTATAAAAAAATAAGTTATAAGATAGGTGTAAAAACATTGAATTGTCAAAATATCATTTTCCTTAACACCATGCATGGAGAGAAAATTTAGAAAGTTTTCTTGGAAAGCTATGAAAGTTCAAACTTTAGTTTCTGAATTGCGATGTGAGAATGTTGAAACTTTAAACACTTGGAAACCGTTCTTTGTTTTTTCCACTGCCTGATCGAGTAGTCGCTTTGGTGGTTTTGATTTTTTCCGGAACGTGAACGATGGCCCCCCTTATTTGTCGTCCAGTTTCTGCGGCTGCTGATTTTTTCTTGGGTCCCAACCCTCTATCAACTTGTTTCAACTTCACTATGGAACCCATAACTCTTACTCTAAGTGGAACTGTGTACTTCCTTCTTCAAACTCTCTCTGTACTCTTCATTTTGCTTCATATGGCTACCTTAACTAGTACTCACATCTCTTTAACATGCAATTGATACGAAAAAAGTCTTTGAAGCTGACCATACTTCATTGATAAAGAAAAAAAAGAAGTAAAGGAAAAACAAAAATGTTTATTGTTTGATTTAAATAATTTCGATTTTTTTAATTTTTGTCCTATTTTTCTCAAACAAACCACCTCTCTTTTATCCTATATATTTCTTTTCTCTTCCACAATCTATTTTTTCTCCCATTTACCTTCTTTATCGATCACACCTTACTCGTTATGTTCAACTTTTGTCTCTATTGTAATTGATCCTCCATGTTATGTTGAAATTCAACAACAACCAAATTGAATCTTTTAAAAACTAAATCAAAAGTAACAAAATAAAACTCAATTGATTTTGTAACTCGGGTGGAGGAAGTCAAATTCAATACCTATCTATTCTCTCACACTGGTATTTCACATGTTAAGTGGATGAGTAACATTGAAGCTTGCATTCACACACATTCAAGGTGGAAGGGTTGTATTACAAGGGGTAAATATTGAGTTTTATGCGCATTGCGTTTTGGAGAAAATGTCAAAAAATATATTATGTTCTTACTTTAGGGAAGTTCACGTGGCTTGTTAGATTTGACAGGTGCGGGTTACGCTGCATTTAGGGCCTCTAGTTTTGCATTGATGCTTGGTAACCAAAGACAAATACGTATCTCCATTTCAAGAATCTTCTTTAAGCTGTTTCGTTTTTCTATAGCTTCCATTGATACATATCACTTATTTTCACTTTTTACTTTTCAAGCATTTGTTTACCCCAATAGAATTGATTCCCCTGATCCTTGTGTGATTCCCCATGTTATACACGCTGGAATGCAGGAGTTGCTTTCTACCAAAACCGATGTCTCAGGTACGGTAAAACAACTCCCCACTTTATTCATCTCCAACGTCAAAACCAGGAAAAATCTATGTTTAACATTAAACACGTCGAAATGGAGATGCTCTAAAACCTTCATGTTGGACCTGTATTTGGAATTACGACACTATTAGAGTCTCTATGTAATAATATATATTATTTTTGCTAATAAAACAAAACAAAATAAAATATACAATAAAATCACTAAAAAATATCTTTTCCCCGTCGAAATCAATATCCACTAATACATCACAGACACACCTGTGGTTAAGGTCATTCTTTTGTATGTTAGTTCCTTCTCTACCTCTCTGCACAAGATTTTGTAAATGCTTCTTGCAAGAAGCTGGCGGGGTTGTCCTCGTCTCGCATCCAAGTAATGGGGATATATCTCCTCTCTCTGCACAAGTAACGATTTCAGTGCCGTTTTCTCTGAAGGGGCTATAAGACAACCCCTCTTTAATAACTCATTTTTGTCCTTTCGGTATCATTGATTTAAAATATCTCTTTATTTTTGTTCTTGCTAAATTTAAAATGAGACAAGTTAGAAACATTCGACGTGTCTCTCTTGTAGAGATTTATTTATAGAAATAGAAGTAGTTATTCTCCATTATATTATTACCTAGGAGTAGTAGGCAGCGACACTGTTATCAGGATTTCTTGTTCTAAGTGAGTTTCAAACCCAATATCTAAACCTAAATATTATCAACTTTTTATACTCGTCTAAAGGTCGAGAGCTGAAAATGTTCCTGCTAAATCTAAAATGAGACTTAGACTAGAAATATTCAATGTGTTTCTCCTGTAGTGATACTATAGAGGTTTATTTATAGAGATAAGGGTAGTTATTCTCCACTCTATTACTTAGGAACAGAAGGGAGGTGACACTTTTTATTAGGATTTCTCGTTCTAATTGGGTTTCAAGCCCAATATCTAAACTCAAATATTATCAACTTTTTGTATTCGTCAAAAGACCAAGAGCTGCTATGATGGACAAACAAATTTTCTTCACGATTCTAACTCGTACACCTTATTTTTGTACTTCTTCAACGTTAACCCAAATGTTCATGAAGAAATATATACGACAGTAAGAAAACCATCCCAATAATAGTTTACAGAGAAAGAGTGAAAAAAAGAACAATGGAATAAAATCAAAGCTAGGAGAAACGAAAGTGAATTTAAAAATAATATATTTGTCGCGATTTTTTATATTCCTAACTCAAATAACACACCAATATTAGTCTTAAAGAATAAGACACTCGTAAAAAAACTCTGAACCATGGCTCCACAGTATTTTGGAAACACCAATATTTTAGTTACCACACTTTTATAGCTACAAAAGAAAAACTACCGCATATTTATAAAAAGAATAATTCAACCTATTTTATTTAATTGGTATCTTAGACGTTTATTATCTCGAGATCATCAATATATGTCATCACTTTTATCTTGGTACACGTCCTCTTCTTCACATAAGACAATCTAATTCAGTTTACTCGAGAAATAGTGAAGAATAGGTATTGATGTATTGATAATCTAGAGATATTTATGGTGAAAGATACCCATTAATCAGTATCAATGCTTCTCACATCACATCATATTCGATAACTCTACTCATCTATCTAATATTAACAGCACAAATTTATGGTTAATGTACCACAGCCAACATGCAATTGATGGATTCGTGTATAAACGAAAGATAAATTACCTCTTCATCAAATAGAAGTCTACATTTGTGAGCAAACTATTTCCCATTGGTTTGGTGGGTATCCTAGAACATAAGCCTGCACCAAAATTCAGAATTTATTCATTCTTCATTTAATTTCTAAGAGATAAAATAGCACAAAATATTAAAAATAAAATCCATATTGATCCAAAATCAAAAGAAATTCAGATACAGCTTTAATGTTTTGAAGTTTTCATACTCCATTTTTACCTATTTTCTATGCATTAGTTCTGTCTAAAATAATGAGCCAAAAGTGGCAAGTTAAAATCACCTAGATAGAACCCATCAAGCGCCCTTTGTACCAATTGAGATATCTCAATATAAGCATCTTGCGGAGAAACCCCATTATTAAATACTTTGTCAAATGCAAACGGATACAAATTTCCCATATGGCTCAAAACTCAGTAACTCAAGAGGCATAACTTACCAGATCTTGCAGAGTGATTTTAACCACTAATCCATGTGCAGAAAACTGCCTGTATTGAGTCAATACACAGAATTTACTTAAGAACAAGGAATTGTGTTATTGAGTTTCGAACGACAGGAGGCTTTTTGCAAATGAACTGTAGTATTACAGAATTCCTTGCATTTCGGCCCAAATCTTTCCACACAATCATAGATGACAACAATGTTCAAGAATTTTGTTATACAACCACTTTCTATCCTGCATGTTACCAACTTTTGAGCCTAAGAAGACAATAATTTCCTTAATTTTTCTCTTATCAAAGGTTTTGTCTCATCAAATCCTCGATAATACTTCCCCTATCTTTGTACAATATAGTATATTTACTGTAAAGTTTACAAGAAAAAAGAGCTTGACATTTCATTTTATTTAATTTCTTTCAAGTAGAATTCAGTATACTATCAAGTAAATGCACTTCCATATGAACAAGAAAATCAATTAACTAGCACTACAGTTTACAAAAGAAAAGACTGGATAAAATCTATTTCAAGTAAGAAACAAAATTCAAAATCCAGAGGACAATGAAAAATCCGTGTTTGGGATTTTGAGAAGTTTTATGTCGGTTGTCAAAGGCCTAACTAAAGTCTCCTCCTCATTTACTTGAGCTTGAGACTGGCTGAGACCATGAAAAATGAAAAATCAACTCAAAGTTAACTAGAGTATACCTAACTCCGGGTTCAAAAATAACCAGCTGAAACTTGGAAGAGAATGACCATGCAATGTAAATACAATCTCCAGGAAAAAAAGAGACATTCTGCCTCTGATGATAGCATTACTTTGATCCACACTGGAGACACGTGCACCCAGCACTCAACGTATATGGTGGAAGTGGTCGAAGGCCCGTCTAACCACTGGTTTGCAATATCACTTCAATAACAGCAACAGGAACATCTTCATGTGTGCTTTTGTTATAAGATTTCTTCAATGATGAAGTACTGCAGAGCAGGTTCTGACCAATAACCTCCGTAACACGGGCAGCTTCACGGGCCATTCCAGCCTTCAAAAGACAGGATCTTAAAGTATTTACAGTGATTTCATCCGGGGCACAACCAACAGCCAACATCTTATCAAAGATACTAATTGCTTCAAGCATTCTCCCTTTCATACAATGCCCAATAATAAGAATGGTATATGTTAACTTATCCGGCTTGCATCTATTCATTTCCATTTCTGCTACAACTTTATTAGCCTCTTCAACATTGCCGGATTTACAATATCCATCAACAACAGGATTATAGATAAATGGCTGTGCAACAATGTCCTTCCCATTCAACAGTGCCAAAATATCCCGAGCTTCGTGTAGTCTGTTATTATTGCAAAGGCCACTAACAAGAACAGAGTATGTATATAAACTCGCACAAATATTTTTGTCGTTCATTTTATGCCACATGTCCATTGCTTGGTGCACCTTCCCAACTCGAAAATACCCATTGATTAAAGAAGTGAAAGTAGCAACATCAGGTGGACAACCATTAACAGGCATCTTCTCATACATGGCTTGTGCAGAGGCCATGTCACCCAACTTCCCAAATCCATCAATAATAGCGTTGAAGGTATACGTATTAGGCAAAGTTCCAGATCTAATCATTTCATCAAAAAGCAAAGTCCCCTCCCCAATCATACCCAACTTGCAATAACCCCATATTATCGTCGTGTAACTAACAACATCAGGGTCAAACTCCCCATTCAAACAAACTTCCTTTAGCAAACTTCTAGCTCTATCCACCTCACTAATCCGACACAAACCATGAATAAGAGTATTATACGTAATTAAATCTGGCAAACAACCAAAACTCCTTATATCCTCAAGAAGCTTAAAAGCCTCGCTAATTTCCCCGGCCCTGCACAACCCTCGCATTAAAATATTGACTGTGTAGGTCACGGGTTTATACCGCAACCTGACAAGCTCCCTAAACAGAAAAACAGCATCAAGTGCCTTACTCTGCCTAATCAAAACATTGAACAAGTCGTTATACACAGCAGCATTGACTCCAACATTACAATTACATTGAACATCCGCAAGCAGTTCCTTCGAAATATCTATCCTACCAACAGCGGCATACGAAGAAACCAAAAACCCTAACAACCAATTATCAGGAATCTGCCCGTCACACCTCATCCAATCATACACCAATTTCGCGGCACTGTGAAGATTCGATCGACAAAGTGACCTCAAGAGCAGATTATACGTCAAATAAGGGTGACTCATGTGCAACTTGTGTCTACTGAATTCAACGAACTTGAAACCCAAATTGGGAATGTTCAACTTATTCACGACCTCATAAACGAGCGAAGGGGTTAGGTGCTTACTGAAATAGCCCAGGAAAGGGTCCACCGAGGAAGAGCGAACGAAAATGGTGCACGCGATCTTGACGAACCAGGCTTCGGCCATTCTGATTGAACCCATGGGTTCCAAGTCGATAACATCGGTTCTAATTCGCCGAACGTGGACGCGATTCGGGCTTTTTCTTCGTTGGGCCAGCCTGGGCCTTGGATCTCTCTATCCACGACGCCACACTTCTTAGTTCGCAATTAGAAAATGCGAGTGACGGAGATTTTAAAAAGTGGCCCAAAAAATGCTGCGGAGATGAAGACACAGTTCGATTATAAACGTGATTTATTGTTTGTAAGTGCTTCTGGAAGAACGAGGTGGGAAATGAAGATTGTGTTGTGTCTTTGATTCTGCTATGGCTACCTGCTTGAACCTGTGTAGTGGATTTTAGTGGTTCTCTGGCGCATGCGTGACCTAGGTAGGAGCCACTTTTTTGCGGGTGGCTCCATTGAGTTCTGATATTTGTGAAGAATGGGAATCGCGGTGGCGGAGAAGATAACGATTTTTTGTTGACGAAGAAGATAAAGACTGCGTTTGGTGAAGGCAAAAGGGTTCCCACGGTTTTTTCCGCTTACTCTGTCAGCTTAGGGTTTTAGCATCTTTCGCCTCACCTGAGATGCCACCATTGCGCGTGTGAATTTTAGTTCTTTTTATCATGAGAAATTAAATCGGAGGGGGAAAAAATGTGAAGCTTAAAATAAAAGTAATATATGAAGAAAATATTGAATGAAAAAGAATAAAAATATTGAATTGCATAAAAAAAATAAATGAGGAAAACAATTATTTTACTTTATTGTGTTTTTAATATTTTTTTGGCTATAAAAATGTATTTAATTGTTTAAAAATAAAATAAAAAATGAAATAAATATTCCCCCATATTTCACACTAAATTGGGGGACATTTGATTCAAATTGAAATTTTGTCACAAACTAAAGAAGATAAATATTTTTAGCAATTTCTATCTCTGCTAAATTGAAAACTTGGTTGCAACATTCAGTAAAATTGTTCAACTATTTAAGTTGTTTGTCACTATTCTTTATGTTTATTTTCTCAATTCAAATCATTGTGAAAAAAACCCTAAAACGTTACTTTTTTAATTGGGAGGGGACTGGTTTTTGGTTCATACTGTACTATTGTTCTTTGTTTTGTTCAAGGAGATTTTCATATGATTTTTTTCTTATTATTATCTTATTAGCTTTTGTAAATACAGAACTTATTATGTTTGTAATTTAAATATACTTTTTATTTGTACATAGTTTCCAAACATTATATCGGGGTCTAACAATGAACATAATCAACAACAATTTAGTTGAAAACTTAATATTATAATTGATTAGTTGAACTTGATTTGAGCGAAGGAAGTGATCTTAATTTAAAGTTGATATCGTTAAATAAGTTAAAATTGAAACATGCATAATTCAAACTTTTTGATGCCTGAATCAGCCCAATATATATTAAATTCATCAAACTTTTTTTTTTTAATTCCCCTTTTTACAAACTCAACTATATATAGTTTGTATTGTGGGACTAAATATTTACATTGAAGAAAAGCATAAAAACCCAATCATCCGCAAGCCAATAATGAGAATGACAAGTGCACATTTTTTTCTTCAGAGTGTTGGGTGCACTCTAAGAGAGTTGAATCGTGTGAAAGACCTCCTGTCTGGGACTTGTTCTCACAGTATTCGTCAGATTTTATTGACAACGAAAGAGAAAAATGGCAAAGGGAGTAAAGAGGTACTAACTTGTAACCACACGAGTTCTTTCTGTGTAAGTTTCAAATGTTACATTGAACACGTCTTCGTATACGTGTTTAGTTCTTTGCAAGAGTGGAGGACCCAACAAACGAGGGAATGAAGGAAGCAAAAAAAAATCGTGGTGACTTGTCATTTTATGCGAAGGATTGTAAACTACAGAAGAGAAAGAGCAAGGAGGGAGATAACCGAACATGAGTCCATATCATTCTGTTATCCTAGCAGAAAATCCATTGTATGCTTTGAAGTTTGAAATGGACTTCATCAGAAGGTGTAAAACAGGAACTGAACCGTATTTCTTTTTCTTCTTGAATTTGATAAAATATTTAATTCATTCTTACAGTGTACATGTCTGAGCGTATCTTAAAAGTACAAACATTGATCCTATGACTTACGTGTATGATTATGCAACATATAGTTCGGCCTTTCCATCAATGAATAGACTCATGAACTCTTCACCATCAACAGTTTCTTTTTCTATGAGGAGTTGAGCAAGCTTGTGAAGGATGTCAATGTGAGTTGTGATGATATTTGTTGCCCTAGAATATGCTCTCTCTACCAGTTCCCTTACTTCCGCATCCACTACATCAGCAGTTGCCATGGAGTAATCCTTTTGCGTTGACATCTGCATTAAAATCATTTGAAAAGGTGAGGCATATGTTGTTGTTCAAGAATCAAGAACACGGTAACGGTGTCTGAGGCATCAAACTATTTCTTCTACCTGTTGACCCAAGAATGGATTTCCTCCAGGTCCACCGATAGCAACTTGTCCAATCTTTTTGCTGAACCCAAATCTCTCAACCATCTGCCTTGCCACTCGAGAAACTTGCATGAAGTCGTTTGATGCTCCAGTGGTGACATTTTCCCGGCCAAAAATAACCTCTTCAGCGACCCTGTTTGGCCAGAGATATCAAATTTGTCAGACAATACTCAAAGCTGAAAACTCTGAATCTCAAATCCACAAGAGTCCATTAAAAATATACAAAAGGAGCGAATAAAAAGACCAGTTTATATGCAGATCACTAAGTGGCCATTAAGCCAATTCACGACAAGTGGGGTAGCTGTGATGGAATAGCGACTAGCAAACATCAAAATCCGAAATCAAAGAAAGTAACAGTGCATGTTTCCATGAACTGAAAGGTTCACTGACCTTCCACCCAGAGCAACAGCCATCTGATTTTCCAAGTAGCTTCTGCTGTACAATCCAGACTCGAGCCTCTCTTCACTAGGAGCAAAGAATGTGAGACCACCAGCTTGGCCACGAGGAATAATTGATATCTTGGCTACGGGGTCATATTCAGGCATTAAAGCACCAACCAACGCATGGCCAGCCTCTGAAAATAAACATGGAAAAAACAAGGTTGAACACCAGAAAACGAACCAACACCTCCCAAACTATATAGTATTTAACATACAAAAAATACACACCATGATATGCTACTAATTTCTTCTTCTCATCTGAGACCACGGCGTTTTTCTTTTCGGGTCCGGCTATGATCCTTTCAAGCGCATCAGATATCTCATCTTTACTGATTTCCTTGAGGTCACGCCTGGCTGCAAGAATAGCAGCTTCATTCATCAGATTCTGCAGATCAGCCCCAGTGAAACCCGGGGTTCTCCTTGCAATTTTTTCAAAGTCAACATCCTTTGCAAGCGCCTTTCCTCTTGAATGCACCTAACAGAGAACGAGAGTTGATCAATCCAGAAGTTCAGATACAGAAATGTACATAACAAATTCATCTACACTCATTGCACACAAAGGTTGGACCTAACAAAAACTCCCAAATCCACCAATCTAATTAAAAGTAGAGAAAATTTATATACTGAGGTGCTCTTGGTTTTTCTCCTCCAATCAATTTCAAAAATTTACATTAGTAATGTTTATATGGAAATGTTGGCATCACACTCTCTAATACTATAATTAGCAAAAACAGCAAGGAACTGATCCAATTGAATAACAATATTCGAGAAAGGGTTCATGGCTGAGACTGACTCACCTGAAGGATCTTAACTCTGCCAGCAACATCAGGTCTATCTACAGTAACTTGCCTATCGAACCGGCCAGGCCTTAACAATGCAGAATCAAGAACATCAGGTCTGTTAGTTGCAGCCAAAACAATAACTCCAGAGTTACCAGAAAACCCATCCATCTCCGTCAGAAGCTGGTTAATGGTCTGTTCCCTCTCATCGTTGCCACCTCCAAGCCCCGCCCCTCTCTGCCTCCCCACGGCGTCAATCTCATCAATGAAAACAATGCACGGTGCCTTATTCTTCGCCTTCTCAAACAAATCCCTCACCCTCGACGCACCAACCCCCACAAACAGCTCCACGAATTCCGAAGCCGCGCACGAGAAAAACGGCACACCCGCTTCCCCAGCCACAGCCCTAGCCAGAAGCGTCTTCCCGGTTCCCGGTGGTCCCACCAGAAGACACCCCTTCGGAATCTTCGCACCCAGCGCAGTGTACTTATCAGGGTTCTTCAAAAAATCAACAACCTCTTGCAGCTCAAGCTTCGCTTGGTCCGCGCCCGCCACGTCAGCGAAGGTAACCCCGGTTTCGGGGACTTCTTGGAACTTGGACTTATTCCGCCCGAAGTCCATCGGCCCGCCAAGCCCACCGGGGCCCCCGGGCCCGCCTTGGGCTCTGCGGAAGAGGAAGAACAACCCGGCGAATGCTAGAAAGGGGAAGAGCAAGTTGCCTATGATGTTGAACAAGCCGTTAGGCGATTCAGCTTCGGCGACGGAAATGTCGACGCCGTTCATGGCGAGGATGTCGATGAGGTCGGGGTCATTGGGGACGATAACGGAGGCTCGACGGCCGTCAACGGCGGTTAGTTGGAGAGCGGAACCGTCTTTGCTGAACCTGACCCGCTCGACTTTACCCTTCTTAACGGCGTTCAAGAACTCGCTGTAGCGCCAATTGGTGCCTTCGGGGAGGTCCGAAGAGGCTTGGGGTTTGGGTGCTGTGAGAAGGTTCGAAGAGAAAGGTGAGGAGGTTGCGGTGGAGGGGTTTAATTGGCTCTGTTGCGCTTCGATCACGGGTGGAGGGGTGACGTTATCGGCGGCTACGGCGTGTGGGGTGGCGGAGAGAGTGGCGGAGGAGAATATAAGAGCCGCTAGAGCAGCTTGTGAAGATGCGGAATTGAGTTTTTCCGAATTGGGTTTGTGAGCGCTAAAAATGGTTCTCTTGAAAATAAACGGTAACGGAGTGGATGGTTTTGTTGTTTTGGGGGTTGGTGGTGACACCACGACCTTCCTTCCGAGGAAGTTGGAAGAGAGCAACGCGGTGGTGGCGAAGGCCATCGTAACTGTGAATTATTCGGTGCTCTTATTCTATCTTCTAAGTTGCTCTAGATTTTGGATTCAGAAAGTGTGTGTATGCCACGAAGAGAGGAAAAACACTTCAGCACAGTGCACACTTGAATTAAAGAGATCGTTGCGCATATATGTTGAAAGAATGAAGTGGGAAATGGAGATTTTCGGTGAATGTTAGAACTTGGATTTGGCTTCGGCCACCTGCTTCCTTCTATGCCATAGATTTTGGTGGTGTTTCTATCTCCGATACGTGGCTTAAACTATATCCATTTATTTATCGACAGCTCTGTCATAATAAACCCAAAAAAGAAAACAAAACAAAAAAAAATCAAGCGTGGCCTGGTTTTACTGGACTTTACATTGCTCACTCAAGTTTATCTTAACGGACTTTTCTTACTACACCTCCATACTTTCTTTCCGTAGCTTCATAAGCGTGGTCTTGTTTTACTGAACTTTGTATTGGTCATTCAAGTTCATATCAGCAAACGTTTCTTTCTGCACCTCCATCCTTTCTTCTACCTCGGAAGAAACGCCCCATCTTAGCTCATGTTGTGACTGGGCCTAATCTATTACAATAGAGATTAGAGAGTTTCTATTTATACCCACCCCTCTTACTTATGCACTCTTAATCCTTGAAGTATTGTCAGATTTATGTAAGAAAAATCAAACTCTGAATAATATTCTATAAATTCAATGTGACTTACTAAATCTACACCTTTACACACAAAAAAATCTAAAATATTCTTAATTTATTAGTTTATGATTATATAGCTGATATCAAACTTTACTCAAAATATATACTAATATTTATCATTCTATAAGTCGAGGACCTATAAATTTAAATAACAATTGATACTTTACTGTATTTTTATGATGATTAAAGACACTGTCCTCATAATTTAGTCACTTTACTGTTTCTTACTATTTTCAGTTTATTTTCATTAATATCAATCTTTTGCAAAAACTGAAAATGCTTTGTTTAATTAGTCACAATTTGCACGATAATTTATAAAACATGTGATTAAGACGAGTAATTATAAATAGATGCTCCAAGCCCATTATTACAAATAATGCTTCTTCCTTTACCAAACACACAAAAAATATAATTCTAGGTGGAAGTATTAGAATTACAACTTATAGATCATAGCACCCGTAGACATTTTTTATTATAAAAGTAGTCCCATCATAGATTACAGTATTCACTAAACCTAAGAATAAGATAAAGTGAGTAAACTTAAGACTTTATAAATAGAAATTTGACACTCTAACAAAAAAAATTTAATAAATTTCGACAAATTACTTATTTAGATAAAGAAAAATATAATTTTATTACTTTGTTTTAATTAAAAATTAATAAATTTATTTATTTTAATTTTATTTTACGGTAATTTTGTCAAATTTATTAAAAAACAATTGCCAAAACATAATTTTCTTTATAAATAAATCAGATTAATTCATATTTTTGGTAAAATTAGTTAAAATCACTAAAATATAAAAGCATTGAAAAAAAAAAGACAAAAATAGTTGGTAAAACATAAAAGTACAAGAAAAGAAAAAGCGTTAACTCAATAAATCTAATATAACTTTTTTGTTCCATGTGAATAATTTAACTTTAAATTCGTACGTGAATTTGGAAAAAATTGTTGTGGGTGATATAATTATCTTGTGACAGAGATTAAGTAAACGGAGTCACAAGGATGAGATATCTAATGAGTTGGATCACAATTGAATCATGACATTTGAACTATTATGTTCTTAGGTCACATGAGTTACACCCTGAGTAGTGATTATAACTTTTGGCTCAGTGATAAGTTCTCTATCCAAAAAAAATAAACCTAACAAACTTCATAAATTTGGAACTCTAATAATTCCATAACTCTTCCTATAAATAGAGGAATAGGTAAGGGTAAAAGGTTACTTCTCTTAACAAACTAATATTGCTTTAATTTTTCTTGGATATAACATGATCGTCACAATATCTTTGACAAATACATTTTCTTCGACACCAATCAAAAACTTCACACCAAAATTGAAATCAATAATCTTGAGTCAAATATTGAGAACCTGATATCCAGAATCGAAAATCGAACGTTAAAAAGAAATATTTTAAAGATTATTGGATAGAACTCTTTTTTATGTTATAAACTAGAAAAAAATAATGAATATGTTATTCTTAATATTTTGTATGATCGAATAAAGTTTCATTCATATAAGAGTTAATTAAATAGTTTGATTCGCTTTTAGTGAAACTACAATGGAGTTTCGCTTGACAGTAAGAAAGTATTCAAAATGAGGCAAAGACACGGAAACAAAAAGTGATGGCACAACAAAGTTTGTCAACAAAAATTAAAGAAAGCTCGAAAGCAACTTTGGTAAAAGATGCCACTTCTAACATTCATGCAACTACAAGACCCTACTTCCTGCAATTTCTTTCAAACAATCAAAGACCTAAGTTCTTTTGCTTGGTTGCTTCCTAGACCCTTCATTCAATGTCCACAACAAAAAAATAGCCACAAATTTAATGTCCATAGATGAAGTGCCATTAAAGGGGATTATTCAAAACTACGAATGATCAAACTTTACGAGCTCTCAAGACAATTGGTAACAGTTAAGGTTGCATGTGGGGACATACTGTCGCAGAACAGGTGGTTTAAGAAATAAGTAGATTTTACATTTAATGTAATCTTACAAGACTGATAAATAATAAACTTTATTAATATAAGTTTTGAATTATTAATTTAATTCAATTTTATAAAATTGATTTATAATACGAAATTTCTCTAAGTTATATATATATATATATATATATATATATATATATATATATATATATATTATAAAATAAAAAAAAAGATAAATTTTTTACACACAATTTTATATCT
>Ga0099822_1004896_pt1 | contig 17471 bp, 6 predicted proteins | sample CowpeawhiteBW_FD_76839 | JGI IMG/M metagenome (GOLD analysis project Ga0099822, IMG submission 76839) | Root nodule microbial communities of legume samples collected from California USA - Cow pea white BW | ecosystem: Host-associated > Plants > Roots > Nodule | place: USA: California | collected...
AAAAAAATAAAAAATAAATATATATATATATATATATATATATATATATATATATATATATATATATATATATATATATATATATATATATATTCAAAGTTTTGTTGTGTTTAGAAGTGTAACAATTATCATAATTGAAAGAATATTCTCTTATATTGAAACACTCATTCACCGTAAGATTGTTATTATAATCACAAAATTTAATGTTTTAAAATTTAATTATAATTATAAGTAAAACTGTTCACTAATAACTATATATTAACTAATCATTAATTTTCTTAACTGTAAATACTTAACCAAATACGTTGGATATTTTTTCAATTCCAAGTTCATTCGGTATTAGGATCAATCACTACATTTCATATACTATTCACTTTGGAGCTTGAAACTCTGTCACAATTTTATCCTTAAAATACGTTTTAGAGGGTGAAAGGAGAAAATGATATTTAAATTGTCTTTGACCTCAACTCTTAAACGAGATGGTGTACCAAAGCACTTATCTTACAATTTTGGAATTTATCATAACTTATGTTTTACATATCTATTTTAGTTTATCATAACTTATGTCTTGAATATGTATATTTTACACTAGTATAGAAATTGCATTTTGCATCAATTATTTTTTACCTATTACATCGGTAAGCTAATTGATATAGAATTAAGCGATGTAGAAAGTGCAACATATAACCTTATCTTATTTAGAGGATCTTTTTTATTATTCAATTTAAATCGGCCAGGAGCCTTGGTTCCACTCGACCGGAGATACGATGTCATTTATCGAAAAGACCTTTAACTAGCCTTTCTTTCACCCTGATTGAAAGCAATGAATGGGATCGGCTTACCCCATTCTTATAGCAGAGAGAGTGGTACCGTACTGGCTTTCAAGCGGCTTTCCTTACTCCCTGGCATGACTACAGAAGAGAGGGAATTCCTACCAGACTAGAGAGGGGTGATTCTGGTGTAGAACATATCCATGTTATATCAGTTAATACAATAACTAAATGTCTAATCATGACCAAATAATTGAAAATGACCACATATAACATCAGTCACAATCTATAATTGATGTAATATCTATTTCTGAAGAGATATACTACATCAATTAGAATCTATAACCGATATTATGTGTGGTTCCTAAAACGTATAACATAAGTTACAACTTCTAACTAATGTAGTATCTCTTTTCAAGAATAGATACTACATTGGTTAGAGATTATAACTGATGTTATATATTCTTAAGAACCACATATAACATGATTAAGGTAACAACATATGTTATATGTAAAATTTTTTCTTAAATAAAAATTTGCACGTTACTTAAAATGTAATCAACCAGACAACAATATATAATGATCACATATACCTAAACTTGTTTAAAGAAAAGTTTAACTAACAATTTAATAAACTATAATGGAGGAAGAGTGAATCGAGTAAGATGAAACGTGAAACAAAGGGTGATGAAAAAGGCCAACAAAAATAATAAATAGTAAAAAATACTACATTGATTCTTAAAAACAACTGATGTAGTATCTATATTTTAATTTTCTTTTAAACTCTAAAACTACATAATACATCAATTCTCTGTCTAGTCGATGTAATATCCATTATTTTCAATTTCTTTTTTAAAACAAACAACCGACGTAAAAAAGAACTAAAATATTATATAACTTAAGATCCTTCGACCAACCAATGTAATATATATTTGTTATATTGGTTACAAAACCAACTTATGTAAAGTTTTATTTATAATTACAATAATAACATTGCGTTCTTATTTCACATTGATTTCAAAAAAGTATAATTCATCGTTGTAATTTCCAAATTTTACACTATTAAGATAGTTTTCCTATTTCCTTTCCGTGCTGTTATTTTCTCTATTTCTATTTCCTAATGAAATTCAATTTTGATTTGGAATATTAAAAATATAAGTAATTAATTACTTATATTTTGGTATATGAGATGTCCATAATCTTCTAATGAATTAATATTGATATCTACTCATTAAACTCATCAATTTTAATCCTTATAATGTTACCAAATTAAACCTCTTAACTAAGCAATTAAAATTAAGCTTGTCAATAGTTTATATATATAAAATATGTCTTTAACACCACTATCTACAAAGAGGTATTGGGAAATAAATGAAGTATCTATATCTCCCAAATTCACGTCAATAGAAACAACAATTACAAAGTCTTGATCATAGAAACCTAGTGAAAAACTATAACCACTGGTGTAACAGTATGAAGAGCTTCTCCAACAAATAAAAGAGGGTTTCATTTTGATATTTATTTTTATTAATTTAATATTTTAAAAATGGTGTATTTGTCAAATAATTGAAAATATATTAATATGAAGTAATACTGTATTTTTCACAATTAAACTACCATAGAATAAGTAAATACTTTAATTATAATTAAACTAAGATTAAGCTTTTATTTGAAGAGTTTGGTATGAGTGAGCTTGCTCCCTATCTTAATATGGAAACAAAGCTACTATATGCAATTTGTGTCATGTAAACAACTTACATAGTCACATGGTAGCCCTATAAGACCTCCACTTATTATTGTTCTCCTCTATTCCAAAAAGTGATCAACACAACCACCATTAAAACCAAACTTCTCTTTTAATTGTGATCAACCATTCCCTTATTATTTCCCACAACATAGATATCTACACCACAAAAACAAAACAAAATGTTTAGGATGTCCCATAAAGACACCCCTCATGAGCATTGTTTCTATCCATCTATTTAATTTAATTTGATTCCAAAAGTTAAGGCTTTGTTTGTTCTTACTCAATGCTCAATAGGCCAGATTATTGTGGGCCATTTCATTTCTCTCAAATGCAAATAAAGGTATCATGTTTTTCCATGTATGGGAACTCTCGTCAAATAAAACAGATCACTCGCACCACACCATGCCCCCCTTAGTGCCTCATTCAGCAATGTAGTCATACACATGCACAACTTGCAACAAAATCTTAATGGATCTTAAAATTAATCTCATTACTACAAAAATACAATTACTCATAAAAAATTCTATTTTACCCTAAACACTTTCTTCATTTAAAAATATTGAAATAATTAACTCAACGAAATTCTCAGAAAAATGTGAAATTAATTCTTCATTTTTCTGATGTTTTAAAAAATATATATACATTCATAGTTTGCTACCCTAAACCCTAAGGTGTTGTCCTTTTGTTTGAGAAGAATTAGAATGATATTCCTTGTTTAGCGTGCTGTGTTTGTGAGAAACAAATTGCAACCTTTCTCACCGCCCAATAATGCTTCACATGACCACACGTCTTTACACGTATGATTGACACGTGTGAGAATGGCAGTGGAGAAAGTGCCAGAGGTTGGAATTATTATAAGTGGTTAGTGCACGCCAAGAATCTTTTTTGTGGGTTGGGAGATTGTGGAATGCTTGGTTTTGAAGTTTGTTCTTCATCATATATAGATATATATTATCAAAATATATGAACAAAATTATTTTAAAACAGCTATAAAAGAAACAAAATGGGATGAATTAATATTATAAATTCAACGTTTTTTAATAATAAAGAGAATTAGTGAGGCATGTGAAGTGTTTTCTTTTCTCTAACCAATGTCTGTAGAATATTTGTCAATAAAAATTTTATGATTTATTATTGTTATTATTATTATTCTAAAAATAGTGCATGAACTTTATGTTTATTTATATACTTACACCTTTTAATGTTCATAATTACTATACCATTTAAAAGTGGCCCAGCACGTGGCCATGTTCTAAGTTTTAGTTGGAGGTTTCTGTAAACAAATCAGCCAAATCTTAAAAATACTTCTTTTAAATGTTTGATCAAATACTACACTTTAAAAAGGTTATTAACAAAACTTTACTTTTGCTGCACCGGTGTTATTTCATTCATTGGTTGATGTCTTTTTTGTTATATAGAGACAAAAGATTTATTGGTGTACCCTTATTCTGGGGTGATTTTAATTGATGTACCCTTATATTTGGCTATATTATGTTTTATAGGTGTAAGAAATTTTCTAGCTCAAACTCTTTATAAATAAAATATGTGCTAATATTTTTTTTGTAAGTATCTTATTTATTTTATAATTATAGTAAATTTGTAATTTGACTTGAGTTCCAGAATTTCTTTTACATATTCACTGAAAATCACATTCGTATACTTAATATATCAATCAACAAATTATCCATTTTATGGAAGACATTTAAAAACTCCAAGATAAATATTTTATTTTAAACATACATAATATTTATGAAATTTATGATGATCTTGCAAATTTAATTGCAACCCTTTAATATGGAGAATACCGATCTTAAGTCAAATTACACAAACTAAAATAATTTGAGAAAGATATGAGTTTGCCTCACTATATATCTTCATGTTGGTTGAGCCTTATCTTAATATTTTCCATCAATAGTATATTTGGTTTGTGAGAAAGATAATGCTAAAGATAAAATGAATTGTTTTTATCTAAAAGAGGAAATAATGAAGTTGTAATATAGCATCTCTAGCCACTAAAAATGATTTGAAGCAAGTATGTGAGTGAGGGAGTGGGAACATATGCTACCTCTAAATGAAGTGTGTATGAAGAAGGTCAACCTCACATTGAAGAGCCAAACATATATTCAATCCATGTTTGACATGTGTCTAGCACAAGGTGGTGTCTCATACCTCACTTGCATTGCTAGATGGAGATTTATTCCCTTCCATTTGTAGAAATAAAAGACAAACATTGATTTCATTTGCCAATTCAATTATGTACAAACAAGAAAGAAAGATATTAATAACCATATGTTTTCCTCAATTAAATGTTCATTGGATCTTGTTGGAACGATCTCTATTTACTTCAAAATAAAATTGAGAGATATCAAATACATCTAGAAAATCATAAATCAAAAATTTCAATTATACTATTTGTAGTGGCACTGCATGAAATGACATACTGGTTATTATCGAATGTACAATAAAAAAAAATTCTAAAAAGAAATTACCATACAATGCACATTTTTCTTTTTCTTTTGATCATTGACTCTCATTATTGTCACTATATCATTGTTACCAATTTTTTTTATACAAGTAAATAAAAACTTATAACTGATAACTTATTAAATTACAAAATAAGTTCATTAATTTACTCATTTTAAATATAAATATGTAAAATTTAATAGAACTATTTATATTCTTGTAAAATAGTGTGTATGTAAATTATTTTGTAGTTTTTCCAAATTCTTATTTCATTCTAGAAAACTACTCTAACACTTTGAGATTTTCAATTCTCATAATAAATCATAATAGAATACTAACCTTGATCAATAAGAGATCCTATGAGAATGCGGTCTTCAATTTGTTTATTCTTCCACTTTCGTTTTTCAATTTATCTCTTTGTCTTCCTTTCTCCTCTCACTTTCTTGATGGGTAACTGTGAAAGAACCTTATGACCAGAGACAGATCCCTAATTCCTTTTTGTAAACCAACATCTGTCAAGTTGGTTTTTATTTTATCTTTATTTTATTTTACTATAACTTCACTTAATAACCAATAGGTCATTATATCTTATTAAATCATATATGGGTCCATCATAATATTTTAAATGAGTCACATAATATAATTAATTCGTCAATTAATTATAATATTCTTCCACTTGACTCGTATGTATGATGTTGTAACATTATCTGATTTAATACATAAACATAATATACATTAAAGCACCTTACATAAAATAGTTCCATCATTATTCAATTAAAGATAAAAAAAAAAAAACAAAAGTTATGACAATTACAAATCATTTATTCGATATGTTATCTTCCATGTACTATTTATTATCCCTCCTTTCTCCTTAATATGACTTTACAATGAGAAGTCCATAATGAGTCCAAACATAATATCATTTCAATAGTAGTAACAATAACATAATTTATTTTCTTCATCTTAATTTGCATGCATAAACAAAATAAGAAAAACATAAATTTCAGAAACTTGTAAATCAAAGAGCGTAGAGTGACACATAAGCATTAATAACATTAATATTCAACATTTAATATTCATCGTTGACATAATGTCCATATTCTTTACATGGTCAACCAACGATTTTGGCAATAACCTTTTGTTAAAGGGTTACCAGTCATAAGATCAGTACTAATATGTTATATTCTCACTTTACGTTAACGACAAAGTATTTCAATTTCATATGCTTACCACCTTTGGAATACTTTTCGTTATTAGAAAAGAAAATTGTTGCGGAATTATCATAATAAATTTTCATTGTCTTGACAATACTATCAACTACTCCAAGTCTTGAAATAAAGTTCTACAACAAATTAGTCTGAATTGTGGCCTTAAAGCATGTCATAAATTCAGCTTCCTTGGTGGATGCAACAATGACGGATTACTTCGCACTTTTCCATGAAATCACTCATCCGGCCAAAAGATACACATAACCAAATGTAGACTTTATTGTATCCATACAGTTGACAAAGTCTGAATTTGTATAACCAATCACCCTAAGGTAATCAAATTCCCTATAAGTAAGCATATGATTCTTTGTTCCTTGTAGGTATCTTTAAACTTTCTTTGCAATTTTTCAATGATCCAGATCTGGATTACTCTAGTATCTATCAAGCATGCCAATTGCAAAGTTAATATCTGGCCTCGTACATGTTTAAGCATACATTAAACTCCCAACAACATATGCATAAGGGTTATCTTCCGTGTGTTTCAAATCCAAATCATTCTTAGGACATTGCATGAGACTAAACATGTCTCCTTTCTATATTGGAATGTAAGATGTTGAATATTTATCAATTCTAAATCTTTCTAAAACTTTCTTAAAAACAAGACATTATAATATCATTGAACTTAAGATATCACCATCGAGAATCTTGCTTAAATCCATATATTGATTTCTTAAGTTTACACACCATGTGTTCCTTTCCTTCTTCAGTGAACCACATTGATTGGTCCATGTAAACATTCCCTTCTAAATTCCCATTCAGAAAGGCAGTTTTAACAATCATTTGATGCAACTCAAGATCATAATGAGTTACTAATGACATGATAATTCTAAAGGAATCTTTCTTAGAAACAAGCAAAAATGTTTCCTTATAGTCTATGTCATCTTTCTAAGAAACATGCTTGGCAATAATTCAAGCCTTATAACATTTGATATCGCCATGAAAGTCATGTTTAGTCTTAAAGACACATTTACATCCAAATCATTTGCATTCTTATGAAAATTTCATAAAGTCTCACACGTCATTTTGTGCCATTGATTTGAGTTCATCTTTCATCATATCTAACCACTTATCAAAATTATCACCATTAAGGACTTCTGAAAATGAAACTAGATCATTATCAATACTTAAGTCATTTTTCGATCTTGTAAATAAACCACATAATCATTCAAAATAGTAAACTTTCTTTCTTTGTGAGACCTTCTTAATACTACTTCTTGTGGTTGTTCTACTATCGATTCCGAGTTAACCTCGGGATTATTAATTTTTCGTTCTTGCTGATTTTTGTGTAGTTCTACAACACGGGAAACCATGAAAAAGAGGTACTAGCTACAAAAACTTGTACTATAACTTCCTTAATCTCCACATTTCGTGAATCTTCACTTCCACTAGTTTCACCATTCTCAGTGAATCGAGCATTTCTAGTTTCAATGATTCTTGTACTATGGGTATGATAGTAAAACATATACCCTTTTGATTTTTCTGGATAACTAATGAAATATCAATTGCTTGTTCTTTTATCCAATTTCTTTTCTTATGGATTGTAAATTCTTACTTTTGTCTGACAACCCCAAACGTGGTGTCTCAAACTAGGTTTCCTACTTGTCCATAACTCAAAAGGAGTCTTTTGAAAAACTTTACTAAGAACCTTGTTCAAAAATACATGACAATCTTTAAATCATACATCCACAATGATGCATGTAAACATGAATTACTTAACATACTCCTAAGCATACCCATTAAGCTTCAGTTGTAACCTGACATTGTGTATTGAGCACAAATACCATGTTTCTCAAGGAACTTAGTGTAAGACTCGTGGAAATTAATTAATTAAATAATTAATTAAGTAATAAATGCGGGTGGTGGGAAGCTTTGAAGTCATTAAATGTTAATGGGTATGACATGGAAATGTACTAGCTTAAATGGTTGAAAGTACTTTGTTTGTATGAGAGGACTTGAAATGACATTTGATGTGTTATTTAAGCATTCTTGTTTGTTTTTGATAGTATATTTGTGAATAGTGAGTGATATTATAATTATAAAATTATAATAGTTATCATTGAATGTGAATTGACATAGTGGTTATGCTTTGGCCTTATGGGTGGAAGGTCACGAGTTCAAACCTTGGTAGATAGGAATTTACCTTTATTTTTGCCAACTTTAGACTGGAGTGAATGTGAAAAGGTGGGGCAAACCTAGCAATAGGGGCTGAAAAACCATTGAGTTTTGTGTGTGCAAAGGCTGAATTGGGAGAAAGGTTGAAGCAAAGCCATTGGTGGACCAAGGAACCCCTATTTTCTTCCCAATTTCAATCAAGAAAATTCAGGTTAGGGGTGTTGAGTTTAATTGTGCGAATTTTTGGCATGTGTTGTTGTTGGTTATGGCCAAACCTCTAGTTTTGGTGATTTAGACCTGTTTAATACATGTTCCTGTGGTTGCTTGATCGAATGAAATGCTTGGATTCAAATGAATTGGTTTTTGGGTATGTTTTTGGCGTTTGAGTGCATGAGTAGTGGCGAAACTCTACAAGTTTTGCCCAAGCGAGTCTCTCTCGCCTAGACGAGAGATGCAGAAGCTTGAACAGGGTTTTGGCTCGAGCTTTTCGCTCAGGTGACCCAGTTAGGGGGTTGAGCGACACGTTATCTCGCTCAGGCGAGATTTGCTCGCCTAAACGAGGTCACGAGGAAACCTAGACGTTTTGAGCGCGATTTCTTGCCCAAGCGAGAGGGTTTTGGGGTTTTGAGCGACAAGCATACTCGCTTAGGCGAGAAAGACCTGTCTAAGCGAGGTCGCGATGAGACTTGGTGTTTTGTTGATTTAATCCTCGTCCAGGCGAGGAGCTTTGTGAGTGTTGAGTGACTTGAGGTCTCGCTCAGGCGAGAAGAGCTCGCCTAAGCGAGATGAAGAGGTATAGCCACTGTTACACGCTCGCTCAGGGGAGGTGGGCTAGTTTAAGCGAGACTGGGGTTCTAGCTTGGGCGAACAGGCATGGCTTAAGCGAGAATGGTGAGGAACTATGTTCTTATGCACTGTTTGGATTGTTGTTTGATATTTCCTAACTTATAGGAAGTTATATGCATGTGTTTGTGGTGTTTGGGCTTGAAGGATTAAGTCCATAGGATTTGGGATGTGCTTGGTTTTGGTCACGAGTGAGGAGTTCGTGATGGGTGGACCGCATGCGGAACTGTTTAGCTCATCGGAGGTACTTTTGTTGGGATGAATGAGCGAGGGAGTTCATTTCATGCTCAACTTGAGAATGCTATGAGCGAGGAAGTTCATAGTAGGAAAGGCAAGTATGCAGTCCGGGTCTGAGCGAGGAGTTCGGATGACGGGCGAGGGAGTCCGTGAAGCATGACTACAAGCGAGATAGGCTTGTAGGTTGGACCACGAGCGAGGAGGGTTGTGGAAGCACATGAAATCTCAAATTTAGAGTACATGCATGAACTCATATTGGTTATGAGTGTGGGGAAGATGGTATTTTTCAAATTAAACAAGTGAATACTTATGCTTGGCCTGGGGTTTAATTTCATATTTGTTTATGATATGTGCATAGCTCACCCTATCTGTTTGTGTGTGGCGATGATTGGGTAATTTATTATCCGGGAGCAGATGATGTTACAGGTGAGCCAGGAGACGCTTAGTGGCGGAGAGGGGGTTCAGTGCACGAGGGGATTTATACTGTTTTTGGTTTAATTTATATGTAATCTGATTACAGTTTCATGGATTTGGATTTTAATTGTAAAGGCGGATTTTGTGCTATTTTGACTATTAATATTTTATTGTGAAGGTTTAAAGTGGAAATTTCCCTTGGTTTTTGGGAAATGATTTCATTAATGAATGAGGTTTATTTATATAAATTGTTGTTTATTATTTATTTTAAGTAATATCCTACTGGGATGTTACACTTAGCAAATAAATAAGGTGTTGTCCACTTTCATCATATCTTTCGTAATACTCTCCACACCTATTCGACCTTACGATTTTTAAATTTCTGTCTAATTACCTTTCCACTTCATTTATATAAACTTCAAAGGCATTCATTAAGTGATATTTCTCATGCAGTAGATAGAAATTCCAATAACGCAAAAATTCATCAATAAAGGTGATGAAATACATCTCTTTATTGGAAGAATTTACATCAAATTGACCACATATATCAGTGTGTATGAGTTCAAGAAGTTGAGTGCTTCTTATGGCTCTTTTCTTTGTATGTTTTATTTGTTTGCCTTTAATACAATTTACACACACACACATACACTCACTCAGGTTAGTAAAATCTAAATTCGGAAGGATTTAATTTTATACTTATCTTTGCATTCTTTCTTTGGAAATGTTTCTCAAATGCTTATGCCATAACTAAGTAAATCATTCATCCATTAAACTACATTTAGTGCCAACATTGTGATTCCATGAGTTGCTTAAAAAAATTATTTAAATATATGAATAGTTAAAAATATTTTTTTACACGGTTAATAAGTCTATCCACTTAATTCACTAACTCGTGATAGACTGAATCGTATTATAAAAATTATGACTCACTATAAAATAAATCAAGGTGTGCTCACTATTTTTGAACCAACCCATGTAAACATGTCAATAATTTATCAATCAAATACCTCCATCAGCATAAGTCAATTACAATAATTAATACATATTATATGGTATTTTACTCTATATTATGTTGTATTATACTTCACTATACTCAATGATTAGATTAAATGAACAATAATCATTCGTCAAAAAACAAAATATAATAACAATTCTTCTCACAAAAAGTAAATAAGAATCATTCTACGTAAAAATAATTCCATGACATATAATCATACAGAAACCACTATGCTTATATTATATTTTCAATTCCCTTGTGATACGCACTTAGCATTTAAAATTCCCATAAGCTTAAGAAAAAAGCATAAATGCAATTATTATGTCAGAAAAGATACCTGATACCGCTTTGTTTATTTTATTCTTAATATTGTATCATTGAGATTCATTCTAAAACAAACATTTTCATTTCCTCGTTGTACAAAAGAAATTTTAAAAAACTTTAATTATAAAATATATAAAATATTATTTTGTATATTATTAATTGTCTTCAATTGTGATTAATTTAGCGAAACTTCTCAATTTAGTTTTGACATAAAGTTTGTTTGATCCTATTAGAAGTTTTTTCACTTTGCTATAACATTTTGTATACTTTAATCCAAGTACATTTTGCAAAACGCTAGTTTTTAATTTTTATGATTATTTAACTTGATATTAGGATGACAAAATAAGTCAGGTTTGATGGGTAGTCCACCAGCCTGGCAAAAAAAAAACAGGTCGGATTAAAGATTTTAACTTGCCAACCCAATATACCTCGGTTTGTTGAATCTGTTATTCTAGAGGGCAAACCCATGAGTTTAATCGGGCCTGCTCGCAACCCGTTCTAAAATAAATATATGTTGTGCGCTTTGTATGTTTTGCATGCGTAGATGTGACGACCTTGAGTCTAGGATATTCTTGAAAGTATTATGAGTAGGGAGGTTTGTAATCGGGTTTGAACGCACGATTAATATGGAAGGAGAGGTTTGTATTGGTGATACTCTTGTGTGGGAATACGAGCGGGGAGGTTCGTATATTATGTGCTCACACTTAAGGGTTTTACGAGCAGGGAGCTTCGTAATTGAATGTGTTCGATTATGAGCAGAGAGGTTCGTAGAGGTTGGACTATGAGCGGGGAGGTTCGTAAATGTTGGATTACGAGCGAGCAAGTTCGTAGAAGCATATGATATCCTTCAGATCATAGTCAAGTATGTACACGATGTGGTTGGTTGTACTAGTCTCATATAGGTTATGAGTCTATGATTTCATATCTACTTTGTGTTATAAGGTCTCTAAGTGTGTGAGTCGTGCCAAGTGAAGTTATTTCTTTTGAGTGGTGTATTCATGTTATTTATGCGTGTTTTATTTTGTTTGAGCCCACCCTTTCGGTTTGTGATTGGTGATGATCGTGTGACAATCACCAAGAGAAAATGTTATTTCAGGTTGGGAAAATTTTACTAAAGACATATATTTTTGGAAAATTTGCATTTTCTTTTTAGTTAGCTTTGGATTCTCGAGTTATAATAATGAATTGAGATTTATGGTCTTTCTTTCATTTAGACTAATCGATAAAGTTTTTAATTTTTCCTCGTTTGGGAATGATATTTGATGTTTATTTTAATTATAATTCGCTTTACCAAGTAATATTCGTCTAGGGTGTTAAAAGAAAACACTTATGTGATCCTTTACTTGCAACTAACCCGATTCACCACAGGTTCAATCTGGATGAATCGAGTTCTAGGTGGACCAGGTTAAAAATCAACCCGCACTTAAAGTTGTAAAAAGTTTTTAACTTGAACTCCTGATGAACCAAATTGACTCGCTGATTTTAAACCATTTTAACACCTATATATATATATATATATATATATATATATATATATATCCCTTAGACTACGTAATATTATAATAATAAATGGTTATAAGATTTGTTAACTAATTATTTAAGTTAATGGTCATAGTTTAAGAGTATGAAATTATTGTAATGCATCCTAATTTTGTGCACAGAACCCAATTTCAATTTTACATGTAACAATATCAACTAAACTTATAATAGTTTCAACTAATTTATTATGTTATATAAAAATAATTTATTTTATTTTTAATAAAAAAATTTAAATCATGTTTGAAGTTTTAACATTTTCTTAAAATTAATATAAATGTGTTGAATCAAGTATTTATTGAAATATTCAATATTTTCTAAATTTTAAAAAATTAAAACTTGTTATAAATTAATATATTAATATATGAAATTAATATATTAAAAAATTGTGATAAACTCACTAATATTTTGAATAAGTGTAGATACATATTCACTTTGTGAATTATAAAAATTATTTATATATTCATTGTAGATTATACATTCATTAAGTGAATATATATTCACTTAATGAATTTAAAATTTGTTTGTATATTCAATAGATTAAATTATTTTAAAAATTATTTGTACATTATATATTCACAAAGTGAATTTTAGTGAATTTATTATAATTTTTGTAATATATTAATTATATATAGTAAGATATTTATTTGTAATAAGTTTTGTCTTTTTAAAATTTTAAAAACTCTAAACATTTCAATAAATATTTAATTTAACTAACTTATATTCATTTTAGAAAAATGTTAAAATTTTAATATTACTTGTATCATCACAATTTTAGTATCTTAAAACTAATAAAATAAGATCTTTTACCTTAGCGTTCAAAACTGATAAACCAATGTATAAAGTATATTCATACAGTTTTACAAATGATATGACTATATAAATATATCAATTATACAAATCAAACATTTTTAACTCTAAACATTGACTAACCAGTTACAACATCTTCCCACTGAGACCTTCCTCGAATCTAATAGATAACTCCTCATCCTCGAGAGGTGCCTTTGAAAGCGCAACCACCACTGCTTTTATCAAATAGGTGATCATCACAAAAGGAAGATAAACAACACAAGATAGAAACAAAAAAGAAGAGTAAGCTAATGTGTAAAAGGGTTTTTAATCATTAAACAACACAATCACTTAAATCATACATAGCCAATCATCCTATTTCATACAAAGACCTAAAAGTATAACTCAATTATTCAGATACATGCGTTGATATTGGATCCAGGCAAGTTGTACACTTATAATGGCATCTCATGCTCTACAGAGCGTTAGATAAGGAGTTATACTTTACCACATACAAGGTTAGTCTGTTAACACCTTTGGTCAAGGAAGAACCCCTAGATTGGGACCTTCTACTCCTCTCACCACATACCTCATTCCTTTCTATCTGAGAATTTGAATGGCTATTAGAGCATCAGGATAACTGCCAAGACAATCCCTACATCAATGCACACACTACCACAACCACTTCTAATCCTCTTTGGATTAGCATCAACCAATCTCAACTTAGTCTCATATAAACAATCTCATATCATATACCCATCATTCATAACAGTTAAAGAGCTTCTAAATAGTTCAATCAGCATTTGCTTAGGTTCTGATCCACTAGGCAAAGAGTACGTTTTTGACCAATGACAAATTGCTCGCCCAACAAGTGTATCACTTTTGCTCCAGAGGAAAGTATTTCAATTAATTCGCATAACGAGAATTACTCGCCCAATGACTTCCAAATCAAGAAGTCAATGACTGTGAAACTCGCCTAGAGAGACACCTTGCCCAGCGAGATGCCTCGCCCAACGATTTCCCAAGTCTGGGAACACTAACTTGAAAACTCGCCCAACGAGTCTGCAAATCTGCATAACTATGCAAATCATCATTCTGTATAATTTTGCAAATTAGCCCATTTGCCCAGCAAGTAATGCTTGCCCAGCGAGTCTGCATAATTTTGCAGAATCTGCATAATTATGTATACTCAAGCTAGTCCAGACAACCCAAGAACCTTTGCAAATGTCTTTTAATAAAATTTTCAAAATAAAAACTTATCATAAGGAGATAATTATATATATATATATATAGACACACACACAAATATACATATATACATTAATAAATAAAAATAATCTTTTCTCTATTTAACCCTATTGGGCACTTCCACCTAAAACATCATTTACTTCTTGTATCACACCATCATTGCAATTGAAAACAACATAGACACCATATAAGATAAGGTAGTGGTTTATAAATATACTAAGTATTTTATTTTATTTACATTATATACCATAGATTCACACAAGAATATCACCCACTACAATTAAAATCAAGTATCTATTTCTAACAACCCATATGGCTCGATCTCATATTATCAATCATCAATAATACATATTTATAGACACTTGACTTTGCTCTTGGAATACTCGTATATTGAATTAAAATCAATGGTTATGCACCTGTCACATGCGTCACAACTCAAAAACTAACTTTTCTCATATAACATGGTAAATTCCTTCGACCTACAAGACATGACTCACCACCTAATTTCCTTTTATATGTGTGTCCAATATTAGTAGATTTAGGATAATCTCATTCTCAGAATCCTCATTCAATACACATCCTAAAATCACTCAATGTAGTATTTTCTCATTGAAAATAACTACTACTACTACTACAAGAAAATCATTAAATAACAACCAATTTTAGAGAAAAAAAATAATTAGTTACTATATTGACTAATTTAAATACTATTTTACAAACTAAAAATTATTAACATCTAAAATAGTTTTTATTATGAATAACAGTTATAATTAGTTTGTGAATTAGAGTCTAAATTGGTCTCTAACATTAACTACCAAATTTTTAACTACCGAGAAATTAATGTCTAAATTAGTCTCTAATTTAAAATTATTAAATAATTTAGAATCAATAATATTAAGTAGCAAAAATATTTGTAGCTAATGTTAGACCAATTTAGATTCTAATTCACAAACTAATTATAAAATATTGCCTAGTGAGTATCCTCACTTCCTCATTGAGACACCTTTGGAGGTATACTCACCCAATGAACTTTTGATTCACCAAACAATTAATCCCTTATGAGCTCTCTAGATCTTAATATCTTGAATTTCACTCAATGAAGGTATTGGCTCGCCTAGTGAGCAATTACTAGAAGCTCTCAACAAAATAGTTCGCTTAACGAGAACAAATTTGCTCAATGACCCAACCACCTTGAGTTCTATGAATTTGATTATAATGAATTTCGCTCTATGAGCGATTTACTCACCTAGCAACCTAAACCTTGGAAGCCTTGTAAACAAGGCTCACTCATTGAGTGTTGGCTCTCTCAACGAGTAAAGTAACCTAAGCCTAGCGAGTATGCATAATTTTAAAAACTTAACAAATATATTAGATCATCAAATTGGTTTATCTAGGAAATTCTACTCTTTTCTCATATTAAAATACAACTATTTAGTTAACAAATGCATGCACCTATCACAAATAGATTAAAATGATATTGTAGAATCATTCAAGATCTCACTCAACATAACCATGTGAATTTTTTTTTTCATTCAACATTCAAAATCCTTATCCAACTCTCATTCAAAACAATCTTATCCATATTGATACTACTTAAAACAATAATATATTATTTATAAACATTTATTTCAATATCAATAAATACACAAGTACAACAATTTAAAGAATTTGTTCACAAATCAAACTCATTTTTAACAATCTCATCAACACTAACTATATAAAACATGCACAAAGTATATTTATCAATCATCTAGTTTGGTGACTATGTCACCCCTTACCAACAATTTATCTAAATTGAAATAAAACACTAACTTCCCTTACTTGCACAAAGCTTTTTTTGTCTTCAATTTAGTTCACATTTTATTTAAAATGAGTCAAACACTACTAAAAAAACTCATATTTCCTACCAATTTTGTTTTAAAATTTATTTTGAGGAAATACTTATAAATTTTGTTATGAAAAAAAAGTTGCAAGAAATTGCTGCCAATTTTTTTACAAAATATTTTGTATAAAACACTTTTCACAACAAATTTTGTAAGAAATACTTGCAAATTTTATAATTTTGTAGGAAATACTTACGAATTTTATAATATAAGAATTTTTAGTGATAAAAGTAGTCCTTCCATTAAATTAATATTAACATCATACTCTCTACCCTTCACTTTTTTTGTGTCTATGTACACTAGAAATCCCAGTTAGAAAAAGTAGATATAGGTGGATGAATAAAAATAGAAAATAAAAGATTATAAATGTCCAAAATTACTAATATATAATTATCTTTTCATTGATGTCAAGATCATATTAACTCAAGTATTAAAAATATACTGTTTTAATATTTTAAAATTTTAAAATTACTGGTCATAAAAGTGTAATTTGAAGACGGGAACAATAAGTAAAACCAATAGAAAATTCAAACTCAACTCATCTCCTTTAAAATAAATTGGTAGCTAAACTTTGAAAATGAAAAACAAAACATCACATTAAATAAACCTTTTCAAATATTGAGATCCAAAAATTTATGACACCTTTATTTTTCTTGTGGTGAGAGAGTAGAGATGTCAAAATGAGTTTCAACCCGTGAGCCAACCCGGCTCATCACAGGTTCGAGCCGGGTTGGGTTGAGAAAAATTCAACTTTTTCAAAAGTGGGTTGAACTCAACCCGGCTCACTTAACCCACGGGTTAAACGGGTTCGAGCCGGGTTGAAGGTGGGTTGGCCCACTT
>Ga0099822_1004898_pt1 | contig 17470 bp, 7 predicted proteins | sample CowpeawhiteBW_FD_76839 | JGI IMG/M metagenome (GOLD analysis project Ga0099822, IMG submission 76839) | Root nodule microbial communities of legume samples collected from California USA - Cow pea white BW | ecosystem: Host-associated > Plants > Roots > Nodule | place: USA: California | collected...
CAGAAGGAAACCCTCACCCCAGAGCAAAGTGAAGGAAGTTCCCCTAAATGCTAAACCCTAGCTACCATATGCAGATGGGGCCATTCGTGGTGGAGAGTGGAGTGAATAACTTGAAGAAGGAAAACCAATAGAATGGATTTGAAAGGGGCGCCAAATACCTTTCTACCTTTTTTCTCTCAAATATTTGTTGTTTTTCAATATTTCATGCTAGTATATTTTAGTGTCATCGTTCATTTTCATTTTATTTTTTGGTTATGTTCCTGTGACTTTTTTTTTTTCTTTTTCGATTTTTCCATTGAAAACAACAATGTGGTAAAGAAAGGTTGTTGCGATTGAAAAAGACTCATCCTCAAGTTGCACCGATTCTATTTCTTTGAGAGGATTGTGTAGAGCAACTTTCTTCAATGTTTTTTTTTGTTGGTCTACTAGATTATGCTTCTAAGTGGCAAAGGCTATTGAAGCTTAGAAGGTGACGATATAATTGGAATTAGATTTCTATAAAAGAATATTTTTTTCAAGTATGATAATACGAGGGTATTGATCAGTGATGGAATGTCACTTTTTTGTAAAGCATAGTTGGAGAAAGTTTTAAGACAATATAATACTAAGAATCGGGTGACTTCTCTATATCACCCTCAAAGTAATGGATAAGTTATAGGCTTATAAAATAACATAGAAGACTCTCTTAGGTACCTCACCTTTTTAGTTGGTATGTGGGAAATCGTGTTGTTACCCATGGAGTTAGAACATAAAACACATTGGTTCTTAAAGTTTAAAACTTTGAATTTAGGGCATTTCGTGAAATAATAATGTTACAGATACATGATAAAACAACATAGAAGACTTCCTAAGGTACCTCACCTTCTTAGTTGGTCTCTGAGAAACCGTGTTATTACCCGTAGCGTTAGAACATAAAACATATTGGTTCTTAAAGGTTGGAACTTTGAATTTAGGGCATTTCGTGAAATAATGATGTTACAAATACATAAGTTAGAGCAAAAGTGACTATATTCATATGAGTCTTTTATGTTGCATAAAGAAAATGGTCAAACTATGTCACAATAAGAGGAATTTGTAAGAGGGACTTCAATGTTAGACACTCTATGTTACTTTTCAATTGAAGATTAAAGCTATTTCGAGGTAAATTAAAGTCTAAATGGTACGAACCATTTATTGTCAAAGATGTTAAATTGTAATGCCTACTTTTAAGAAGATGTTAAGTAACATATCAACTTTTGGGAAAGCCTTTATGAATCACCAATAGAGTAATACATGGTCTAAGAAACGTTGAGTTCTTTCGACATTTGTTGGTGGGTGCATTTTTGCTATAATGCCTACTTTCACTGGATCAACTTCAATGCATCTATAAGAAATTTTCTAGCAAAGCACAATGCTTTAGTTCACCATAAATGACATTTTCCCCAATTGAGAACCATACTGGTTTCAACACATTTTCTTAGTAATGTATTAAGATTCTCCAACAGAGAGTAAAACGACGATGCACTTAATAAGAAGTCGTCCTTAAAAACTTTTATGCTTTTCTCAATCAAATTTAACAAATATCAAACATACATCTTCGAAAGGTAGTTGGAGTGTTGCACAATCCAAATGTCCTTTTTATGCAAAAAATAAATAAATAAACCAAATAGACACATGAAAGTTGTTTTCTCTTAGTATGTAGTATTTATTGTTATATCATTGTAACCATAAGAACTATAAAAAAATGAAGTAAGTTTGACCATGGGTGTGGTGGGTGAGGGTGGGGAAGAGAGATATGGTCATTTCTTTTGTTTGATTAAGGTTTTTATAATTTATGCATATTCTCAATTTGATACAGTTTTAATGGGAGTTAATTCTTTTCATTACACAATACTATCATCCTACTTTCTTAGGGACAACTTAAGCTAGATTGACTTAAGCATTATTAGATATTGGGTATATCATGTCAACTTCAAGCAACTTCGTCATTTCTTTTCATTCCACTCTTTTTACTATAGGATATAGGCACCTTTAAGTTTATAAATTTTCTCCATTGAACTTGTATACGTGCAACGTAAATGACTTATTCCCTTTAAAACATAATTGCATCATTTGTACAATCATGTCACATTTAATGACTTAATAACTTTTTATTATATCATACAGGTTAGAACTTCCATAACTACCTAAAAATACTTAAGATCAACAATAGGATCAAATATGTCCTTCCTTTACTTATTGACCAAACTTAGCTCAATGTTACCAACACCTCATGAAAGGGAACTTTTCATTTGGTCCCTTTAGAAGTACCAATTGCAGCTACACTAGATAGCGATGTAGTGGGAACCACCATGTCAACGACGGAGGGGAGAAGGAGAAAAAAGTTCTTCTACACAGTCCTCTTATAAAGAAAAAGAGTTAGTGCAACTTGAAGACGACTATTCACCAATCACAACAACCTTTATTTACCATAGAGTTATTGTCATTGGAAAAATTGGAAAAAGAAAAATAAGTCATAAGAACATACCTAGCGATGGAAATGGTAATGAGCGATAACGAAAAAACTAAGAAATAAGAGCATGAAATCTTGAAAGGTAGACGAATATTTAAGTGATGGAAGTTGGAAAGGTATTTGAATAAAAGTTTAAAATATTTTGTGCATGTGAACTGACAAGATTTTATATACATCACATCTTAGGACACTATAAGAAAATAATGTTATATTAAGAAACACAATCTTTTAGTAATAGCAAAAATTTGTCGGTAATTCAGGTTTACCGAACAATTATCGTTGGTAAAATCTGTGGGTAAAATAGTGGTCAATAAATTTTACCGTCAAGGATACCAAAATCTTTCAGTAATTATCGATGATTGTAAATTTTTTTATAATTATCGACAGATTTTGGCTACTAGTAAATTTCGCCACTTGATATTCTTCTTCCTCTTCTTTTTTCCTTTATCTTCTTCTTCATCATTATTCTCTCCTCCCAACCCCCTCCCTCATCATCGTTGCCACCATCATCTCCAGCTCCTCCTCCTTATGTTTTTCTCCTCTTCTTTCTCTTCTTTTTCTTCCTCCTTCTTCTCCAACTTCAGTCGCCACTGTCATCGTTGTGTCTCCTCCTCTTCCTCTTTCAACTCCTTCCCCCCTCACTCTCCTTCTTTTCTTCTTCTCACCCATCTCATTTTAATATATAAAAAAATCTCATCAGATTTGGCGTAAATTTGCCTCTCATTTTACCAATGAATTTATGGACGAAAAAATTCAACAGTAATAGGAATTACAAGCTATCCATTAATTGAATGTCAAATACATTATCGATTGAAAAAACCTGCGTGGAATACAAATTATAATTTATTGACTAATTCATTACAGACATAAATATTTATCGATTATTTAAAATCTAAAATTTGTTAGTAAAATTCGATGCAAATTTAATTTTAATGACAAATTTATTTTTATTAGTAAATTTTGATTTGTAAAAGAATTTAATTTTTTTCGATAAAAATTCATTAGTAATTATGAAAATGCTTGTAGCGGGACAATGTGTTGCTAAAATCGAAACAACTACCTAGATGATCTAACGTCTTGTAAAAAGATAACTCATCATTAATGCCAAAAATTTTTTCTAATACACATCGAAAATCATCTTTATATTACACTTATAATAAAGTATAGTCGAAAACATTCAATGTATGATGGATGTGATATTTCAACCATAGACTTAATCATCGTTGATCTATAATGAATCGATATAATAAAATTCGTTCATTCTATAAATTAGTTCACTATATAAATATATTTATGAATTTCAATTTTGTGGGACTTATGTACCCAATGGCACTCATGATTAGGGATGACAAACATACACGTATCTGCGGATAAATGGATAGTTGGTATCTGTTGGTAGCGGGTAGTATAATACTTATTTATAAACAGATTGGATGCGAGTATCATACTACCTATACTTGCGACTATCCGTTACTCGCAAAAAAACTAAAATTAAGATTTAATTTATATTTTATTGTGTTTAGATACTCATAAGTTTTGAAAAATCCATAAATATTCTTTAAACAATTATTTTTTTTGTTACAGATCAGATAGTAGATAATTGTTTTAAATTATCCATATTTTGTCCGACCCGTTATCATCATTACTCATGACATTTATAGAAATATTCATAAATAAATATAATTATTAAAATATTTAACTAATATTAAACAACTCGAATATATTTAAATAACTAAAATAAACCGCTCAACTTTATATGACTATTTATTTGTAACTAAACAACCAAATAACTACTAAAATAAAAGATATGCAATGTTATTAAAATACTTATATAACTAATTATATATTTTGATTATTAAACCTTTACTTTAGGAACTCAAAAGCCGATAAATGCATACTAATCTTGTAGAGAGAAAATACTCATTCATTTCTTGTACCAAAACTAACTTGTGCGTCAGATTTTTATCAATAGCTGGTGGTTCCCATCTATAATAACTAACACTGATCTATTTTAATAAAAATATTTAAAATCTCGACCTAAAGTCTTCAGGGTTAATGTGTCAATACCACATTTGAAGTGTCATCGATTTTAAAGCTAAGAATTTCATCATAATTTAATCTTAAAAAATACAGATTTAAAAGATATATAATAAAATTAGCATATACAGTTTCTTTGATGTTTACTCTTAAATTATTGAATATACAAAAACATTTAATAGAAAAATATGTTAATAAAACATATCTTAACAATTAAACAATAAATGTTAATAATACAAATATATTTTAATTACAAATTTTATTAATAATAATATATTAAAAATGTCATTTTGTTTATCAATTTAATTTTCTTCTTCATACAACTTCATCTTGTTTTTATTTGTAACTAATCAATGTAGGATGGTTGTGATGTTTCAACTGTAGACTTAACAACTAAAGATCAATTATAATGAATCAATACAATAAAAAGTTATAATTTTATATTTTATAAACTGATTCACCAACATAAATATATTTATAAATTTCAAATTGGTGGAACTTATGTACCGAATGGCACCCATAGTGTTCATAACAATATTCATAAATAAATTTAATTAATAAAATACCTAACCAGTATTTCAACAACTCCAATATAATTGAATAACTCAAATGAGCAACTCAACTTTATATAATTATTTATTTATAATTAAACAACCAGAAGTAAGTACTAGAACAAAAGCAAAAGATATGCAATGTTATTAAAATGCGCTTATATAATTAATTATATCTTTTGATTACTAAACCTTTATTCTAGGAATCCAAAAGCCATTAAATGCATACTATCGATGTAGAGTGGAATTACTCGTTCATTTCTCATACACTTCTAACTTAAGAATCAAATGTTTATCCAAAAGTGGGGTTCTCATCTCATAATAAGTAACAATGGTCAATTTAAGCAAAAACGTTTAAAATTTCAACCTCAAGTCCTTAGAATTAATGTGTCAATATCACATTTGAAGTGTCATCCACTTCATAACTCAAAATTTCATCTTAAAATACATACACAAAGTTAGAGATACATAAGAAAATTACAACAAAAAAATAAATGTATGTACAGTTTCTTTGATCAATAATAATAATTTATCAAAAAGGTCACTTTCTTTGACGACTTCATTTTGTATTTATTTGTAAATTTGTAAGTCATCTGTGTAATGGTTGTTTTGGTGGTGTGAAACATAGGTTTGGTAAATGATTGAAAGAGGTTGAAAGTGAGATATTTGGATGATGAGTGTAGAGTTGAAATTGAGGAGTGAATGTGCGGTGTTTTTCACATGCCTCAATTTGGTTCGCATCACTCAATCACTTGCCCAACAAGTTTCCACCGCAAAACAAAATATTCCAACCGGACCCACTTATGTCAATCATACATCCCACCCTTCTGATCTTCCTTCAATTTGAAGGACACAGACAAAAACGGTTCTGTCCTTTCTGTCCTCCTCCATCACCAACTCTCCCACATTTTTTTAAGGTTTCTCTTTCATTCTCCTCCTAATCACTATTCAACCACACACACTCATCAAAAATATTTTATCACAAAAGCACTCTATTTCATCTTTTCTTCTTTCAGTTCTGTACAGTGCCAAAATTATTACTAATTTTTACCCTTCAGCAAAGGGAAACTAGAATTTACTTCAACTACATAATAAAATAAAATTCTTTTTTTTTTTTTTCACTCACTTTTTTCTCTACCCTGTGATTCACCGTTTCATGTCCAGTGGCCTGCCTTCCTTCTGAGACTCCAAACGACACCGTTTCTTTAATTCCTCTCTCACTCGATGTTGCTGATTCCCATGCGCTTCATCACCGCGTTTCCAATGGCTTCCGTTTGTATTCTCAACCCATTCTTCACCTCCATCCCTGACATGTAACTCCTCACTTCCTTCCTTATCATCTCTTGCATCACCATCAAGAACTCCGCGTTGAACAATTGCTTCCCACGCTCTTCCACCGTCACCACCGGAGGCGGCACCGCCGGCGGCGGCGATGCTGGCCGCTGTACAGCTACCGTGTTAGGTTCAGAGCTTAGTCCGGGGAGACATAAACTCAGTGAAGTGGCTGGATCGGAGAGTGAAGAGGCGGTTTCCATGAGATTGGGCCTGCAGAGGGCCGAAGCCGAAGGAGTCGATAGAGCGGGCTGACCCGGATCGCTTAAATTGGACCCGGATGGACTGCTCGGGTTTAAATAACCCGCACCAACACTGGCGGATCTCTTCAGCAGTGGACGATCCGTGTCATCGAGATCCAGGGCGGAGCATTTTCTCTTGAGAGTGGAGTTCCAGTGGTTCTTGACGGCGTTATCGGTGCGGCCGTTGAGCAAACGTGCTATGGTGGCCCACTTGTTACCAAACCTACTGTGGGCCCTGACAATAGCATCGTCCTCTTCTGGCGTGAATGGACGGTGCTCCACCTCCGGCGAGAGCTGGTTGCACCACCGTAACCGGCACGACTTGCCGGATCGACCAGGAATGGACTTGCTTATCACCGTCCAGTTTCTCGGCCCCAGAGCCTGCACCAGCCTCTGCAGCGCCTCATCCTCCTCCGGGCTCCATGGGCCCTTGACCCGATCCATATCCCTGCTTCCCGATGCCATGCTAACAGAGTTTAGTCATAAAGACAGAATAAAGAAAATATCAAAATTAAAATTTAAGAGATGTGGTGTGTGGTTTGAGAAGAAGGAGGGTGGGGTTTGGGGGAGAAATAGAAAAAATAGAAAAGGGATAAGGATGACCGGTTGGGCCGGTTGATGTGACCGGTTGGGGCGGTTGGCGAAGCAGTTACTTGCATACAGCTGGCAAACTAACACGCGTGGGAGTTGGAGCCTCTTCACAGTTACACGTATGATCACGCTATCGGTGCTGCCTGGTGTTTTCTGTAAAATCATTAACTGATTAACTAAACTAATCTTTCTCTGTTCCTTTCTACACTCAATCTCAATTAGATATTTTAATTATTAAATTAATTACAATTTTTAATCATAATTAGAAAACAATCAACCCATTCATTCAAGAATATATCCTCTCATTGACTAAGACGGTTGAAGGTTGAACGTTGCGCATCCTAAATTCACTCTGACCAAAACGGTAATCTCCATTTCCAACAGAATCCAGTTTTAGTTGCAAAACACTATTAGTGCCTTAAATTAATCATTATTAATTAATAATATCTGATATTTTTTTATTTTAAATTTCAAAAATACCGTTTAACTGAATCTTTAAATTAAGTTAAATCTACATATTACTTCTGTTTATCAAATTATATATTTAATTTTCAAATTATATATTTAATTTTCGCTCAAAGACAACTACTCACCGTTACAGATATGGTCTTCCACACCTAAAATTAAACCATGATTGACTGTAAATTAAAGTTGTTTTATGTCTATAAAATATAAAATAAGAAATTAATAATATTTATAGACCGTTTTATGACTTTGAAGTTTAAAGTTGTTAAGAAACAGTTTTTATTTAATGGATTTTTTTATTAGTTTTAATGGCTTAAAATTAACTGTAAAGCTTACATATTTAAAGTAAAAAAAGGAAATGAGTAGGGACTCATTATCGGCTAAAATTTATCTAGGTTTAGGTTGATTAAATTAAATGTCTCACACTTTATTTGAAGAGTCTTATTTATTTTTTTTATTTTTTTTAGACGAACAATATAAAAGCATGTGTTTAAAAGTGTTTTGTTAACCAATAAAGTTCAAAATAATTTATAAATCAAAGTTTTTTTTACTTGACAGCAACAAAGTGTCTTTCTCAAATTGATTCAAATTATTTATGATTTTTTGTTGACCTAGTTCAAAAGCAAACTCTTAGGGATTGATTGATTGATTATGTTTAGTAACTTAATCAACCTAAAGGAAACATTGCAGGTTCCTAGAAAAATAAATCATTAATTGAATGATAAATTTTGGTTACAATAGTCTCTTCATAGTATTTTGCATTAATATATAATTGAAAGAAAAAAATACATATATTTAAATTCAAGCTGATTAAGTAAATTTTAAAGAAATATATGAGTTTCTTATTGTCTTCAAATAAGATTTTAGTTTATATATTTACCACTTGAATTTTTAAAAGAATACTAATAATATTCATTTTATCTATATTTCATCTTTACTTTAAATATTTTACGCATTTATGATGAATAATAATTTTCCAATGTAGCCTAAGTTATAGAAGTGTTGGATCTGAGATCCTAATTCTATTTATTATCATGTCAAATTTATATTCTATTATTTTTGGGAGTTGGACTCATAAACAGAGAATTTAACTGATATTAAAAAAAATTGATAACTAATAAAACAAGAATAATAACGGCAAGAAGAACATAGAATTCAAATAACTATCAACCCATTCAAATAACAGATAAAAAAGAGTCAACACATCCTCAGTAGTTAATTCATCCTAATAAAACCTTCTATTACCTTTACTCTGTATGGAACTATTTATGATCTGAACAATAACATCAATTACCAAACTTAATTTATATTAAATTTAATTTGAATGTAAAAATGAGATGTTAATTATATTTTATATTTTGATTATTATTTTTTTAAACATTTAAGATATATGAGAATGATTGACTTTCTCCCTGAACATGTATGAACAAAATATAATAAATGAACTTGAGTCTATATATGAACATATTTCAATTTTAATAGAGATACTTATGTTAACTATAAGTTATATTATTCAGATTTATATGTAAAATACATGAATAAATATAAAAATGTAAATATATATTATTTTGTCATGTAAAGTTTTATTTTAGATTATTAAAACAATATCTTTATTAAGTACATTAAAAATATATTTTATTATTTTCTAAATATTTAATATTCTTTCATTGGAAGAACTTTTTTCTAGTTATATAATTTTTTTCATTGACTCTATCAATCATTTATTAATTATTTGTTGCTTCCAATATTCATTAAGCTCACAAAAAGCTTCAAGATACATTCTATTATTATTATTATTATTATTTTTTTAATTACACATTTATTTTTTTACCTAACCTGGTTTACCTATGTTAAAAAAGAAAATTCACAATTTTATCAAATTAAACTATTTATAAGTGTATATTTGATATTTTCACTACATTCTTAAAAATATATTGTTCTTGATATTTCGACACATAAGAATAGGGGTGGAAAAACGAGCCAGCCCAACCCATTTTGGTCTGGCCCGCCTGTGGCCCGCCAAAAACGGGTCAGGTCAGACTGGCCCGCCATCAATAAACGGGTCAAAAACTGTAATCCATTCTGTCTTTGGGTGGACTGACCCATCTCTCCTTTTTTTTTTTACTTTTTTTATTTTTTTTTAACTTTTTATTACAATTTTGTTTATAAATTTATTTTATATATATAAATTTATTTATATAATATAAAAAAATATTATTTTTTAATTATTTTTAATTTTAAACATAAAAAAAATTAAAAAATAAATAAATAAAAATGGGCTGGCTGACTGGCCCGTGGGCAGACCTGTTTTGACCTGTTAAATTGGCAGGCCAGGCGAGCCGGATTACAGCGGGTTGACAGGTTGGAAATTCCAACCCGGGCCACCTTTTTTGGGCGGGCCTGGTTCATTTTGTCATCCTACATAAGAGTGTATGACTCTTAATTTAAAGTGTTTAGTCATCAAAACTACTAATTTGTCATTTAACATGTCTCTTTATTATTATTTTTTTCTTTAAGAACTCCTCCTTTGTACAATTTGTATTTTTTATATACAACTCATTCATTTGATACTCACAATTACGGTTCAAAAATATTTTTTCTCTCAACATTAACAAAAATAATAGATATTTAATTGTCATAAAATTTTAATTATATGTGAAATTATTTAACTAATTATTTATCTTTAAGATTTGTGCAATTTTTTTTATTTGACATTAAACATGAAAATATAAGTTTTGCAACTTATCAGTGTTTTAATTGAGGGATGAATTTAAGAATGTGGGTTTGAGTAAATTTGAAATTGGATGTGAAATTGTTTAGATTAAGGAAAATATTATGTGATTTGGGACAAAAATTATAAAAAGTTGTGTATGATGTAACATATATGAAAAATTGAAAAGAAATTAATAGATAAAATTATATTATTACTATTTTGCCCTTAATGATAAATGTAATATAAATAGAAAAAATAATGTTTAAATGAGGTGAAACTTTATATTCTAATTATTATAATTTTTATAAAAAAATTATTGAAAATACCATAAGCAAAGTATAAAATTTCTTTCATACTTTTTAGACAAACTAAAATTTTTAACATAACATTTACATGCAAGACATTTTATTTTAGTATTTTTCTACATTATATAGGATATGTTACTTAATGATTAGGAATCCTATACAAATATTAAAAAAAAAACTTACTTACTTATTTCACTTTCTATATGATTTTATATCTTAAAAAATTATATCATTTGAATAGTCTCTCTTATCAAACTATAATTTTATTAACAAAATTAAGAACCATTAATGGACAAAATAAGAAATTTTGTGTACTTTTGTACAGCTCTATCCGTAAAATTGTGGGGACAAAATAACATACTATTTGTAGATTATCTTAGTCTTGTTTCTTAACACACATAAATGTTAGTGTTATAGTCTATAGATCATTTAATCACTTAACTTAAAACATAATTGTATTAGTTCCAGGTTTTAAATTAGTTTAGAATTTGGAACAATTTTTTTGATAAAAGTAAATGGTTTTCCTTACACAGAAGCAAATCATCAAAAGATACAAACAAAACATCAGAAAAGAAAATTTTAATTTTCAAATTCATATTTTACACTCTGAGCAATAAAAAGGACACAACTTAAATCATGAAAGGAATAATCATAATATAAAGTAAAAATAATTCTTTTTAATTTCAGAACACAATTTAAATCGTGTGAGGAATAATCATAATATAAAGTAGAACAATTTTTTTTTTAATTTTACATCATAATTAATATTTTTAAACTTGTGAATTTGACTAAAAATGTATTTATTATCGATAATTTGAAATTGAATTATTTTTCCACATAACACATAAATATTGATATAAACACTTTTATAATATATTCATCTTACTTATAACTCGAGAACGAATTTAGTGTAAAAAATTATATTACAAATGTTATGTTACAAAATATTTAAAATATATTTATTATATAAAATATTTTAATGAAAGATATAAGAGATTAAAGTATTAGTTAATATAACATAACAGGGAATATATTTGTTATATTTTAAGAAACCATGCCCCGAAATTTTACATATTACTTCCAACATATAATAATATATTTTTATTGTATTAAAATATAAGTATTGGTATTCGAAAATTAATTTTCTTAACTATAAAACTTAAGCCATGATTAAATTTGAAATCATACAAAATAACATTTTTACTTGTTATTAATTAATAGTTTTGTTATTAAATTGTTAATATCATCTTCGACTAACTCAAAATTTTAACTTGACTAGTTGATTATAAACGCTTTTATTTATTTAGATTTAAAAATTTTATCAATTATATTTAAATTATTTTATCTTTGATACGAATACGATTTACAATTTACTTGATGGAAGTATATTTTTGTAATAATTTATCAAAATAAAATTAGAAAATAAATTGAAAAAAATATTTTGCATATAATATAATCATTTACATAAAAATAAATTAATAAATCTTTTATTTTAATTTAACTATTCATTAATTCAATAATTTGAATAACACCATCCATTTAATTAAATATACGTTAACGATTTACAATTTACTTGATGGAAGTATATTTTTGTAATAATTTATCAAAATAAAATTAGAAAATAAATTGAAAAAAATATTTTGCATATAATATAATCATTTACATAAAAAATAAATTAATAAATCTTTTATTTTAATTTAACTATTCATTAATTCAATAATTTGAATAACACCATCCATTTAATTAAATATACGTTATCTTTTTATAGTTATAATTATATTAAATTAAATATTCGTTTTCGTTATATAGGTAATAATAATAAAATGTAAATATTTGAAATATATTACACAGATTAATTTTTTGTCCCCATATTATTTTTATATATAAAAACTTTCTAATTATTTTAAAATTAAAAAAGTTTAAAACAAAACCAACTCAGAATTCTAAGTGATTTTTTTTTTCTTCTAAACTCTGAATTGATAAAGGAGGTAAAATATTATTATTGTGTAAGAATTAAAACAATATTTATTTTAAAAAAATCATCTTCAAACTTTTTAAAATAAGAATATTATTTTAAAAAGGGTTAAATATGTTTTTGGTCCTTAACTTTTATTGAATTTTGAAATTAGTCCATTTCGAAACTTTAGACTAATTTAATCCTTCATCTTTCAAAATACGTGAATTTAGTCCTTTTAATCAAATCTTGTTAGGTTTATTTGATGTTGTTTCCAAAATACTAATTTAATCCTTAATCTTTCCAAAATTGTATTCATGTTGTTTATACTGTTTTACACATTTTTATTTTTATTTTAATGCTAAGTCAAATACTATTATGAAACACGCTTGAAATGTTAAATAAACTTAACAAAATATGATTAAAGAGACTAAATCCATATATTTCGAAAGATAAAAAACTAAATTAATTCAAAATTTCAAAATTGTCTAATTCTAAAATTCATAAAAATTAAAAAACAAAATACATATTTAACCCGAACAATACGATATGAGAAAGATGAGTAAAGGAATAGATGAATTATTATGAGGTGTGTGAGAAAAGGACAAAGTGAAGGAGCACTCACTGTCACTACATGGAGATCAACGCTCCTGTTGCCGCGTCAGCAAAATCCAGCCTGTCATAACACTAAAGTCACACACCCAACGGCTTTCTTCCCCCACAATATCACTCATCTATTCTAAACCTAACTCCATTCAATCAAATTTTCAACCAAAATTCAAATCCAATATAATAATATCACTCATCAATCACGTAGTATTAATTAAATAAAACAATAATAAATAAGAAAATTAATTAAATTTGATGGATGTAACTTTAAATAATTTTATTGAATTAAAAATATGTTATATATAAGATAAAGGAGTAAAAAGAAAATCTTATACTACACGATTAAACAACAACTACAGCTGTACATGCATAAGCAACTGTCCAACAAGTCTCATCACCAAAAAATAATATTCATTGTAAAGTCTTGATAGGAGACTCTATGCATAAATAAAAATAGTGATATTGTTATTATTATTTTGTAAATTTTATGGAAATAATACTAAGTTGAAATGTCCCAATATATACGTCGCAAAGAAAAGAACAAGTGTCATTTGATTAAGATGTGTGTGGGGACAACCAAAATTGGTACAATAAAGAACCTCAACTTGCAGCCTTTAAAACGTTGTCTTCTAATACACCGAAATAGGAAAAATAAATAAAAATACGTGTTTAAAGTGTGTATTATTTGAAATAATAAATTGTGAAGTGGACCTTTATTCAACGCGAAACAGCTGTCTCTAACCTTCACTCATAACTTTTGTGTTAAATTTTGCACGTGACACAAACCATATCATTTTTAAAAAATAATAAGTAAAATAAAATAAAAAATAGACGTCAAACTGAGAAATAGGATAGATTAGATGCATGCGTATGTCCTTTGTCTGTACTATTTTTGTTCCCAAATTGTTCCCTCCAAACAAATCATGCGCCTCACGTGACCCTCATCTCATAAATATATTTATGGAGAAAGGTTAAACTACAAAATCTAAACACTTTCTTTTCCATTACAATAACTATATTAACATTAAGTAATACCTTATTTTCTAAAATATAATAAAATCATAAAAATTATAATTAAGACTACTTGAGTAAAAATTATGGCAGGGTGGTATTATATTTAAGGTTTTATAAACTTAAAATAAATAAGGTATTATATCATTTGATTCCATTTTTAATGTTTGTCTTGGTAGATTGAATGATATTTTCCTTATGTTGTTGAAGTTTTTTTTTTTCTAATTTTTGTTTTGTCATAAAATTGTGTGGTAGATCATTTTAATGAATTTATTTGGATTATTTTCCAATATCTTATGTGGATAATTCGGGTGAGAAATAAATTTGTTCAACCAATGTTATAATCTCACAATAAATAATTAAATAATTGTAATTTTATTTTAATATATAATCATCAATTAAACTCTGATACTATATATATATATATATATATATATATATATATCACTACTAAATTCTTATATTATACGAAATATTTTTTACAAGTATAAGTGAAAAAGTGAGTCAAGTCAGACGGACTAATCTATCAACCTGATAGAAAAGAGGTGGACCAAATCAAATATTTTAACCTATTTGCACATTGTTTATTTTGTTACTCAATTACCATATCCACCAATAACACACACCACCACCCTAGTCCAGAGGGAGAAGAGTGAATCCAGTGATGTTTGAGACCGAGAAAACACACGCGAATTCATAGAGAGAAGCAGATACGATGTTATGCAAGAACAAGAAAGAAAACACACCACATCACAAAACTAGGGCACGCCTTGATATGTGTGGGATCTATTGTTATGGGTGACAACAACATTAGTCTCACTTTTCCTTCACGCCTCCTCGCTCTGGACTTGCGCTTTTGCTCGCATTTCATTTAATTTGCCCTAGTTTTACCCTATCACCATTGTTTTTTGGTTATGCTCGGAACAACACACTAAGATTTCTCTAGGATTCAAGTTTTCGTATTAGGATTGGGGTTTTTTGTGTGATGATTTTATCTTTCTTGAATATGGATTTCTCGTATTCTAATTATGTTACTATGTTGCACTCTACAACTTGCACTTAACAATTATGTTGCACATCGCTTAAAGAATTTGAAAATAAATTGAAAAATTGGTACACCTGACAACCCACCTAATTGTGGGTCAGTAGGCTTTTCAACTTGTTTCCTCCATGTAAATTGGTCCAACTTGGCTTGATTTTGGCATGCCAGTAGAGGTGAGGCAAAACAATCTGGGTTGGATCGTTTTTCCATCCTTAATCATAACTAGGATTAGATTTAGATTGATACACTACAAGAAAATGTTAGATTACTAATGAAAGTTTACTAATGAGAAAAAGAAGTCAATAAACCAAATTTATTGATAAGTTTTATCAATGAATCTTAAAATTTTAATAAATTACCAAAATATTAGTTTTTAAAATTTGTTGGTGATTCCATTGATAAATTAGAATTTTTATCATCAACAAAAGTATTCGTTGATAATGGATCTATTGGTAATTTACAATGTCTATTACCAATAAATAATTATTCCAACAAATTTTATTGATAACATAGGTGTCAAAATTCATACGCTAGGGTTTGATTTTGTCATGATAAAGTTCATTAATAATGGAATTTTTTAAATCCGTTGAAAAATCGATCGATAACATAATATTTATAAAATTTGATGATAAATCAATTGGTAATTAATTGCATTGTTTATTTTTAAAAATTTATCGACAATTTATGTCGGTATAGTGAATATCAAATTCATTGATTTATCAATGACTTTCGGTGATTAGTAACAAAATTTACTTGTTGATAATAATAATAATAATAATAATAATTTTTTAAGTAGTTTGTGTATTTTGTACTGTAAACTTAAACTTGCGATCATTATCCGTTATATATAAACTATATACATATAAAATAAAATTATATTCTTGTATTTTTATTATTTATACTAGTGTAAACATTGTGCTATACTAAGAAATTCATTTAGTACAAAAAAAAGAATATTAAATTTAAATAAACGATTACTTAAAGGAATAAAATGATAAAATAATTATTTTAATTTAAAAAATAGTTAAATTTAAATAAATGATCCTTAAGGATAGAAATCATAACTTAATTATTTTAGTTTAAAAAACGATTAAAGATAAAATTGAAAAAAATTGTGTGAAAAAGAAAAAGATGATCTCTTCTATATAATCGTGTAGATTAATTAAAAATGTATATAGTTAATTGATTTAATATTTATAATTTAAACAAACAAAATAACAACAACTGAATTTGAAAAGTTAAAATGCCAATTTAAGTAAAACACTAATTTAATTTTCATTAGTAAAATTGTATTTTTTTTAATTATGATATGATTTTTAATTAAAACATAACTAGCAAGTTAATATATGATTTTGTTTTAAATATAAGAATAAATTGAAGTTGATGAGCTTTTCTGTAATTTTTACAGGTGACACAAACATGGCTAAGATGAGGTTGGATTTATAAGTTTTAAATTTGTTTTTCCTTATGAATAATAAAAACTAACTTTTATTGTTTTGTTGTCATGGCTGAGATGCGTTTCACAGACTAAAAATAAAAAAAATCTCACCCATAACACACAGACCTAAAAAAAATAAAAATAAAATTATTAAAACAAAATAATAAAAGGTTTTCTTAATTAGATTACATTTTCGTATGTATTGTCTTTGTCTTTTCTTCTTTACAAGATCCACGCATGAACGTTAGTGGGCAATCTTTATCATTTGTGTTGATTTGAGTGCAAGTTGATCAAAATAAAATTGTTTGAAAGTTTCTAAATTAAATTGTAATAAATGTTATATGATATATTAGTTTTAAATCTGTTAGGTTAGTTACAAGTTAGTTTTGCTTTCTGCATTTTTACGTTCTCTGCTTTCTCTTATATAAAGCTTCCGCTTGTAATAGGTAACTTACTTTTCAATATAATACAAAAGCTCATTTTCATTCTCTCTCTCTTCACGTCAATCCTAACATGGTATCCAAAGCCTAAACTAGACCATGACTTCTGAAAATTCATCATCCTCATGCACCACCACTCTTGCTCATTCCTCTGCCACTCCTCATGTCTTCTCTACCCCTATCCATTTTAAACTAGATGAAGAGAATTTCTTAACCTGGGAACAACAAGTTCAAGCAACAATTACTGGC
>Ga0099822_1004901_pt1 | contig 17463 bp, 21 predicted proteins | sample CowpeawhiteBW_FD_76839 | JGI IMG/M metagenome (GOLD analysis project Ga0099822, IMG submission 76839) | Root nodule microbial communities of legume samples collected from California USA - Cow pea white BW | ecosystem: Host-associated > Plants > Roots > Nodule | place: USA: California | collected...
AAAAAAAATAATAACATAATAAAAATATATATATATATACACTTTTTTTTAAATATATATAAAATATAGAAAGACACATATATATATATATATATATATATATATATATATATATATATATATTAATGATTTCAAAAAACTCTTTAATAATATACTCTCAATTATATAGTACACACTATCTTTAAAGGTAGGAGAGGAAGTGTCTTTATGTTCCATTCACATCTTTACTGCAATTGGGAACTCTTTTGACGTGTTTACTCCTTCGCTTTCTCATATCATGTGCCCCAAATTTGGTTCCATGTGCATCATCAAATTCAATACCATTTACACACACTTTCAACCCACCACAATATTAATATACTTTATGTTCATCACTATGTCACGTATATAATAAGGCTGCCAGTAATTTTAATTTTCACTCATCACATATAAATCATTTAAACTATAATTCAGCATGAAGTAGTAGTCAAATATAACCACAAATTTCACTTCATTTTCAAAGACTGAATCGAAGAACTCTATGTAACTGCGTTGTGTTGTTCTATGTATAGCATAGGTGTGAAATAATAAGAATAAGAATAAATATAAAAATGATGAGGAGTCAAAATGTAACCATAATTAACGAAAGGAAAACGTTAGACATGCATGGTTGGATCGGAAGACAATAGTAAAAGTGAAATATAAGTTCCAGGTTTGTAGGAAGACAGCTCAGAATGATGTCCACCCAAAATTCCCCATTTTTCTCTCCGAGTCTTCTGAGGAAACGTCATGATTTTGCTATTCCTCTCATACATGCATGCCTAACTCTTCCTCCTTTCACCTTCTGCTGTTTGTTTCCCTTTCATTTTAATTTATAGCCTCTGCTCCCTTTATGCGGGGTCCTTCAATCTCACTTGGGGGAACCTCCGTCCATTGCTCAATTCAACCAGAGTTCATGGAGGCTTTCATTTTCACCTTTGCATCGATTGAATGAAAATATTCTTTAGGAACCAAAACCTGCACATACACTATATATATATATACCAACCCACAATCCTACTTTCACCTTTTGTTTTTTTGCTTCCACAGATTTACAAGAATGAATTGTTTTCCGTGTTTTTCAAAGACTAAGAAATGCAATAGCAAGAGGGAGCAGCAACCGACCACACAACCAGAAAACGTTATAGCAACAAAACCTCCGGGTAAGATCAATTTACTTAATTACTTCCTTTAATGTCATTCGTTTAATCAACATTGAAAACCAAACTCTGGGGTGAAATGTAGACGTAAGAAAACCAAAGGCAGATGATCCAAACAACGTTGACACTACAAATATTCAAGCACAAAATTTCACGTTCCGTGAACTAGCCATCGCGACGAAGAATTTCCGACAAGAATGTTTGATGGGTGAAGGTTGCTTTGGCAGAGTTTACAAGGGAACAATTCCTGCAACCGGGCAGGTCGTATCACAAGTCCTTCAATTTTTAGTGCTTAAAAAGCAATTAAATTCAATTTCACATTTTGTGTTTTGTTTCCCAACCCAGGTGGTAGCAGTGAAGCAACTTGACCGAAATGGGGTGCAAGGAAGTAAGGAATTTCTGGTTGAGGTTTTGATGTTAAGCCTCTTGAACCATGAAAACCTCGTCAAACTCACTGGTTATTGTGCTGATGGAGATCAACGTCTTCTGGTGTATGAGTTCATGCCAGGTGGCTCTTTAGAAGCCCGTCTTCTTGGTATGTTAATTCCATCTCAACATTACATATATAATCTTTGTCTTGTTTCTTTGATACACAATTGTTGTGCTTATTGACTTAGTTTTGGTCAAATGCTACCTTGTAAAACCAAAATAAAACATGTGTTTGGTTCTATAACAGAGAGGAAACCAGATGAACCTCCATTAGATTGGTACAGCAGAATGAAAATAGCATCACATGCTGCGAAAGGATTGTGGTACTTGCACGACAAGGCCAACCCTTCAATTATATTCCGAGACTTGAAATCTGCAAACATCTTGCTAGGTGATGATTTCAGTGCAAAACTATCAGATTATGGATTGGCCAAACTTGCTGGCAACGATAAAGCGAACATTGTACCCACAAGAGTTATGGGCACTTATGGTTACAGTGCTCCTGAGTACGTAAGAACAGGTAACCTCACATTGAAATCAGATGTCTACAGTTTTGGAGTTGTCTTGCTAGAGCTCATTACCGGACGGCGCGCGGTTGACACCACAAGATCACACGATGAGCAAAACCTAGTTTCATGGGTATACCTATAAAACCTCTCTAATTTATGATTGTTGGGAAAAAATATTACTGTGTTTCTCGTTACATCATTAATGAGTTATAGTTCCTACAGGAATTCCACCAAACAGTAAACAAATGTGGTAAAAAGACAAGACACGTTTTCATACACATTTCTTCGTAGTTTAGTTTTGTTTTTCAATAAAAAATACAATAATTAAGGTTTGATTTGATTGTGATTGATGAACAACAGAAATGTTATACGAGGTAATGTATCAAAGTTTTGTCCTTTTAAAAATATGTTGTTGTATGAAAATGTTGAGCAGGCACAACCCATATTTAGGGATCCAAAGAGATATCCAGATATGGCAGATCCAAATTTGAATAATGATTTCCCAGAAAAGGATTTGAACCAAGTTGTTGCAATAGCAGCGATGTGCTTGCAGGAGGAAGCAGCGGCGCGTCCTTTGATGAGTGATGTTGTAACTGCTCTGAGTTTTCTTTCCACTGCCAATACAGAGGGTGGTGCCGACAACAGTAGCTACTCCGGTGGAGACAGCGATGACAGTGGATCTGCTAAAAAACAGGTTAGTGAAAAATAACAAGAGAGTGAAGAGAACTCAGAATGTGTGAGTATGATTATTATGAGAATGAAAACCAACATGATTACAGTCTTGAAGCCAGTAAAGAGAGTCTGCTCCAAATCTAGCCGCAAGAGCAGCAGCAGCAATTCATGTTTAGATGATGGAGGCGTCTGAATCGGCCGCAAAAGCAGTAGGAAAAGTAGGAAAGAGAAATGTTGGTTAAATGAGAGGAGCAGAAAGCAAAAGAGGAAGAAGAAAAGTGGTTGATCCAATTGAAGTAGCAGTGGGATGGTGGCGATGTTATTGACCGTAGCGGAAGCAGAGGATCAAAAGGGAACATTTCAATCGGCCAAAAATTAGTAGTGAGATTGTTCACTCAGACAATGGCAGCAGCAGCAGCAGCATAAGGTCCAAGGAAAGGAGCAGCATGCATGCATGAATGCATTTAGATTATCAAAAACAAGAGTGAAATGTTCATTCACGATAAAAATCGATTATCCTTGCGTGCATGGTTGCAATCACAACTTAATTCGGCATCATATCATGCTTTGTACACTTCTGTCAATGTTTGTTTATACATTAGTATGTATGGTCGAGTGAAATAAGTAAGATAACGATATCTGGTATCCGCTATTTTCAAAAAATCTCGAACAACCATATAACACCTCAAATATTTACACACTTATATACTTATTTCTTAGTAGGTTTTGGATTTTTTTCTCTTTTGTATCTACCTTTAGTTCGTGAACAAAGACAGACAATAACTGTGAATTTCTATAGAAGATTGTTGACATTATTGGAAATAGTGATCTTTGTTTTTATTATGTAATCATTTTGGCAATTCTACTGAGTTTCCTTCTGTCATGTGAGAATCAAATATTGCGTTGTGATGTGGATATCCATCCCTTGAAATTTGGTGGATTCAATATACACTTTTTGGTAACACATGAGAAGAATGTTAGATCATGGGTCAAAATGTCATCTTTTCAAGGTTCACATATATTTATCAACCATTCTTGAAAACAACTTGATACACATTGCCATGATAAATACAACATTTTCTTACTTAAAGTTGAAATCTCTACATCTCACATGATAATGGAATATGAGTGAAGAGAAAGTAGTACAACAATCTTTTTTTTCAATTAAAAAATTACAGTTATAAAATAGTTTTAAACTTTCATACCCTGATTTTTTTTACTTCTAACACTTGTGTTTCCCTTAACACTTGCGTATTCTAATTTCATAAGTTTATATATGTAAATACATCAACAATTGATATTAATACACACCAAGAATGTCATACAGATTATCCAATTCAATCTTATTTATGTTTATTCCATTTTGTTCCTTTCATTATTAAATATCCAAATATACATTGAGCCAAAAGAAAAAAAGAGTTGTGGATTTGAATTGCTATTACTATAAGTCTATAAATAACACGTTTTATATATCTAAGATCTGGATGATTGCACAATAGATTTGATTCTCTTCCCACCACATGAATCATTTTGTTGGACCAGTAGTTCAGCAGAACACACTGTGATTGAAACAGATCCCAATTTTGTACCATCGTAATATGCTGAAAACAGTATCACTTGTAATATGTCTTCATTTTCTAATTTCCATTTACACTACATTTTCATGTTTCATCTCACAAACGAATAGAACAACAACACAACACAATACCCTTTACGTCAAAGAGGAGCTGATTTGGAGGATTTGGAGCTGGGGGTGGAGTTTGATGATGAACTCTCATCCTTCTTTGCCTTCTGCATCAACCAAAAAAACTATTGTAAATTTGATAAAACACAAACCTTGGACTAGCACAAAAGGGTTTGTGTGAGATTAGGAGTAAAGTAAGTTAACAAATATATATTTACCATCTTGGTTTCTGTGTCCATGCAGACCTTGTCCAATTCATCAAAAACAACCTCAATGGTTGGTCGACCTTTGCTTGATTTGGCAACACACAACACTGCAATTTGTAGGATGGCTTCAAAGTCTGCTTTATCAACCTTTCCTTTTAACCGTGGGTCTTCAAAATCAGACAATGGACGCTTACCCATACTCACATCTCTTGCCTACAAAACAAATTTCAAATTATCTCATTGAATTACACGTAAATATGATAATGAACATATTTTCAAGTACCTTCCTTGTGAGCTGGTCTCTGGCATCAAGATCCAACTCTATGACTTTCTGTCCAGACAATATTTGCAAAGCAACAATACCAAAACTGTATACATCACTGGCACACGTTAGCTTCGCATTACTCATGTATTCTGGATCCATGTACCCAATGGTTCCTCGTACATCGGTAAAAACCTTGCTCTCTTTGACTCCCATCACCTTTGACAGTCCAAAATCTGACAGTTTCGCTTGGTATTTCTCAGTCAAAAGAATGTTCGTAAGCTATAAAATTAAAACCAGTGAGAGGCATTACTATTATAGTACATATATTTGCTTCTTGTTTTCAAGTGCAATATACAACATATCCAAATTTTCATACCTTTATATCTCTATGGACAACACAGCCTTCTATATGATGGTGGAGGTACTTGAGTGCAAACGAACAATCTCTCAAAATTCTCACTCTTGTTTCCCAGGTCAAGTGACTATCTCTTCCTGAACAACACACACATATATAAAACATTTTAAGGGAATCACAGATTTAGATAAAACATTTGGTCTAGTTGTTCCATTTTAAGGGAGAGGACATTACGTAAGAGATGTTGAGCAAGATTCCCGTTTGCACAAAACTCATAGACTAAATATCTCTCATCCCCTTCAATGCAGCAGCCAAAGAGGCAAACCAAGTTTGGATGGCGAAGCCTAGAAAGGCCTTCAATTTCACGAGTGAAGGACTCAGAGGTGTTACTCTTTGTTAAATGCTTGATGGCCACGATTTGACCACTGGGTAGAACGCCTCTATATACCTGCCCTGCACTTCCTCTTCCAAGGCTTATCTTTCGACCACCATAATTCATGGCATTCTCAATTTCCCCTTTGCAGAACCAGTACAATCCAGACCATGCAGTGATCTCTTGCAAGTCAACCGGTTTACGACCCTTCTTCTTCGACAAACATTTCACCATAATAACCACAATCAATATCACAATCACAACTACTGGCACACTCAGCAAGGCTTTCCACAGAGATCCTTCTGGGGAATCAAAAACATTTTTTGTCAGTACCCTCACATGGTTCTGTTCTAACTTACACAAAAATGTTAAGTTCAAAAAATAAAATGGTAGAGATGAGATGACTACTCTTGTTTCCTGAAGCTGAAGGTGGCAAGCATCGTAAAAATTTGTCGACGAGAGGATCGTTTGGTGAGCCAGCTGCAAGAGCAACAATAGCTGCTACCCCACATATGGCTCTTTCAGTGTCGTTGTTGTGTTTGTCCACTTGAGAATACAAAGTATCTCTCACGTTCGATATTCCACTGGTACAATCTGCACAAGATGGACCAAAAGGTTGGTTGAAGTGGGAGCATTTGCCGAATGCGTCTTGGTACTGTTGCAGGGTCCTAACATCCTGCAAAATGAAACTGGAGCATATGGAACTTCCTCGGTACAAGTTGTCGAAGCCACATGAATCCAGTGACAACCCTGGTTGCGGGTGAAATGACTGCGAACAACGCTGCCATTGATCTTGGGAAAGGAATATTTGTCCTCCCGAGCTCAGTGCTTGTGTCGCCAATGCATTCGACACAATCGTGAGAGCATTTCGACAGCACAATGTGGTCGGGAACCCGTCTTCACCCCACATGTAAATATGCTCATTCACTACGGTGCACTCATCCATTGCCACATATTGGCTTGTGTTGAATTTCAGCACACATGAACCTGTACCGAAACAGAATTCAACCTACAACTTTGTGAAGCTACTCAAATTTTCAATCCATCACTTGATTGGAAAATTATTATATGATCTGCCCCAACCAGTTTCTACTACAAAGGTAATTGTATTATTCTATTTATGACAGAGATCAATAACATGCACATGCATGTTACCTAGATATATCAGTAGGCTCTACATGCTTCCAATCTATGTTTTAACTTCTGCACTTACTCTCCTATTAGTTTGAATTGTGTAATCTAATTTTTGTGTTAGTTTATTATATCTGGCTGGTATGTCTAGATAACATATTTATATGACATGCCTAACTTAACACCAAAAAAAAAAACATCTAATCAACAAGAAATACATATCATCAATAGTTTATAAAAACCATTATCTTTAGGAATTCAATGCAGATCGAAAGTCAGACATTGTTAATAAACTATTAAGATTGACAATATATAAATAGAAAGAACTATAAACTTATTGTCTTGAGAGTTTAGATTGAAAATGATGTTCTATCTTATTACAAGGATTTAACAGGAGTGGTATAGAATCGATAATTCATCTCAGTAACAATTAGGATGAGTAGATGATATGAGTAACGATATAAAGTAAGTAAAGTAAAGAATTGTAAGATGAGAGGGATATCTAAACAGTTCTACTATTCTATATCATCATGTTTTTGTGAATTTTAAATATCTGAAGTTGATATTTCATTATTAAAAGGCAGTTATTATTTAATTGAATAGATGTTTGTTTGTTTTATACATATATATAAGTTTGTGAATGCAGAAAAGAATGAAAAGAGAAGGGAAAAGGATTTGACCTTGGGGATCAGTGAGTGCAGCAGAGAATAGGAGTGAGGAGGAGTGAGGGAATGGTGGTGCAAGAAATAGAAGTGCAAACAAAAGGTGAAGAGCTAAGTGGGTTTTTGTTTTCATGTCCAAACCGAACCTCTTTTGCTCTGTATGGAAACTATATGTTAGCCCATTGTGAAGCAGCGTAACGTTGATGGCAGATGAACCTAAAAGTAGAATAGAGAAGATATAGTGTGAGTTTTCTTCGTGAACACCGTTATGGATGTGGATATTCTCGCTCACACACTGCCTTTAGATTACAGCTTGGGTTATATCCCTTGTTTTCATCAACAACATATTTTAATCTTACCCTTAGCCGACTATCATCACTTTTAATCAATTAATTACTTTATAATCAATACTGCTTATGCTATGTTGTTACTTCTGCTTTCTGTAGTAATTAAAGAAGTAACAGAACACAATGTGTTCGATAATACATCTTAAAGATAAGGATTTATCCATCATTAATTATTGAGATCTTCTGATGAAGGATTAATTATGTTCTTGTTGTATTGTGATTTGCACCCACGAAATATTCTAATAACATATCTTTTACCACATTCCTTCCGGTACATTGTTTAATATTAATTAAAAGTTAAAAAAATATGGTTTTTAATAAATTTTAGTTAATTTAAAATAATTCAAAGAAAATGTTTTTAAGCAAGCATCTTACATGCATTGCCCCGTCGTGTGTAAGCAACCACATTTCGTATTTTACCATCTCAGTTCTTTCTTTTGATTCGATAGGAATCATATTTTTGGTTTGTCTCTTCCCTGTTATCAACATTTCTGCCTACTAGATAAGGTTTATTTCATAGTTTGACCAAAAAATCCCTAATTCCGACAAATTTATAGGATTCCGGGGAATTTCTTGTTTTGTCAGTAATATTTTATTGGAAGATATACAATTATAAATAGAAAAAAAAATAATAAAGAAGATTTTAACTATAGTTTTGTGATAAGATTATGAAGTGGGCCTTGAAAGAAGGTATTGGACTTGAAACATTGAGTCCATTTGCAAGAAAATTGGAAGCAAATTGAAGCGTGGACGTGTGCGGTGTGGTTGCAGAGTGCAGTGACGGGTATGTTTGCAGTCCACACGAACACCATCGTCTTCTTATCCATCTCATCTCATCCATCCCCGGAACTCTTCTTATGCTACGCCGCCATTTCTCTCTTCTAAGTCCTCTTATTCTATTATCTCTTTCACTGTACCTGCAATTCGCCACATATACACCGCAAGGCATGTTTCACACTCTGCTCGTTATAAATCCTGTTTCTGCTCTCAATTACTACAACTTTTACTATATATTAACTAAATTTTGGAACTTGACTAATGGCAACTACTGGGTATGCAGTATGTTTTTCCTTTTGTGTTAGAGTTTTTAAAATACTATTTTTTGCCACGAATATTACTCTGCATTCTAAACTATAAGCTGTTGATCTTGCTGATTTATGCTCTTTTTTTGGGTATGTCAGATTGAATCTGGAGGTGAGGACATACACATACATATACTGTTGTATTGTATGTATGAATGGCAACGTGGGGTGCACATTCAATGTTGTTATCCCATGGGGAAGGCACAAGCACCCCCGGTGTATCCGTAAAACCAGCTCTTACTGTTAGAGGGGATTTAAGGTTTCACAGAACAAGAGAGTTTAAATATGCTCCTCGTGTGGTAGTGCTCAAAGTGTTTTCAACTGCCAGAAAGCCGACACGCTTGTGCTTGTTAAGACCTTATTGTAGTTTAGGGGGGAAACACAACCAAGGGTTGGATTATTCTTCACCAGCTACTACTACACAAATACCACGAGTAAGTAACTGCTGCTTTATCTATTATTTATCCTACTTCATTGTTGTTGCAATCATGTTCCCCCCTTTTGTGAAAATGTAAATTTTGTTGCTAAAGATAACACCTTTATATCCAATGTCCATGTTCTGAGTTTACTTAACCCTTGTTTGATAACAACAGATATTCAAATTCGTTGCTGATAGAATGCTTGTTGTTCTCAATGATTGGAATTGGAATAATTTACGCATGATGGGAGTAGCTGGCATATTGGTATCAATTTTAATGATCACTCCATCAGCTGATGCTGTTGATGCTCTTAAAACTTGTGCTTGCTTATTGAAGGATTGCAGGTATGCGATCGCTCTTTCTATTGTGCTATTTCTTCCATGATAACGTATATTATATACCTTACATGTCATCTTAACTGTATGATGGAAAGTTATACAATAGGCCTCCAATTTCATGCTCTTGTGTATATGCAGGTTGGAACTGGCTAAGTGTCTTTCAAACCCATCTTGTGCTGCCAATATTGCATGTCTTCAAACTTGCAATAATCGACCTGATGAGACTGAATGCCAAGTTAGTCTTGAGCTTTACATGAAACTAATGCCTGCATCATTCTTTTTTTCTCCCAAACCTGCTCATGGAAGCTTCTTTTTCTTCCTAATTTTCGCAGATTAAATGTGGGGACCTGTTTGAAAACAGTGTGGTTGATGAATTCAATGAGTGTGCAGTCTCACGGAAGAAATGTGTACCTAAGAAATCTGATGTGGGAGAATTTCCTGCTCCAAATCCTGATGTCCTTGTTAATAGCTTCAACATTGCGGATTTCAGTGGCAAATGGTTCATCACTAGTGGCTTAAATCCTACCTTCGATACCTTTGACTGCCAATTACATGAGTTCCACACAGAATCCAATAAGCTTGTGGGTAATTTGACATGGAGAATACAGACTCCGGATGCTGGATTTATTACTAGGTCTGCTGAACAGAAATTTGTTCAAGATCCTTCCTATCCTGGGATCCTCTACAATCATGACAACGAGTACCTTCACTATCAAGATGACTGGTAATTTCATACTCAAAGTACTCTTTAATTTTTACATAGCTAGACATGTTTAGTTATTGGCAACTACATCTAGATTGACGTGAGCTTTGTGCTGGAGCCAAAACTTGTAGTCTCAGGCACCGCCTAAGTCATTCTTCCATTAATTGAGTTTAGTAGTTAAGTTAGGGAAGTTAGAAATGGGGGTTGTGACCATCGTAAGTAGATTAAAATTTAGCAAACAAAATTTGAATAGAAATTTAGGTGATATGAAAAGCTCCACCCAAGAAATTCAGTAATTCACACACGTGGTAGAATTCATCATATCACTATAATTATTCTGTATCCAATTATTGTTAATGGTTGAATTATCTAGTGGAAAATCTCCTCTGATTCGATCAACGAATGAAAACACCAATTTGCATTTGCAACACCATTGATTTAAGAATGATCCAGTTAACTTAGACCACAAATTTGTTAGTCTAGCCTGTAAAAACTAAACTCTGAATTGAATTTCGATACCAATCAGATTTAGTTCAGGCGTAATTATTTTTGCAAACAAATTCAGAAAGGAAGGAGAGGTTTGAATCCAAATCTTTAGACCTCTCGTAGCAATCACCAATGAATCCAAAAGGATATCACACTTGAGTTTAAATTAAATGATATAAGCTCAAAATACGAAAGTCTGTCGTGCATGCACGCCCAATACCTCTCGTTCAACTTCAAAGATGAATGTTAACGCTTTGGTCCAATAATTCAAATGGGTGATAGGACTAATCAATCAAGACCAAGACCACACGAGTAAGATATTATAGGGGAAACTAAATATTTTAAAAGTAGTAGTTACCACACACTCTGCATGTTTTGCTATTTAAATGAAATTTAAGTGTTTGAAGGAAGTAAATGTTACTTTCCAAGTTGAGAAAAAGAATACAACATGCTGCTGTTCCTTTTATGTGCGCACACCTTAATTCGTTTTACATTGCAATATATTTGGATTCAGGAGCCTTCTGTAAACTTCACTAACTTACGAGCAATGACATGTATATGCAGGTATATTTTGTCATCAAAGATTGAGAATAAACCAGATGACTACGTATTTGTATACTACCGAGGCAGAAACGATGCATGGGATGGTTATGGAGGTGCTGTAGTGTACACAAGAAGTGCAGTTTTGCCAGAATCTATAGTTCCTGAACTTGAAAGAGCAGCAAAGAATGTAGGAAGAGACTTTAGCAAATTCATCAAGACAGATAACACATGTGGACCAGAGCCTTCCCTGGTGGAAAGGTTGGAGAAAAAGGTAGAGGAAGGAGAGGAGACCATTGTGAGGGAAGTTGAACAGTTAGAAGAAGAGGTGGAGAAGGTGGGGAAAACGGAAGTCACATTGTTTCAGAAGTTGGCAGAAGGGTTCAAAGTATTTCAAGAAGATGAGGAAAACTTCTTGAAAGGACTTTCAAAAGAAGAAATGGAGGTACTTAATGGCCTCAAAATGGAAGCCAGAGAAGTAGGGAAGCTCTTTGGAAATGCCTTGCCCATAAGGAAACTAAGATAAGTCTGAAAACCATGTTCAAGATACATTGGCATCAAAATCTTTTTGATCGTCTTAATTTTCTCTTTACTTTTCAAATATATGTAAACACAATTATCATTGTTGTATATATGCAGACTATTGTATTTGCATACAGTTTCATTCGTGTTTGATCTACACACGTTTGAACGTCCATTTAGAAGCTATTAGCTGTACCTCTGGCACCTTTTATGTATTCAACGTCAATTTTTTCCCTCCTCAACCCCTTATTCTTTCTCAAATCATTGAAATAAAAAGCATTCACTAAGTTTTATATCCTTAAAATCTCAAGCTTGTTAATTTTTATAATTCTTAATGTCATGTCAACCATACTTTTTAATTAGTTTAATACATAGTTTTTCCATCTCATAGTTTTTCTTGTACTTTGCTTTTCTGTTCTCTCTGTTATAAAATTGATAATGCAAGCATCCTTTTTGGCTGTAATGAGACTTTGGAGTGACTTCTGATGCGGTTGATGAGACATTTGTGTTCTTGCTTTTCTTTTCCGGTAGTATAGTACGTTTCTGAGTCTTGAAGCATTTATACTCCTAGTTAATTTTTTTCAGGAAAAAGTAAAGGGCATCCAAATAATATCATAGCTTATGAGTTAATGGTTAAAATATTGTTGAGAGTACATAAGAATTTATAGAAATGGTGGGTGGTTGAACTCCGTAACACATGGACCACAAAGGAATAGTCAACCCAAATTGTCTTGGGCCTAAACTCCAAACTATCCAACTTAGACACAGTCACTGTCAGAATCTGGACTTGTTGCTCTGCGTTTCTGTAGCAGCTGGATAGGATAATGTGGTAGAGGCCTCAAACTTTCAGAGTATAGAAACAAGAATGAATTAGTGTTGTTTGGATGGAAGGATAGAAAGTGAAAGAGTGAAAATGAAAGTTGTTTGAACTAGAATGTGGATTTTTGTTTCATGTAGATATTGTTAGAAGCTTTTGTATGTATTGAAAAAATGCATATAAAGAATCGGTGAAAGAAAGGTGAGAGGTGGACATAAATGGGTGTCGGTGTATAGATATAATGCATTTCCCTTTTTTGCGTGATTAGATGTGTGCGATGCAGTTGAAAAGGGTGGTACAAATGTTACGTTGAAATGAATGAATTTGGTTTTGGGAGTGTGGTATAGGTGAGAATGCCATAATTTTCACTGCCCGATGCACATTACTGTGAAAACATCCAATTCCATGAATTACGCATGCATAGAGGGATGCTCACGTGGGGCAACTCCATTGTTTGATTGGTGTGAGTTTAGTTATAAGTTGTGGATGAAAAAAATAATGAGATAAGAGAAGGGGACATCAGTGTCGTATTATGGAAGGAAACAAGCACATTTTGGCATGTCATGTCATGTGCTCTTCTTCTTCTTCTTCTGTTTACTAATCAATCTCTTCTCACTCTTTTTCAAACTTTTCCTCCTAACACAGCCCCCCCCACTTCCTAATCCTAACCCACTTCATGCTCAAACACTTCAAATTCAATGCCATTGCCAAACTTTGAAAACACAGTAATAAATTTTTGAAAAGGATTAAGAAAAAGTCTAAAAATGTGACATTTTTATCCATGGGTATTGGTTTGGTTGGTATAAATGCATTGGTATTGGAAGTGCGTGGTAGGTTTAACTTTGAAGTAAAATTTAGTTTTGGTTTATTAATTAAGACGTGGGTTTTACACTTTTTGCTGTTAAAACAGTAGTAAAATGATTTTCTAAGTTGAAAACAAATAGGGTTAAAGTCAAAGTTGGGATAATAATTTATTTCACGAGCCCCACACCGTGTTTTGCACTCTTCTTCCCTGTTCTTCTTCACACCTCAAAACCGCTATCTTTGACAAATATCTCTTCTGTTACAGCTCAATGTTTGACAATAGTCTTCGGTGTTTATCTTTTTTTTAGTCTCTTTTTCATGGCTCATTTAAGATTATAATATTTATATTCAAAAGAGTAATCAATTTCTTTATTTAAAATAAGTTAAAGTTGTGTAAACACTACAATTATATTTATTTATGATTTTTGAGATGGGTTAGTATATACAATGAAAATAATTTTTATTTTTATTTTTATTCATTGCTTTGACTTATTTTTGTGTTTATTATTTCTCTTTTTTTATTGACTGCGATTATAATTTAGAAAATAACAATAAATACCATTGACAACTTTTAAAATGTAATTAATAGTAATAGATTTGTTTTTCTTCAAATGTGACAAATAACAAACCTAAGAAAAAACTCATGCCACTTCTACCTGGAACTATATTACTGTAATTTATCACGTTAAAACTATTATCATATATATTTATTTTTATCTGTTCTACAAAATATATACAGATACAATTTCTTACATAAGCCATTTTGATTCTAAGAAAAGTAATTTCAAATTTAACAAAAAATGCAAGCACCTACTATAGAGTAATTTTTTATTATCATTCAATCGGAAAGGGTTACAGAAGAAATTGTATTGATTTTTTGTAACGGCTATTTTAAAAATGATGAAACCTGGGCTTGAATGATAAAGAAGAAAAATGTGTTTAGCATTAATAATAGTGAGATGTAAGGTCTAGAAATACTAGTGTCGTGTTTGACTCATGGGTGCTTGGTTTGACTATGCTTTCTTCCTGCAAACCTTGTCTCGCCACATCCGTTTTCTTCGCTGACTTGTACACTCTATGCTATTGACTATTGGCCAATCTTCCTCGTTTTTCTTAACTCTATAATCAAAATCAAATATTTATGTCAGAGAGTGGCTTGACCTACACTCTGCTGCAACTAAAATTTAATCATAAATTTAATATCTATTAGCTTTTATTTATATCTCTTTCTGCATAGAAAAAGTTAGAGGACTTTGTTAGCGAGTTTGTCGCAGAGACAGAAGGTGGGGGGCCATAGGCATTGGTGTGGTTTATAAAGGCAAAGTGATGCAGAAGAGAAGAGAAGAGAAGAGAGTCAACAGTGACAGTTTTTCAGCAGCCATTGGCATTTGAAATTCTAAGTCTTTTTGAGATGGGTCATAGTTGGGAACAGTAACACCCACCTACTTGTCAGCAACACTCACTCGCTTACTAAATTCCCCAAATCTAGCTACATACCCTTCCATATCACAACCGACCAGTCCCTTTCCCTCTCTCCCTCCATCCTCCTCCTTCTTCTTCACATTCCTCATTCAATTCCCTCTTTCCTTTTTCCTTCAACCACCCATTCTTCTCTTCTCTTTCTTTTTTCCACCAATTCTCCCTCTGCTAAAGGGAACAAACCCCCTACCTAGGCCCCCTTTTCTGTCTCTTCACAACCCACTGCATTAATTTCTATATCCCTTTTCTATCATAAGGAGAAGAAAGCTAGTAAAAAAGTTTTATCTTAACTTAACCCCACCCTCTCTGCCTCTGCTTCCCTTTCTTTTCACTTTTCAGATTCTTTTTCTCTCCTCCAAATTCTGGGCAGAGAATTTATATCCCTGTCTGAGGTTTCATCGGGAACCCCCTCCCTACGGATCCTGTCTTTTCTTTAACCCTTTTGCCCTCACTATTCCTTTATAGTTCAAACCACCTCTCCTCCAACCCCACCTTTTCTTCCTACCACCACACCCTTTTTCACCACCCAAAAATGGATGTAAGCCGTTTTTCACTTTCCCTTTTCATCCCCAATGGATTCATCTCCGCTAATTACCGAATTACTCACTTAATTAATCCATTTTATTTCACAGGAATGCAAGAGGAGCGGCCAAATACCTGCCTTCGGAAACTGGGATTACGCCAACGAGTTGCCAATCACCCAGTACTTCGAGACCGCCAGACAGGCTGGTTTAGTTCGTTACAGTTCCTCCTCCGGCGAAAGCGATGCTTACGTCCGTCCCCATCGCGATCTCTACGCCGTCGATTTTAAGAAACCTCTTCGGAACATGCCACCCTCCGCCGTTAAAAAGGTCCCCTTTTCTTCCTCTTTTCTATTCAATCCAACCCAACCCAACCCAACCCCCACAACAACCATTGCGTTTTCACCTTAATTAAAAGCATTTATTATTTCATTTTACTATGGTGATAGAGAGTAAAATAGAATTTTTTGTGCTGTTTTTTTTTTTCATTTTCTTTCTCTGCAATGTTTGTGGTACCACGTTCATAAATACGCGTCTCGGTCACCCATGGTTGTTAATAGTGCGGTGGTTGAGACACGACGTGAAACCTGAAACCGTGAAACCACATGTCTGTTTATATACTATGTTTTTTTATCATTACCTGTTGCCGGTAATGAAAACAAAGAAATGCAAGGGTAAAATTGGGATGATAATGGTGCAGGCGACGAGGAGCAAGGAGAGGAGGTGTGCGCAGGTTATGGTGATGGTTAACGATAAGGAAAAAGAGAGTGTGAAGGTGAACATGAGAAAGCAAGGGAAAGTGTGCGACGTGACGGAACAGGCAAGGAAGCCGGTGAGAAAAGAAATGCATCTACACGACGCCGTTCCGCTTTCCCCGCCGCCTCGTCACGTTAGACTCCCGAAACCTGTGGATGAAGATCTCTATAAGATCCCTCCAGAGCTCCTTCGCACAACTAAGCGCGTTAGTTACCTCACCTCACCTCACCTCATCTCACGCGTTTTACTTATTTATTCATTTATAATAAATATTTTATTGGTGTGTATTCCAAATACAATTCACATTGTTGCATGTGCAGAAGAAAATGCTGGGTTTCATTTCCAAGTGTCTGGTTCCTGCGGCTTGCGTTTCATGAGACTGCAACATCTGGTTTACTCTGAAGATATGTTGGGCTGGTTTTTGCTGCTCCCCGATGCTAATATCACTGTCTAGGGATAAAAGAAAAAAAAAAAACAAGAACAAGAACAAAAGTATTTTTGTGACGATGAGAATGAATGTAGTAAGTAAAGTAATTGTGTCTTAGTTTAACGAGTTCATCTCCTTCTTCATTTATTGATTTAGTCGGTGCCAGCATTTATTATTGTCTTTGATTTAAATGATTATTTGTTGGTATTGTGAGGTGGACCCTTAATTCCATAAGAATGATGTCATACCCATACTATATATGCTTTCCTATTACTACAAAGCGCGTAAAACACGTGAAACGTTAATTAATATGCGCCATTGTTAACGAAGCACACAAGAATGGTGAAGTAACATGCACTGTCATGGTGGTGGGAGTGTGATTGAATTGCAGTGTCGTTTAGGTTTAGGTTAAGTTGTACGAGAAGCAGGATTGAACAAGAACAGTTAACTGTTTTTGATGAGGTGAGGAGGAAGAAAGATTAGGTACGAAACATTGTTGAAACACTAATCTGACATATGCTAGATAGGTTTGCATGCATTTTCACATCGAGCTTTAATTGTGTTATCTCCGAAATCACTTTTGGGCCCAAGTTCATTTATACGCTTACGCTTACAAGGCATGCCAGGCCTAGCTAGGAATTAACTGGGAACTTCTCTAAAGTCATATCTATCTATCTATCTATCTATATATATATATATATATATATATATATATATATATATATATATATATATATATATATATATATATATATATA